>Ga0058701_10000912_pt1 | contig 20217 bp, 12 predicted proteins | sample AgamicOrMae_FD_97039 | JGI IMG/M metagenome (GOLD analysis project Ga0058701, IMG submission 97039) | Agave microbial communities from Guanajuato, Mexico - Or.Ma.e | ecosystem: Host-associated > Plants > Phyllosphere > Phylloplane/Leaf | place: Guanajuato, Mexico | collected 2012-06-04
ATTTCAAGGAGAACACTTTACTGATCTAGCTATTAATAGGTCTCTACTGCTCAAGAACTGAGTGAAACCCGTGGCACACGCGTTTTACCCTCCAACCCGAAATCTTATCCGTTTCGTTTAATAGGGCTTTACTAAAATTTACAAATCTATACATAGGTTTAGATCAGGCTCTGTATTACTTGGGCGTACTCAGGTTAAGTATTACTTTGTCGTAAAAAGGTTAAGTAGGGTATAACTTAGGCTTGCTTAAGTCAGGTTAGGTATTACTTCGCCGTACTTATGTTGGGTTCCGTTTAATTTAGACAAAATTTGGATAGGGTATAACGTAGACTTAATTAACTTGGTCCAAGATATAGGTAACCGATATAATATTCGTGGCATAGGTAACCGACATAATATTCGTGATGAAAAACAGGGGTTCAAACTAAATCGAGATATTTTCTCCCATTCCTAAAGACCCCTTTTTCCTCACTTTACGGAAAGACTTGATAGACCCGTATATAGTAGGGGAAGCAGCCTCCATAAGCCACTTTGGACAGGGAGATAATGTCAAAATTGTCAAGTGAAAATGATTGTAAAGAAGGAAGGGTGGCCGGGCCTCGAGGTGGGGCGACGCCTAGCCTGCCTATAGTAGGCGCCCCCTTGTTCGCTAGGCCGATCTTCTTGAAAGGCCAGTAGCCCTCTTCAACGATCTAAGTCGCCATCGTCACTGCTCTTGACTTTCTCGTCTGTCTTGCCGAATTTTCATTCTTCTCTTTATTCACTGTTCAGGCAGTAGATATCCCATCTTCAGGCATCTTCTTTTCCGGTTGAAACAGACTTGCATCTCTTTTACAAGCGCTTTCTTCTTAACATCAAATTTTCACGAAACGCCATTACGGTATCTACAAATTAACCGTGTAGTTCGAGAAGACGTTCCCATAACCATCCAGTTCGAGAATACGTTTCCTTAACCGTCTAGTTCGAGTAGAAGATTCCTTGCGAGGACAATGCAAAACTGCGTTTTCTGCGCTCTGCAAGTATTCCATCCACCGGTATGGCTGTATTTTGTTCAGCAGAGGCTTTAAATTAAGGTAATGTTTATCGTTTCTTCTGACCAAAATATACTCATACTGGTGAATGGTAAAGATTTCAGATCACGGAAAACGCAGTTTTGAATTGTTCTCAAACTAGACGGTTACGGAAACATCTTCTCGAACTGACCGGTTATCAAAAAGTCTTTTCGAACTGGACTGTTAATGCTTGTAGGTACCGATTAGTCATGTTGAAATTCATTCTTGAAGGTTGTCACTCACAGAGAGCGAAATTTTTGTAAGCGATGTGAACAAAGAGAATGGGAATATCCGAATGTAGAACTTATTTTTAGCTGCACATCTGTAACGCAAGCTAGTCTTCTGGCCTATAATAGCCCAGCCCTATCATTCCTTATTCTTCATCGTAGCCCTACCTTAAAAGTATACTCCCCTATACTTGCTATATCTTGGCACTAAGACTGAAATGATTTTTCCCTTCCTTTTCCAATCTTAAGTCACGGTTACCAGTCCTAAAACACAGCCTATCGAGCCCTATCCTTACCAAACCTCATCCCTACAAACAAGGGGACGATACTCCGAACAAAAATCGACGATAAAGGTAATTTGTGACTACATTCTCTTGGCTCCAAGGTCCAACACAAGAGGCGCAAAATTCCTTCAAATTTACCGGCCCACAGCGATGGCTCATTACAGACAGCCACTCATTGTTTTGTCGATCTTCCTGGACGTTTATTGTAAAAGGACGGCATTAAGTATTCGGTAGTCACGTTGAGGTAACTTTGGGAAGCAAGAGAGGGGAGAGGATGGGGGGGAGCACCGATGGGGGGGGAAGCACCGATGGGGGGGGGGGGGCGGGTTCAGCGACAGCGGCACGGGCACCGGCAGCCCGTCAACTCAAGATAAAGGTCTGGATGAGGAGAGTCGAACGATTTGACAGGTTGTCTCTTCCCATTGACAAGTGTGATCTAATCAAGGCGTTTACATACAATTATTACCGCCTGTCAGAACCCGGGAAAAACATTCAGTTTGTTGTTAATGCAGGCCTCTGATAAGATGACTTCTGCTGCGAATACCTCAGCGGTCTCATAACCGTCTCTTTCGTTACCGATTGTAACGCAAGGCGATCGTATTAGCTGTCCTTTTTACTCAACTATTCAATGAGGAATTTTGTATTTATTTTGTTTTCAATTGCAAAGCTTCCATCGTGGGCCCCAAGCGTGATGCCAGCTGCCACCGAAAAATAAGCTGCATAAGACTTTGTGACCGCTGAGGGGAACATAGTCTTTAAGATTGCAACTACGACAAACGAAGTTGAACTTGCGGAAAGAAAAAAAGGATAACACAGTAGAATCGACACACCTGTTTTGGGGAGATTTTACCTAATTTGAGAGAAAATAAACTGCGGTTGCACGTTTTTCGGCAACTTTTCAAGACAGACCTGTGTTCATCCACGTCAATGGAAAGCTTTCGCTGATACCTTTTGAATCATATGGCTGAAAATAAGTCTACCAAAAAAAATAACATTCGTACTACCCCGTTTTTCATTCATCCTCGCACCCAAAAATTCGAGTAAAAAAATCCTCAAAATCGGTGTTTTGTTTTTTCCTGAGAATCGCCTTTCATCCTAGGGCGAAAGAGAATAGGATTAGCTGGAGATATTGATCGTAGCCGTCTGGGCTATTTGCTCTTTTCATTACTGTGACCCGAGGCGAGGTAAACTCTATTTCTTGTAGCCGAATATTCACTTTGCGTAGGGAATGAAAAATAAGGAACACTGTGTCTAGAGAGTTGCATTAATCATGGAGGTGGCCTTGCCGATAGACGGCGCCACGTTCTCGGAGACCCCAGGTGGGCCTGGCGCGCGCATTTACCAGTTAAATTACGCGCTCAGTCGCCGGGGAGGGACTCACGAAACACGTGTGGGGCTGGGATTATCGGAAAGAGGGGTAACAGGTAAGAAAGAGGTGTAGTGCTAGGATCTTCAAGAGAGGTTGGACGACGATTTCAATCTATGAACTTCTCTCTATTTAGATTTGATTTAGTGCTGTTTATATGAGAGATCGAATTTTTATATTTTTTTGTTTTATCTTCGTAGTGGAGTAAGACAAAAAGACCGTAACCCACAAGCTCAGCCTCGGAGTATTCTTGTCACTTTTTCTGAAGTTTGAGAGAATCATTCGCTGTGATGCAAGGCATGTTGTTCCTACTTAAGTAATGGTGAAGTATTCCGTTCGACATTTTTCGGTACAGTTATTAATTAGAGATTTGTTGAACCTATTTCAGGACGTTGTATAAATCTTTAGAATATTTACACGATGTCAAACTTCTGTTCTTGGGATATTAATAGTGAGAACATCCAATTCGGTCCCTACTAGAAATCAACTATCGAACTCCTTTTATGTAAATTACATATTTTGAACAAAAGACATCCTTGTTATAAAAATTCAAGCAAACAAAAAAAGACGAAACAGAGGCACCAATCGGTGATTCTCATCCTCAAAATAAACTAAATTCGGAGAAATGTGTTCATCCATAAATATGCTAAACTAGGCTAAGGGGCAATGTTGCCATATTTCGCGATTTTAAAACTTTGACCTCGATTAACTTAAAAACTACTGAAGACAACCTATCACATTTGGTATGTTTTGGACCGCTCTCGAGCTGACAAGTTCAAAGATGGGGTTGATTATTAAATTATTTCTACCCATAAAAAAGTTGATTGCGTTGAAAAGGAACCGAGTCGCGACATATGGCAACACTGCAGGGAAAAAAGGCCAAGAGATCTAAATAAAACTATCTTGAAATCCGAGATATCTGACAATGCGAAAAGACGTGCCCGCAAATTTTCACGACACCCTTGTCGCAAAGGCACTTAAAATTTTCCATACGCGCAAGTCTAAAGTCAAATCCCCGCGCTTCCGCCATGTCACCCCGAAATTAAACTTCTTGCGCATGTTTTCCTCCCCAATTAAAATCAGGTGATTTATGTAAGAACGGCCATTATTTAAACATAAGAAATATTACGGCGCACACCGGAATTAAGCAGGAATGAAATATTCCTGTCTCTTTTTAAGGCGTGTGAGCAGACGAGAAAGGCGCTCGTTCTTAGGAGGGCAGGTGTCAGGGGGGCTGTGCATAATACGCGTATATGAGAATCGATCAAAAGGGTCGGGAAGGGCGTTGGCGCTGTGACCCCAACCTCACCTTCACACCTGAGTGCCGGCCTAAAGCAGGTTAACGGGGTCCCGGGGTGGCCGTGCCAACCCAGCCAATTCCCATGATGCAAATTTGACAATAGCGAAGGTTATCGACTGAAAACGACGGATTTCTCGAGAATCGTACCCTTCTTGATGTTCCACGGAAAGGGCTGATTGCTGTTTTGAACGAGCGACGATCGATACAATCCCAACCATTTCGCCTCGCAATGCGATATCTTCGAATAAAAATAACTCCAACGACTTTTGGATATGGACTCGCACTGCAGTCAATGAAAGATAACATTGTAAATCCTCGATATTCCGCAATTATTTTCTATGGTCTCATATATGTCTGGTAATCTAGTTCAGGTGTCGTAGCATTGCATTTTGACGTTCTGGAAATAATTGACAAACACGCGAGTTTGCACTAAAAAAATCTTTTGCTTGTGTTTAACTTTAGATAAATCTTTCATTACTGTATGTGAGGATACAAATGCGCAGGTTACACTAAAACAATACCCGTTTTAGAGAAGCATATAATAGACAATAAAAACAAGACCCCCGCGTTTTAGGGAATGCTATACCTGTTTTGGTTGTGAAACCATGACGAGGGTGGTACGTATTTTGGTCTTTTTCCAAAATAGGCCTATGCTCGGCCATATCATACAAAAGGTCTCGGCGAAAGCTTTTCATTGATATGGCTGATCATAGGTCTACACTGAAAAATAATCAAATTACGCACTACCCCCGTTTCAGTTTCATACCCAAAACAGGTATAGCATCCCCCAAAACGAGAGTTTGTTTTTATTGTGTACCCGTTTTAGAAAAATTCATAGACTCTTTTGGGTATGAAATTTAAACGATACAAATCGTAATTAGGTTATTTTAAAAGATAAAACAACCATGTCAATGACAAGGTATCGTCAAAAGCTGTGTGGTTATTGATAGATTTATCTTAACAAGAACCAAATTAAGTTCTCTCTCTGTTATATCTCCGTACCCAAAACAGCTATGGGACAACCAAAAACGGGCATCATTGTTTACGGTATCAGGTCTCCTAGAACTTCACTTAGGTTGGCGACGCAAAGTGTAACACAAGAGGTGAAAAAATTAACTGTCCCAGTCCGCAGTACTTTCAACATCATCTTTCCGCGAAAACATGCCTGACCCTTGTGAGGAACAAATCGCAACGGGTTGGTCAGTCTTCTAATGACGCGTCCACCGCCCACGTCAATATACCCTAACGATGTGAATGTGCAAAGCCAAGTTGAGCTGGAGACGCTATTGGCCCTGGAGTGAAGACTGCAGTAGTATTTGCATACCTACGTTGCCGTCAAGAGCGTTTCCTGTAAATAATTGCCAGTGACCGCTATCGAGACGAATCTGGAAATGGGTGGGAAGCCTGTTGGCTGTAGGAAGCGTTTGGGTACCTACTAACAATACTTCGCGTCCTCAATCGATTTTAGCTAGAGCCGCCCGACGGCGGGGGCGTAGTCTGCTCATGGATGTAAAATAGCTTTTCTGCAGTTACGAGATGCGACAATCCCTCGGAAGTCCTACAAAGCTCTCTCTGTTTCATTTGACACAGGATTTTCAAACACTTCAACATCGCAATGGTCCGAATTTAACGTTCGTTTAGAGGGATGCCCCCTGTTTGAAATGCACAGTGATGTCCATAAGTGACGGTCCAAACAAAATCGAGTGTATTTTTGTGTGTTGGCAGCAGCGCGTTGGTCGGAGAGGGTTCCGGGGGAAAGGTGGGCACCTCCTCTTGCCTCCACACCCTCCCACTGCCCTTCCTAGGCAATGCTCTTTAAAAACATGAGTTTCCAAAAAAGTCACTAGATTTTGTTTGGCCCATTACTTACGGACACCACTGTACATGATATTGGTGTCCCGGTTTCCCACACGTTTCGCTGTTGATGTACTATATACTGGAGTACTTCCGCAGTTAAATAGTCAATGAATAAAGTAGCTGGCTTTCACTAAAGAACTGTAAAGGACATCCACATTAAGTTAGGTTCTATTCCGCCAGTGATTTTTATTGTTTGAAATCTTAGACTTCTACTGTTTCGTATGGCTCAAATTCGTGTAAAAGTGTTCAATACGTTATTTTCCATGTTTCAAATTTAAATATGAAAATTACTTTCTTTTGCCTATCTGGAGGTCAGGTGTAGGCCTATACACATCCTCGTAGGTAAGGTTCGATTATCAGTCAGATTGAATGTTGTGTGTTTTGATTGCAACCACCCCACTTGGTGAATATTACATTACTTTCTCTATGATTAAGCAATGTCGGGTCGTGTGTCTTGTGCCTCGATCCACTTCTGTTCCACTCTGCTTGAAGACGATAAATGTCATTTCACTTGCCACGAGGTTACAGTGAAGCTACGCGTATCGACCATTTGATTTCGCGTTAATTTGGAAACTCTTTTTTTTTCTTTCGTTTTGCATACTGCATGGATTTTTTTTGAAGGGATGCGGCCTGTAGGCTTCGGGATGGCATTTTAATAAAACATCGTTGGCTAGTCGAGACTGGCCTCCTCTCCTCTCGATTTCCAGCGGTGGATCGACCGCTCACATATCTAGATTCTTTTTGTGGCGACGATTCTTTGTATCGTTTTCGATTCTATTTCCGAATGAACCTTACAAATCATCGCTGGAATCACTGGCACAGCGTTTGTGATAAAATGACTCTCTTCTATGTGGTCGAGCCTGATAAAATAGATTTAGGCTTTCTATGGACGCCGATAAATGGCCATCCGCAGGATGGCAATGTTCTCCACAGTCATTAATAAGCTGATAACAAACATAATGTATCACACGACGTTTTAAAGTTTGTTCAGGCAGATGCAGGCAGGATATTTTAGTTACCACACTGCGTTGTTATGTGGTAATAAGTCGCTGTTTGTAAACTTACTGGTATCGTTACTTCGAACCAGGAAAGATTCGAAATGTTTGGCGTCCAGTTTACTGTTATGACTTTAAAATATTTGTATGCGAAATAAGTTTGATTGATGAGGAAGTTTCGTCTGATATCAGGCCTGCATCTTTGTGCGGTCGTGTCGTTCACAACAAGGAATGCGCTTGACGTAAATGTAGGTCAGTGTACCTTGTTGAAGAGTCGTATATCACCTCTTTAAGGGCTCTGAGTTTCACCTTTCACCCCAACGACGATCGTATTACCTGCACAACAGAGAAAAATTGGTATGACGACAAATATACAATGATATAATGGACATCAAGTAGAAATTGTACTTTAATGTATGAATTCATAGTCTATAAATAACATCACAAAGGTCGGTAGTTTATATTGATTGGATATTACAGGGAGATTGTTACATTGTAAGGTAGAGGACGAAGGAATCAAGACCCGTAGAGGTAAATGCGATGTTTACCAACATTTAGCTCATAAAAAAAAAATATACCTCCGATATACTTCACAGTCAACAGCTGAAGAAAAGAGCAATGAGGGGGCGTTTCTGGGTATCTCCTCTGAAACTCAAGCCCCGTGAGAAGCGCCTCTGATTCTGAGTAACCAACAGAGAAACCAACAGAAGGGAGGAGTAAACTCCTAATTAGAAGGCATGGTCAGGTAACATGAGGTTCCAATGAAACGCATCCCTCATTCTAAGTACCTTAACACAGGAATAAGTGCACTGTCATGAAAGAATGTCGAAAGTAATGAAATAAGCCATTTCTTGGCATCTGCTCTTCCCGTTTAAGAACTAAATATTTTTACATTTGTTAATAAAGGAGTGAACAGATGGAAGAGCACATAATGTTTAGTTTGGTATTTCATTCCAATGAGAAGCATCGAGGATCTTTCATTGCCGACGAAGGAATCAGTGTACACATAGAAGAGTGAATAAAGCCATAAAACATAGGCTCATCTACTTTGTGTGGTTTTTGACTCCCATGGGTACGAGAGGCAATCCCTATTTTAAGTAGCCTTTGCAGGCGGAGCACAGATGGGCAAGCAAGACTTTGTCCCTTTAGATCTCTTTTTCATCTTTGCAGACGACGTGGAGAAAACTGGTAGAAAAGGCGGGAGAGAGGTAAACTTTGAGAAAGACGGATATGGGAACAAAGAAAACCTTCTTTTGTACTCCTCCTAATGACGCGGGCTTGTACGCCACCAAATGAACCGCCTATAGTTTCTAGGAAGAACAAAGCAAGTCCCTGCACTACTCCAATATTTGAATATATTGCTCTTTCCGAGTAGGACGAAATAAATCGTATCTATTTCAACGATAGTTTGATAAGTTCAATTTGTAAGCCCTTCTAGCAAGTCCACATTTTGTTCGCAGGCCAAGTCAAGTGGAACAGGACCAAGGCACAAGGCCCGTGACCTAGCTTGACTTTAGGTATTTTGCAGTGTTCGATTAGACACTGAAACAGGTCGATAGATGCAGACAATGCAGAAGGTGTGAGGGAACTTATAAGATGGAAGTATTATGCCCCAGCAAAATGTCGGGCTTTGTGGGGCATGTAAATTCAAAGAAACTGGATCAACTGTAAATAAATACTTGCCGAACATTCAACAAGTTTACCCTCCAGTTTACGATTTTACCTTCACTGTTGAAGCTGTACATCGAAATTGAGGCCTTAATTCATCGAACTAAAATCAAATAACCCTCTTCTAAAGGGACCTTTTTTTCTGGTCCTGAAATTAAAACCAATTGTAAATACTAAGACGTTTAAGCTGACTTTAAAAAATCTGAGCTCCATATTAAGCGAAAACTTGGGTGGTATCACGTCACCTGTTTGTCGCAAGACCTATTTAGAGATGTCAAATAATCTCTCTCAAACAGCATTTCACTCTGGACTTAAGAATAACCTGTTGAAGGCTTGACAAATTTGGGCAATCCATCCCCGTTATCCGATTTCGGCGTGGAATAGTGAATGAAGACGTTGTTACGTAGTCTTATCATGTATTGTAACGTTTTTTTCTTACGTTTACAAATACTGAAAATGTCTCGGCGACGAATCTCGCCATTTGTAAAACGCGAGGAAAGCTCTTCGTCTTCCCCTGCAAAATAAAATGCACCGTCTTGATCGAATTCAAGCAGAGGAATAAAGACACTTTTGAAGTTCTTTATAGTTCCTAAATTATATCAAATAATTTTGTAATTCTTGGCAACGATTGCATCACTTTTTAAGAGAGAATTAACAAGGTATAATCAATCACGTCAAAATATAAACAAGAATGAAACACAAAAGGTACAACATGCAACTGAAAAGCTCACAGTAAATTGCTCAAAATTTAAACACTTTTCCAGGCTCGAGGCAAACTATGGCAAGTACCTGTAAATCACATGGCAGTTCAAGAAAGGACCACCAAAATCTTTCCATATCGTTTCCCAAGATACCTCAATCTGCTCTAAATCCTAAATCGTTCCGGAACCAGCCTCCAGATACGAGCAGCTCAAGTAAGCTTCGTATTGTCATACCATAGTGACCATGCTGATTCATCTTCCTGTGGAATGAACGCCCAATGAAATACAAACAAGGTTGGAGTCCTTAACATTCCATGAATATGAATGCTTACGAACTCTAGCGTGTTTGGACTTCCCGGACTTTCCTGCCACTGGTAGATGGATCAACCCCTCAAAATAGCTCATCACGATCAAAAACACTCTGTCATAACATAAGCGACTACGCGGAAGAACAATGACAATTCTTAAACAGAAAATAAATGAAAAAGCTAATAAGATTGAGAAAACTGGCGCGATTGCGCATTTAAGTCGTTTGACAAGATAAATCACAACTCTTACAGGAAACTGCTCCATCATGACAAAGTTATGAATTAGTCACTTAATACTATTTTTTTTTAACCTCAAAATGTTCAAGATCTTTACAATAATATTACGCAATATACAATTCTCGTAACAGTAATAAAATCGTGTGATGAAAGCATTATCGGCAGTCAAATAAGTTTTCTTCCAAGTCTTATCGAAAGAACAAAAAAAAATCACTGAGATGTACAGTAGATCATTAATCTACACACCCTTAGGCTCTTCAATACTTAAAGGTGAAATAATTTTTGCTTCCGACTAAAATTTCACTAAGACAGAAGCTCCGTATTCCAGTAGGGGATTTTAATAAACCTGGTGTGTGCTTGTAATATGCTACAGAGTTGTATGCTAATCACTAACATCATCATCCCAGATCATGGTTCTATTATTGGCTATACCGCTCCTGCTCCGTATACCTACTGACCCGAGCTACAATGCGCACGATATCAAATAGAATCTGTTACCATAGTCAGTGACCCTAAAGAGTGCACTAGACCTTTAAAATCGGATTAAGTAGTAACTCGCAAAGTAACTGCCGGCGGACCATGTTAACTCACTTATGTGATAATGGGAGGTACTGATAACTACATGCAACAAAATAATCAACTGTTAATGGAGATTTTTTATTTCCCCAGTGTTGATGCTTACTCTCGGCAATCTACGATAAGGTTTTCCACAGCTCCAGCTCTCACTATTTCGAAATCGTTTACTTCCCAGTGTGCGCAAGTGATCTCTTGCCATAGGAAACAAGGATGTCTCAAACGAAAGGAAATTTTAACCCCTCGAAAATTTCTTACAATGAGCCCTATTCTTGATGTTCTTGCTATCACATTCATGAGAGAGAATAGACCTGAAAACGTTCAAAATACGTTCAAGGTCCTGTCAACCCATAACAGCCCAAAGTATGTGGAGTGAAATTTAGCTTAAGAGAAATTGAAAGGAATTTTTCCATTCCAATACGCAATTTTAAGCTTTGGAAAATGCCTAAATAATAAAATTTCAGGTTTCCAGAGAGGTGATGTTTTTTTTTTAAATTGTGACAATAGTGAGCTGAAGATATCCTGTAAAATATTTTTTTCTGTTTCCGGACGGCATCGCTGGGCGGTAGTGGGTTAAATTGGCAAATCAGAATCCGGTCTGTACCTATTCCATTACTTTTTGTAAGGAAAAACAAAACAAAATCGAATAAAAGGAAGCTGACTTGAGTAACAATATATACACCTCCTGGAGATTTCTTTAATTTTCTATAGAGAAACAAAATATGTCTAAGAGGTCATCATGAGTTTTACCGAAAGAAAAGAAGTATATTTCAAGATAGGTCTGAAAATCATCATACAGGGAATTTCCACGACAACATCGTGCGGTATAGGACGACACTAAAAACTCTTCTGTTATCTTTGGAGCTTCAGTAGTCGTTTCAGAGGGAGAAAGAATGACTGTAACAGCGTATACGTCGACTGTTTTTCAAGGATTTTCTATCATTATAAACTAAAAGACCGTGATTTCCTACAATGAATTCTAGTCTGGAGGAAAGAAGCTGCAAAGAGAGCCTGAGCAGACTGAAAACAAGTAGTTTTACACGCATTTGCTTTGACCGTTCATTTATCCATCGCTGGATTGTTTGTCCGGCGAGCCGTGACTGCCTCACTGACTGAATGACTGCTTGACTGACCGACCGGTATTTCGATTGAATGTTTACCCTGGTGACGGACGGATTTTCGAGCGCTTGGTTGAACCACTAAATTGGTCAAACTAAAAAGGATTCTCGTGGCTGAGGTTCACGACGCTTTTCAAGTTACCCGATATGGATGCACATTCCACCGATGCGATGCTCTCGTCCGAGAGCCAAACACGAACATAATGGCTGGTACGCCAAATTTCAAATCTGGGTGACATTTGAATGTTTCATCTTTAACATAATTAGTCGAAGGCCTTCACTCGTTCGACGAGAAGCCTACTTGAGCATCATTACTGGCCAATCAGAGGCAGCGAGAACGATCGGCTATTTCCGGAGCTTATCCCTCATTGGTTGCCGCTCATCTCGGTGAGTCGTCGAAACACGAGTCAAGACCTTTGTCAGCTGACAATAAGTAAGAAGGTGACTTTGCTCCTTCGCAAATAAGTGGACATTATTTTTTTACCTCATGCGATTTTTTTAAACGTGCAAATGGGTTCGAGGCAAGATCTGCTCAAGAATAGCTTATGAGAGGAGAGAGGTTGAGTGATTATGGATGTTTCTATACAGTTAAATTTAAAAATGGATTGAGGTTACGTTCGGTTATGGTTACGTTCGGTTATGGTTACGTTCAGTAAGGTCACAGGCAAGCCTCTATAGGGCTAGAGGCGAGTCTTAGGTATGAAAATAATCAGACTAAACGTATGTTGGTTACGGATACACGTTGTGCAATAGTGTTTTGTTATAGTCACACATATTCTCTTTTTTATTTAATAAGAAAAAGGGTATATAAAAATTTAATTGCCCTGTCTATTGACATTTGTTACAATTACTAATCAGAAAATTTACACTAATGTCTATTCAAGCTTTTTTGAGTCTGTTCGAAAGCAATTGGAACGACTTCGTCATTGCTATTCTTAAGGCAAGGTACATTCCGAGGTGAAAATCGCACCCGTCCATTTTAATATTTGATGCTGCTATTTAACATCAGCCTTACCCCACCTAGTGAAACTAGAGGACATCAAACACTGGGAAATGCTAACGCTCAAATAACAGTACTAAATATTCGTTGGGGTCGGGGTGTTATGTGCACTTACGAATGAGAAATACTTTCAAATTTGTGTACACACCGAGTTTGTCACTGGAAATACACAAGTGTACGATCATCACTGATTTTGTTCGTAAACAATTCTCAAAGACTTCAACCTTATTTACCAAGGAATTTCTGTGCCTCCGTTCCTGCAAAGTAGCAAGAAACAGGAACAAAGAAAAATAAGTTATCTGTCGACCTCTATGAAATGTCGTTTTCTGTTTCCTTTCATAAATCAGTTTCTTAGTTGTTCGGGGAAAATTTCTTTGACTCATAAAGCGCTTTTCTTTGTTGCAGGTGAGTTTCCGTTACACTTGCGATGCCTCTACAAACTGTAAGTGCGATTACCGGAAACAACTCCTTATTTTCATTAGCTTTTTGGTGTTTTAGAAGAGGTACGATATCAATGAAAATGAAGTTTACCAAAATATCTAGGCAAAGAGTTATCGATTTTCCAAACTGCATCTCGTTAAGGTAACATTCTACCTCTAATGTTTTATCTATCACTGCCAAGATAAGCAGAGAGAGGTGAATGAAACCTAATTAGGGTAGTTTCATGTCGTTTATCGTCTAATCGGGACGGTCGAGCAAGAGTACAACGTAAAAGGCAAAAAAGTAAAGTTTAAAAATCAGCGGGTGGTGGCTTGTAAAGGTTCAGAATTTTCCTCGTCACCAAAATGAAAAATGCTACCAATTCAGCAGATACAAGTTCTCCTTCAATTGGCGATGAGCAGTTTTGTTGTGCTTGGAGTTCCAAGTCGACGAATCTTGACAGGGCCACAGGAACTGCTTTCGGCTTGGAGTTGTCGGTCTGGGCCTGTCCGCCTAACCTGTGAAAGTCCAAGAAGGTGAATAGACGCTAGCTGACGAGGACATGGCTCAGTGATTTCGTTAGAGTAGCTAAAGCGGATATGCGCATCGGTACACTTTATAATGACTAGAAGACAATGCGCAACGCCCGAATAAGCCCCATCCAACAATGGACCGTTTTAACTACACTGCAACTGCGTGTGGAATTTAAAGCACATTTCAAGACTGCCATGCCCCTCTTATACAAGGACACTTCCGTCCTAAATTTGTCCTCATAAATCTTGAGATCAGTCGACGAACGAAAAGATGTCGAGCGAAACATGTCGGTCCGACGTCGGTGAAGACTTAGAGCATTATACACCTTGGACGTTTGAATTGTCCGACTTTTGTGTTCCACCTTTCGTCACCAAGTTCAACGACAGCCGAGCAAGGCGAAAAAGGAGAGAAAAATACGTGAACTGACCTAACTTAGACAAGACTAACCAAACCAACCAGTCGCAGAGCCTGATGCCACCTACTTCTGGGTTACAGTAACTGCCGCCGAGTAGGCAGTAAGTATCAGCACGACAACCAATAGAATCGTGGTCGCGAAGTGAGACAAGGCAATTTTAAAGAATTTCTAGTCATTTGTAAAAAAAAAAAACGCTTACAGAGTTTTCTTTCCTTGATCCTTATGCAATTAAAAAAAATCGTACGAGTATGGATCACAAGGAGGCAAAATTAAGCCATCAAAACTACCGAGTGCAGCAAAAAATGATTTTTTTGGGGTTCTTATCGGACGAATTTTGCCACGAGGATGTTTCCACCCTTCATCTGAACTGGTAGAATTTTCAAAGGCATATCGCAAAGCACATGCACTTAAAAAAAATAATATTCTTGTCATTATTGCGTGCATTCTTCCGGCTGTTTAAGATAACACGCTTCTCTTCAGCATTACAATCTTAAAATACACTGCAGCTCTGCGATTCAAAAAAATACAAAACGTTGAGGGACCTCATTATACAAACGCAAATTAAAACAATAAACGCTATTTTGGGTTGGGCCGAACGGGTAATCCTTTCAGAGGAAGAAGGACTTTAAGCGTTCTGTGAAATGCTTCTTCGAAACAGTAAGGAGAAACAGATTTAAGCTTTCGTTTACTGTGGTCCCGGTAGCGCAGTGTGCTATGCTCTGCGCCTCATCATGAGCTGAGTGTTCCTTTGAAGCCTTGGCTATTAGGAATAATATTCTAGAGGCACGTACCGACATGTGGGCTTTGTTGGTTCAAGCCACTAAAGCCATTGTCTCGCGAATGCTTTCAAAGCATTGTCCCAGAAAATAGGCAAATTTTTAGCTCGAGCAGAACGTAATGGTGCTCCTTAAGACGCGTACTAAAATAATTTACGGAGGGTAAGATTTATTAGGGTGCCCGACGTTTTACTTAAGGAATTCCTCAACGTGTTAATAACACCAGCAAGGCTGGTTCGTCTGTGCCGGGGTGGCTCTGAAAGGGTGGAACTCTCTACCTCTAGTATTCCACCTCCCGTGGCCAAACTGAGTCAGCGAGGTGCAGAAAGTACATTATATATTCTAACATTACCGCGGTTACCCATACTAATTACAATTTAAACAGATCTCCCGTTTTGAATGCTATACCTGCTTTGGGTATGAAGCTAAAACGGGGGTAGCGCGTATTTCAATAATTTTCAACATAGACCTATGTTCAGCCACATCAATGGAAAGCTCTCGTCGAGACCTTTAAAATGATATGGCTGAAAATCGTCCTATCTTGAAAAATTACCAAAATTTGTACCACACATATTTGGTTTTACACCCAAAACAGGTATGGCATTCCACAATAGGGAGTTTTGTCTTTACTGTGATGGGTTAACAGGTAAAATATAAATCGTAACGGGATGGAATCGGCTCTTTACATCACAATAACGATAAACACTTGTAAAAGAAATAGTACCATTAATTAAACAAATTTCTATAGGCTTTCTTGTTCAAAAACTTACCATTTCTTCCGACGGTTCCACCATTCGTTTTTGTCTGCACATCTTCAAAAGAATCGCTGTCGTTGTTGTCACTGTTTCGTAGAGAAGGAAAAACCTTGTTACATTAATCGTTACTGAACTTTCCAGGAACCGCGACGGATTCAGCAGAAATCTACCGAAATATTTGACTCAAAAATTATAGAAAGAAAAGCGAGTTCACGCTTTTTTGGGACAGTAACGAAGCAACACGAATACAGTCAAAACTTAGTGATCTCACGGGCCTACGAATTTATCCGACTGGCAGTTGAACAGAGGACCGAAGACATGTTACGGTAGCTCGCCTACCTGGAATCTGGGATGCCTCAAGCTCATCCAAGTGAGATGCGGAGCAAGAGCTATGTCTTGAAATAAAGGATCATCGTGGAGGCCACACGCAATATCTAAACAGCGATCTCAGGGAAGTGAAATTCGTATAGACTTGGGGGCGCAAGGGGAGACATTTCCAACCAAAAGCGGGTCTTTTGTAAATATAGATTTAGGAGTAAAGCAGTCTGCCTCTTTCAGAACCGCTTCATATGCCTCCAGGCATCTCACTGTCACGCTTCAAGAGCGTTATACACAAATATGGCAATATTGTACCTCGACTTATTATTATCAGTCTTATCAGTCGTCTCGTTTTTTGGTAACGCAAACATTTTTGTTTGAAACCTACAGAAAAAGATCTCGCTTCCGTTTTAAGAGATCTACCAAGGCGATGTCGCTCAAAAGAAGAAATTCGACTTCAGTTTTAGGACACGCATTGTGCGAGCACAAAGGAAAACAATTGAAGATTTAACACAGCTATGAATAGAGACATCCTGTTCGTTTGAAAATATCCTTTTCTAGATTCAGCAATGGAACTGGTAAAATGACTCAATACCTCTAAATGTCTAACGATTCTCGTGTGACATTTTCCTGAACTGCAACGCAAAATTCAATTTTTTCGAGATCGCGAAACAAATGTCTTTAAAATGAGCTATAAAATATGGTAAAATATAGGACGTTCGAAGGGCATTCTTTCATATTTACTGTTTAAACAATGAATACTGCGACATTCGTTGAGATCAAGTTTCTACATCGTAATGAACTGCAGACGACATCAAACCAAAGATCTATTCATGGTGCGCTCAAAATCTATATAACTGCCTGCACGATAAATAGCCTTCGAGACAGATTATATCTAACGAAAGAAAAGGTAAAAGTAATATAATGGTTAGAAGTCGTCGATTAACGGGCTGAAGTTGGATTGCTAAGTTCATTCAGAAAGAGCAGCAGAGTGTCAACGAAAATCCATGGTGACTGGTAACGCTGGCCTTGGTGGGTAAGGAGCGCTTCTGATCGGTAATGAGCCGTACAGATTTTAATTAAAATGGCGACTCAGGACATTTTTCTCACCTTCAATGCTCGCCCGTGAGAAAGTCAAAACTTAGTTGATTTTGCTCGGCTGTTATTCGCGTCTTACTTCTTAGTCGAGTAATCGCTATGGTCTTTTCACTGATTGTGAGCGCAACATTTTTCATGCATTCAGCCTAAACCGTTTCATGGCCAGAAAATACGTAAAACTTAATATTTTATGGTTCCGGTTGCAAGTTAGTTTGTGAAATAGCGTTTCGGAACTGATGCAATGCCTGTCTTCATAAATATTTGGCTTTTTTTTTCTCCAAATTATATTTTTATTAAAGTTATGTGATTTTATTTGCAATATGTTCCATAGGTATCCATGAACATGGATTTCAATAATCCACAAAAATGTAAAAAAAAAATGCTAAGCCGTAAAAAAGGCCGATAGTGGGCTACATAAAAGTTGTTTAGCCCAAAGACCATGTCAATGGAGTCTTTTTTGTTGTTTATAGTGTCAACTGAATGACGCGAAGTTCCTTCAATCTTGCCAAAAACTGAACTGGAATCAACCACAATTTTAATCATCCCGATGAATGGAGATTAAAAGTACAATGGGGGTATAATGAGCACATGGCATGTCAACGGTATCTCACGTAAACGTGCAGAAGCGACGCCTAATCGAGTGAAGTCTATTCATTGACATTTTGCGTGAGTTTACCGACAACGTGATGTCACGTACGTGATTTCGGGGGATGCATCGGGGGCACAAGAATCAATAACACGCCAGTGTACAGTACCCCGCAAAACCCGTGGAACCGGTTGCTACGTTGGTATATGCGCGCTACAATCACAGCACCTGTCTCTGCTACTGGTGAATACACTCCAAGGTTTTTATTGTTGAGTAGAGTCCTTTAATAGTTAGAGAAGCGCAATCGGCGTACCATGGCTCCTATTCGCCAAGCTCACAAAATGGCAGCGCGTCTGTATCGGCTGAGCCGAGCCCCGTTGCTCTGCTCGTCATGGCCCTACCGTGAGAGGGAAGAAGTGGGGAGGGGTGACGGGCGATCTCCACTGGGCCACAAGATGGCCGCATTTGAGTTTCTGTAAGTATTAAGGACTCTACTGTTGAGTTGTCTACCTCTTCTTTTAGCAGTCCGTCGCCAAACGGCCTCAAGTTTGTAGACCTTTAGGATATCTTAACCTATGTTAAATTAGATCAACATTGCATTAGGTATCTAAACCCTCATTTAGATGCTTTATGCCTCGCTGTGCTATATCTCTACTAGGCTTGATGACGAAATTTTTACCACAAGATTTAGAAAGTCTACCATCTAAAATTGACATCGTGCATCCAACCGATTGAGTATTAAGACGTGCCCTACTAGACATGCATTGCCCACAATAGCAGCTCGCAGACTTCAGACGAAAACAAAGGACGCTCCAGAAAATACAAGGCGTTCGGCCGATGTTTCGTTCAACCTCAACAGCTCCCTGACGCATTTACACCCAAAATAACACCGTCTATAGAAAGGAAGTTACGTACAAGCGGTACTCCTGACTAGATTTAAACGCAAATTGTTTAGCATCATTTCCCTGAGCGGGTTCAGTGGGAGTTATGAACGGTGTCTAATGAAATGAACTGGTTAAGAAGTCACAGTATCTTTGCGTCTAATGCGATTTTATTGGCCGGAGTTAGCGATTCTAGGGAGCAGTTCTAGCAAATGCGTCGTTTATGCAAAATTGGACTTCGGAATTGGGCAAAAAGTTTTGCAAGCAGCTTTGCTTCGCGCAAGACAATTACACTAAGGGCTGCATACCAAAGATGCTGGCTTGCATGAAGCTTCTTCGAATCTGTTCAGGAGTCGATTTTATTGTGGAGGTCTGCGCACTTCCGAGCGATGGACTGTCCAATCGGAACATGTTTGCATTAGCTTAAGATCCGTTCAGACCGGTCACTATACTTTTGAATGAAAGATTAGTACCCAACATATCGTTCCTGTTTTCCAGGCCCGTAATTTACTGACTTCAGGTCGTGCACAGCCACGCAGAGAAATTTGAAAAAGTGTGACCTCGACCTGTTTCCCCGTTGACGAACATGCATTAGTTTCATATTCAGACTAAATATTTTAGGTACATATACAGCTTACATTCTTCCAAGACCACCCAACGCACATAAAGACATCCAATGGAAAAATCGATCATGTCATAGCTGATGGTTTAAAATCCTGCAGAGGATCATAGGATCTCCTGGTTTGTTTCAATGGAAGGTTAAACCAGATATTTTGAATACTAGTATTATGTGCTGCTATTCAGAGGTTTGACATAAGCTCATATATTTGATGCTTTCTGAAGCATGATCAACAGCTAACGACATGTTCCTAAGCAACTCCTTACCGCTCGAACTCGACTCATTCAGAGACGACCCAAAAATCGGGTCGTACCTTGGTAGCTGCTGCGAGGAATATTGCTGCATGATTTAGGGCCACGTTATTGATATGGTTTGCCAATCAGCGTTTCATCCGGTAATTGAATTATGTAACTTGGTATGCAGACTCAGATCGCTTAAGTTTGTTGCTGCAACTTCGCGATAACGCAATGGGCCGTGCAAAGACCTGCGATCAGTATAGGCGTAACCCTAACTTGATCATGCTAACGAACCAAAAGGGTGTCTCCTGTCTCGATACAGCCCAAGGTGCCTCAATGTTTCATCAGCCCCCATGAAGGGCGGTTTCTCCCTTGGCGGAATCAACCACAGGATCATGCCTTGCGATAGAAGGAGCTGTCTTGAAAGGAACATACCTACTAAGGGTATCTATGGCGGTGAGGAGCATTTCAATAGATTGCGGTGCGGCACTTGCCAAATGCCTCTTCGAAATTTCTCACTTCAAAATGTTTCAGGATTTTCCTATTAAAGAAAAATCAGGAAATAACTTCATAAGGGATAGGACAGATTTTTTTTCTTATTAAGAAACGAGGTATTTGGTCTGAAGGAATTATTTTTCTTCCGACTTCAACTGAATCAGGGCAATGCGACTTCATACAGAGAAAGTGGACAGTCACGGGAAAGAAAATTCAGTGACAAAGGCATACGAGAAGAGCCACCCTCACCGCCATCTGTTGGTGATTTCGGGAATCAACTCGCTTCAGAATGGGGAACATCAATCTCTTCCAGCAAACCAAAAATTGCGCTGAACCGGATTTGACAGAGCTTAAGGTTAATTTAATAAGTTTGTAAAACACTAAGCCCGGATAGATTG
>Ga0058701_10000913_pt1 | contig 20214 bp, 15 predicted proteins | sample AgamicOrMae_FD_97039 | JGI IMG/M metagenome (GOLD analysis project Ga0058701, IMG submission 97039) | Agave microbial communities from Guanajuato, Mexico - Or.Ma.e | ecosystem: Host-associated > Plants > Phyllosphere > Phylloplane/Leaf | place: Guanajuato, Mexico | collected 2012-06-04
GGAAAGTTCTTGACGAAGAACTTCTTCAGTATTGACTATGGAACTTGCTTGTTCTCAAGAACGGGGCATCTTCTTAAGAACTTCTTCCTCAAGAAGTTCTCAAGAACGCAAACAAGTAGTGACGATGGATTCCGGCCTTAAGAACACCAAACAACAGCACATAATTAAACCCTCTCATGTCAAAGTTAACCCACTACCACCCAGCGATGCCGTTCGGCAACAGAAACAAATATTTTAGAGGATTTTTTCAGTTCAGTATTGGCACAATTTAAAAAATATCACCCCTCTGGAAACCTGAAATTGAATTATTTAGGCATTTTCCAAAGCTTGAAATAGCGTATTTAAATGGAGAAAATCATTTCAATTTCTCCTAAACAGAATTTCATTCCAAATACTTTGGGCGGTTATGGGTTGACTTGCCATATAAGATACATTTTCACATCATCTCACTTTTGTAAGGGAGAAACATTCATTACACGAGTTCACAGGAAGGGGTTAGAAATGGTGAACCAAAGGCCAAACCTTATAATGTAAAGTAGTGGACTGTATATGAGAATTTTTTTTCTGTACAACGTGAGGTAATATGACCAGGTTTGTGTCGTGGAAGAGAACCTAATTCCTACACGGAAGGTTTGAACCAATTATTAATGGTTGTTTCGGGTATTTACGATTGTGTCTCCGCCTTGCGAAAGTATCGTTCTTACCAAGCAGTTTTGAGTGCTACCGCCCTACTCGAAGAGGAGAGACCACGAAATTCGAGGATGTTGGGAGGAACATGGCAGGAGGTCCATAGAGGTATTTTTCATCCCAAGGAAAGAAGATAAAAAGACAACTTCCCTCCGGTTGTCGCAAATCAACGTGGAACAACTCTCGGACCTGATCCCACAAGCTCGACCGTGCCGTATCCGGTTTAACAGGATTTGATCCGCAACTGCTGGGTGATATACTCAAATTGTTAGCAGAAAACATCAAACTTTACCTACCTTACGTCTGTGAGAAAATATGATTCGTCGCAGAGCTTCTTTTCAAGTTTGAAAGCCTTCCTTCTCTTATTGGGATGACTTCATGGGGTAGCTGTCATAAGCGCCAAAAACCACAAGCGCCAACGCCGCAAGCGCCAATCCGTAACCGCCAAATGAGAAAAGTCGCAAACGCCAAAGGTCTTAACCGCAATTCTAACCTTACCTAACCTAACCTAACTTAACCTAACCTAACTTAACCTGACTTGACCTGACCTAACCTATACGAACTTTGGCGTTTGCGACTTTTCTCGTTTGGCGGTTACGGACTGGCGCTTGCGGCGTTGGCGCTATCGAATGCCCCCCACTTCATGGGGTGATATGCGCGAGACGCAATGAACACTTTCCAGTATGAACTTCGTTGAGGCTTATCAGCACGATATTTACCATTCAGGATTGCATTTTTAATCGTGGCATATTTTTCATGAATGAATTACCCCTGAATCGTAAAGATCAGAGGATTGGCCATTACGAAAGGAAAATACAGTTCGCGATTTAAAATGATATGAAAAGAGCATATCTATAGATATTGAGTGGATAGCTCCCGTTGCATCTTTCACTCATAGAGGAAAATGGAACCCATAAGAGATCAAGCTGATAGAAAAATACGTTTAGTGCCTCTTCTTCACGTAGGAAACTGCGTTAGTTAAGTTCAGTAAAAATTAGTCACAATCGATTACAAGACATGGTATAGAGTATTACAGTAAAGAAAATAGTACGTCTATCTGCCATTTTGAACCATGATAACCAAAATTATGAGAATATACGTTAGGATCTAAATGCCTTTCAGGTAAAATTTCCACTGATGGAAATTTTCGTCTTGTCGACAGGAGTTTTTTTTTCCCAAAAATGAGAAAAGCACTGTCTCGACAGCACGAGCATCCACTGCTTGAGTCTTTCATGGAAGACTAGTAACACGAACTTTATTGCTAATCAACTAGTGTAATTTTCCGACGAATCTTAAAATTTTATGACTAGACCTTGAACTTTAATGAGTATTTATGGTTAGTGATAGCATCACGTTTGCAAACACACTGTGATAGACTTTCACGTAGACGAAAATTGTGTGAATTAAATGATGCCTCGTGATTGTGATTACCATGGGATCTTTATTTGAGTGATTTTGACGAGTGGCCAGGCGAGACGATGACTCAAGGACGCGAAGATGTTTTGATACTAACTTAATATTGAGGATGAGAAAAAGCACACGCATCTTAAAGGAGGTACTTTATACCTCTTACTCGTTTTACCCTGTTTCAATCTCCAGTTCTAGAGGATGCGAAGCAACGGCATACGCATGGTTTCTCTGGGAAGTCTACAGCTTTCCTACTTTTACCAATGAATAGGTCGGAAACAACTTTTTATTCAAAATACCGTAAATTTAAGTTTCCTGGAATTGTGAGCCATGCCGCTCTCTAGAAATATTCGGTCGTTTCCTTTCGAAATAATCATAATCCGCGAGCGATCTGATCCCCTTTCAAACAGTTTCCGGTTGGCGCTGGCTCACTACAAATATGCGCATTTCAATGTGTTGCTCACTCAAGAAGCTGAGACAGAAGCGTGAGAGGAGAGATACACATGGGGAGAGGTGGGTATTGCCGTTGAACAAGTACGGTTCATATAAATATGTGGTAAATCCAACCTTTGAATCTGATTGTGTTCCTTAAAAGATATTCACAATCTTGGGGCTTAAAATGCCAGTCTATTGTTACTATTTTTTTTATTTATTTTTTTATAGAATGTGCAATCTTAACGAAGAACTTTCCCCCATCTCCCCTCCCTGAAGAAAAGTGCACTTAGGGGTCGTCTGTAAACCACGTCGACAGTTTTAGGATACAAGGTTGTTGCGCATTGGCCTGAGAGAAATCCCCCTGTTTTTCCAGGTTTTCCAGGACCAAAAAAATCATTTTCCAGGATGTTATTGGCAGCATGCCGTAGAAGCAAAAAATCAGATTTTCGTGTATGACGTGATTATTTAAAGCCAATTTTTGTAGGGTTGTCAGTGTGAACATTTATTTCTTTATTTAATGAAATGCCGTCCGAACGGATACATTTTTTGAGCCTAAAACACTAAAAGATCGTGTGATGAAACCACTAACCAGAACACAGTCAACATAGGCAATAAGCCTTGCAGTCGTGTTTAGATTTTGCCTACACGAATGACCGCATCCACGATACTCATCATTGGATGAAGTCGTAAGAATGAAATGTTTCTTACCGCGAGAAAATGCCACATTTCAGAATTAATCAAATCCCATTTCTAAACATTTCCAGATTTTTTCATTGCGCTTATTGAAAAATTGGTAAAAAATACAATCTTCTTAGATCGAAGGGGAAAAAATAGGAATGTATTTTAAAAGCATATTAAAATAGAGGTATTGGCGAAAGACATCGTGTCTTTAAAGTTACATAATAGAAACATGGCTTGACAGTAAACAAACATCACTGTTTCAGATGTGGTCTTCAAAAGGATTGTGGTGACAAAATCCAACACTCCACGTTGTGTTCCTAATTCGCCCTTTCGTTAAAAGAATTTAATAGATTTGAAAAAAAAAGAACAGATATTTCAAAATCAGATTCTTAGATACTGTAGAACGACAAATGTTCCAGCATTAATCCACGTGAAACATCATATAGCTAAAATTCGAAATAGGTCGAAATATTGATTTCTTGGAATGCTAATTGTTAGCATCTACAGGGGGGTTCGAAAGCACGTTACTCCTCTGTGGGGCTCTGGTAAAGAGTCCGCAGAGCTCGCTGGAAAAGCGGAGTTTCAACGACGGATGGCCGACCGGATGCGGAAGCAGATTGTCTTGGAGAAGCGGGATTTTGAGGAAGCGAAGGAGCCCAAGAGCGACCGAGGGCGGAGCTGTTCAGCAAACCCCACGTGGGCCGGGGGGTCACTTCCATAAACGGGGACCTATCCAAACTGGGGCGGGAGCTCTCGGAGCGGGCCCAGGGGCTGTTTCGGTACATTTCCTCGTGTCTCTTGATCACTTCTTCAAAAATATCTGCCGAAATAATCGGATAAGATTTAGCAGTTTTCAAAAACAGGGGAAAAAATAGAAAAATCGACAATGTGAAAACAAACCCCCCTTTTGGGAAAATACTATTTCTGATCTGGGTATGAAACTAAAACGGGGTTAATGCGTATTTTGGTTATTTTTCAAGCTAGAGCTATGTTCAGCCACATCAATGGAAAGCTCTCGCCGAGACCTTTTAAATGATGTGGTTGAAAATATGCCTATCTTGAAAAATAACCCAACTACTGAATATTCCACTCTCCCGTTTTGGTTTCACACCCAAAACAAAGTATAGCATTCCCCGAAACTGGGGTTGCGGTTACTCTAGAATGGTTTCTTCCAGTTATTTGCATTCAAAGTTGGAGGGAATCTATACATGAAAACTTGGAAGTTCCTCGTAAGTTCTCAGTCTTCCCACCAAGTTGAAGTAAGTGAAGATTGAGAGAGGGGCGCGCTTCTTTGTAAGTGGACGTGAAGTTCTTTCTTGGAAATGGTCAAGTGAGCAGACCTCAAGTTCAACTCGCCAAGTCTCTCTGCGGGTATATCGTGCAGTACCTGCTGTCAGACCTCAGAGTTCTCCCGAACAGGCTGGCTCTCAAAACTTTTGGCTCGGAACCTTGTGTCTTACTTTTCCACCGCTCCGCTCGACAAAAGGCTTGTGACCTATACTTTGACCTAACCAATGTCAGTTAACCTAACCAAGGCGTTATACCGAACCCACGCTTACCTAATCAACGTCAATTTACGTCGTTACCCCACTACTGCCCAGAGATGCCGTTAGGAAACAGAAGAAAATATTTTAGAGGATTTTTTCAGCTTAGTATTGCCACAATTAAAAAAATACCTCCCCCCTGGAAACCAAAAATTATGTAAGCATTTTCCAAAGCTTAAAATTGCGTATTTTGATGGAAAAAAATCCTTTCAATTTCTCTTAAATTTTACTTCATACACTTTGAGCTGTTATAAGTTTATCCTACTGTAATAAAAAATATTAAACCACTGGAGAAAAAGAGCGAGAAAATTCTGTCTTTGAAATCCACAGTGAAAAACAGGTTTTCAATTCAAGATTTCAAATGACCTGCTCTTGAGTGGGAACGTCAATAAAACGCAAGTAGTTGAAATGTGCGTTGCAATTGACTCAAGCTTAAGTTTCCGATCCTCATTTTGTTTTCACAAAATATTGTGATTATATGTAGTCTCTTGATTGAGATATATGTATCTAGACTAAATCGTAAATGCCTCATTTTTTAATGCGATATTAACCTAAGGTAATGCCTCAAGTCAAGAAGTGACTAGTGACTATGATTGGTATTACTGGCACATCAGCAAGATACTAGTTCTAGATCAGCGATAATTAAGCGGCATGCATAGAACAATACGACGAGAAAAATGTTTTTGAGGTTATGGGGAAAATTCGTGATCTGATAAATTTGATTTATTTTCGAAAGTGCATATTTTGTTGAGCTATTCTTTTTCTTTACTGTGTAAGTTTAACACTGGTTTCCGGATAGCGACATCGCTGAAGCGATTCGCTAGTCTACAAAGCAACCGTTTCGTCAACGGGACAGATTTTCCTTCCAAACAAACGCTTTCTCGAAAATAAATTATCGGCAGTCCTTACTATCCTCCAAAACGGTACAGGAGGGCACACATCGACAATTATTTTGTGCAGCACGAAGTAAGAACAGCCTACATGAATCCCTTCCTCAGCTGATAAAATTACGCAGTAACAGCAATTTTGCATTTCAGATTTTTTGTAAAACCCGACCAAAAATAGAAACGCCAAGCGGAATTTCCACTTCGATGCGTAAGTTTTTCATTATAGCTTCTGGTAATATGAATCTTAAAAACTTATTTGAATGTTACGCGTATTACAAATCATTTCACGACTGTGTGCAAACAGCTGAAATTGGCTTTCTTAAAGGCTTCGATCGAAATTCGACAATTAAAACCAAAATCACGTGCTTAAGCGTAGCAAATGTTTGGTTGACGAGAGAATTTCAGTGGAAGGGTTTTTCGGAGAGGAAAAAAAAGAAAAAAGAAAAAACGCCGTGGTGGGGCTGCATAAAAAACAGGGAGTGTCTATTGAGCCGACTGCCCAATTTAAAATGTATTAGGTTTAGGTTGGCTTCCCTGCGTTCAAGTCACCTTCCATTTAAGATGCCCAAACCTAAGTGTGTGTTTTTTTTCGCAGTAAAAATACTACGTTTTCAGAAAAAAATTACTTGAAATATTATCAACCTGCAAAAAACAAGCTGCATCTGTTACTATACTTATCGGCCTTCAAATACCGTAAGTGCAAACTATTTCAGAACGTTAAACTAAACCCTCCTCGGTCGGAATCGTCCACGTGAATTTCTTTACATCCATGTACCGTGCGAAGGTAACCAACCGCGTTTTCAAGTCGAAACATTCATCGACGAGATCTTTCAATTTTAAATTTATGGTGCATTCCTTTCATTGGCGGACCGGAGGCGCCATCTAGCGGACAAAGACGGAACTACGTGCGTGCTTGTGACCTGGAGAGAATGTAATGTAACAGAGAGTGGCCAACTGTACCACGTGACCGTTGCTCGAATTCGGAAATGCACAATCAAAATGTGTGATTACACGACTTCCTCATCATTTCATAAAGCCTCGTTTATCCAAACTCACAAAAATCTAAAAGGCAGATTACCTTGATCGCGTGAGTTGCATATTACTTCTCTAGGAAGCAAATTTTTGTTCTTAATGTTTTAGACATTTTGAGAAAAAAACTCCGTGCGTGAAAGCATCGTAATTATTGTCCACCCTCTAAACCTTTTTTTAAATTAAAGAAAAAAAGTAACTCAAAACCCGTTTGAAATATGGCAAATTCATGTGAATTTTCTGTTTTCCTTTTGGTTTGTGATTTCTTAATAACCATTTAGAAATGCATACCCAATGTGTAAAAATTTCCCGTATACACCGAGCGAGTTGCCCCTGAGAATTTTCCGACATGACGATACAGCCCGACACATATGTCGTGCATGTTGCCTAATATAGACGGAATCCAAGCATTTTCAGCCCTTAGTAGGCAACACGCATTGTACCCGAGTCAAGCGGGTTGCGTCATCAGAAAGTCCTCCGGGGCTCATACCATGGTATCCGAACTGGATGCTCGTGAATCATTGATATGGAATCCTATGAATGCCCATGCCCACATGATACCCTTGAGTGGGTTTCTGGGTGTTCCCAGTGTAGAAACAACCGCTTTAAAGACATAGCCCTGTGAATATATGGAATTGAAGTGATGCACAAACTTATGATGCGGATTTTCGAACCTTGACTTGGCAGCTCGAGTGGTGCGAATCCTGTATTCAATCACGAAACGCATTTTATGCGGGGGCAGTATCGTCCCAACGGTGCAATCCACACGATAGTTAAAATGATCGCAACAGCTCACTCACCACTTTCGTCATCCTCTTCATCTTCACCATCACGGCTCTCCTCGCTGTCGTCGGGATCATCCTCTTCTTCTTCAACGAAGCCGTCACAGACCGACTGCGAATCCGCGTACAGCCGGACCGTGGTGTCAGACTGGAACGAGCATTCCACAGGGTGGTTCGGAAAATCTTCGCCACCCTCAGGAACATCTTCATTTTCCGAGTCCTCCCGCATTTGCATCTCAGCATCTTCGCTTCGGCAGCCCACTTCAGGCTCTTCCGCCGGACTTCGGTAGCTCTGCAGCAGCAGGAGGGCGCTGGCCTCGTTTGGTCTGAACCCTTGATCTTCCCCATGGTCTTCCCTCGGCAAATCAGCGACAGCTGACCAGAAAAACTCCTTCACTTGTTTCGCCGTCTGAGGAGTTAGTTCGCCGGAGTAATAAAGACGTTTCAGTACTCCGCTGGTTTTTAGCATGAGTTTCTCTCTTGTGAGCTCTAAGTAGCTGCTTTGCAGAGGAACCTATGGGCAATAGTTATTATTTAGTCCATTACGGTCCGTTCGACAGAAATTTCCCATTATCAGATGGAAATTTCCCATTATCAGTAATCAGTGAGTTAAAATAATTGTTGATTTCGTAATTACTGTGTTAAAGTTGTTCTCTCTTAAGCCCATCGCCAATAGTAATGATGATAATCAAATTTTGTCAACTAACAAGGGGAGCACCTTTACTTGCCACCTCCGATTTTCTTGAAACTTTCAGGACTTTCAGATACTTGTGTGGGAAGATATCCAAGCCCAAAACTTTCTGCCCAAAAGAATTTTTTCTACCTTAAATATACCGTTAAAAATGTAAAAACATGAAAAATTGCCAATATCTTGGAAACGGCTGGAAATTCTGCAAAATCCTCGAAATTCCAGCTAAGGACGCTTCTTTTTTTAAGGTGTTCTAAAAGGAATGTTTAATATTTTTAAATTAAATCGAAAAAAATATTTTTTGATCGAAATTGAGCGCTATTTTTAAGGTAGTAAAATGTTGTTATTAATCCCCGTTTCGCGACAAGAATTTATTTGAATCCTCCCTTTAATTGAGTTTTCCCGCTCACTCCGCTTTGTATACGTTGAGTTGTAGCCGTGGTATGTCTTGTTTTTTCACTGCCTGTTTAATCTTGTGTTGTTGTCAACCTGAAATTATGTCTATGTCGTGTTTTTTCAAACGTCAGTCGTCGCTCACTGTTTGAGTGAGGAGGTGCCTTTTTTTAAAGAACTTGTGCCATGTCTATTAAATAAAAATGACAACCAGGTCGTTCTTTTTATTTTTCAATCCGCTACCCAACCTGCAAATAGATATAACAAAACATTTTGGCAGCAAGTTTTGGTTTTGGGTATCTTTCCCTACCGCTCGCTATCTCGCAGTCCTAAAAATTTCATGAAAATCTGCGGTGGACAGTTGTAGTACTCCCCTTGTAAGCGCAAACTCTTCAAAATATCTTTCCGGCTATTCTTTTGCGTCCACATATTGATTGCTAACGACCTGCCCTGCTGAAAGGCTCTCCCCTTCACACAAACGAAACTTCTTCAGAAACGGTACGGACGCAAATGTGAATGCTGCGAGAACGGAAACTGATTTTACGATTCGTCATAATTTGTATGGGAAGAAGTCAAAAAGTAGGTGTACCAATTGCACTTCCTAAACGCTAACAGAGCATTCAAAAAACGAATAGACACGCAAAACTTGCCTCAGATATCGGGGTCACTTGGTCGCACATGGCGCGGGCTTCCTCGAGCACTTCCGATGGCAAGCCAGAATGTTTAGCAAAGCGCAGGCCGTATTTTTGAATGGCCGTCGGGCCGGGAACCAGACGGTAAGTGTATGTCATCTGTTGGCTGCCTCCTTCCAGCGCAGTCTCCTCAACTTCGAAACTCATGCTGTTGGAACACCACAAAGATGAGAGGAAAGGCTGCAGATCACATAAAACAATTATTGGCTTTGAAAAGCGCATTTTTTCTCACATTTGGCATTTCCTTTTATGGTTTCACCCTGACTTAACCCATAACAGCCTCAGATATCGGATCAGTATTTCGAGTGAAATTCAGCTTAAGAGAAATTAGAGGGATTGTTTCCATCAAAATACGAAACTTTTAACATTTGAGAAATGACTAAATTATGAACTTTCACGTTTCCTGAGGGAAATGTTTCTCTTTCCGAACGGCATCGATGGGCGGTAGTGGGTTTGATTTTCCGAGTATATTTGGTCTCAGAACGCAACTTTCACGCATATGTGAGAAAACCACTATCATCGAGCACGCACTCTTGCAAAAAAGAACCAACTCATGAAGAAAAAAATTGAAAATTTGATAATTTATGAAATGTCGACTCATGGAGAGAGTCCTCCATGGTCGAATCATCCATCCAGAACAACCAGTGAGCAACTTATGACAACAAAAGAGACACAGTTGCGTAAAGTGGCAGAGATTACTACTGATTTTTTTTTCAGAATTTTAGGAGTTTTGCATCGACCTTGGAGGATTTCCTGCATTGGTTAGGCAACACACATTACATCACAGGTTTATTCTGATGGCTTTCACCGTGTTACGCCGTATTTTCACCATATAAACATAATTTTCTGTATCTTTTGAAACGTGTTTGCCTTTGAATAACACGAGGGAAGCAGAGTATAAATTATAGCACTAATTCTAAAATGCCAAAAACTATTAATTACATATGTTTGGTCCCGTCTTCATGAACCTATTCAACTTCGCTGTCGAGGGGCCCCATGCGGAAATCCATACTACCAGTTCTAGCCAGTCCGCCATTGTTGACTGCTAAGAGGTTTTGAACTCCATTAAGGATGTTTGATCTACGGTCGAGTCAAAGACAACAGGCTGGAAAGATAATGCATTTGTACAAAATAACGACCTTTATCGATCCCACTAAATAATCATATCCTCACTGAACTCATGTTGCCTCCACAGAGCTTCCAAAGTGACGTTTTTTAGTAGAAATACGTGCATTTAAATAGCACCTATCTCGAAATATCGCCGGTGAGGATACATTCTTATAATGGAAATCGAAACGGCATGCTAAATTGTACGTCCAATTAGTTTTTCAAGTCCCAGTCTTTATTTTATCTTTTCATGTAAGAAGAAATTGTATAAACTAGACCGTTTTATAAATCATCCTTAAGGACGGCATAATGTTACGTTGAGATACAAAGTCGTGTGGGCGATACAAATCTACGGAGAGTTCGTTGTTTATGATGGCAATACCATTGAAATGATCTCACCGAGAAGGACGTCCTCCGTATATAAATTCATTGGCCTAACCAATACAATTTTCGGAAAAAGATGCGTAAAGATCTCGACTGCGCTTTGCTCTTTCGTATCAGCCTTAATCATGAAGATCCTCTTTCGCAAGCAGGGCAGGTGACATACGCTTACTTGATAATACGTGGATAGACGTTGGCGAGCTTGGTGAGAGGGTGAAGATGAGTAGCTACGAAGACGAAAGCTTTGGTTTGGGCCAAGGCTTCGCAGAGCGCCCAGGCCAGCGGCACGCCTTCCTGGAGCGACGTGCCCTGGCACGGCTCGTCCAGCACCACGATGGACCGGCTGGAGATGGTTTTCATTATCAGCGCGACCTCGCGCAGCTGAAACAAACACACATCGATCAGTACTTAAATCTCGCAATTTTTAGGTAGTACCTATTTTGTGCCTTGTGCGTGTCCTTCGACTCTCGTGCGTTTGGACCGAGCGAGGCATCAAAACTTAACCTGCAATGGCGGCACTGCGGCCGAAATGATAGCGAGAAGCGACGCACAGAACACGTATAACAAAGGCGGAATCCCATGGAAGGTTGAATCAGGATGGAAGACACTGAAAACACAGCACTTGAAACTGAGATTCGTTGAGTTCAGGAGTAATCAGGTTGTACCGAGCGAGTCATGCAGTACGCCCCTGAGAATTTCCTGAAATTGTGATGCAACCCGCTCGACACGAGTGCAACGCGTGTTGCCTATTCTGAGTTTGCACGATCTCCCTTCTCTCCCAAACCCCGTTTTTTTTTTTCGTTTGCTCCGGTCCGCCGTTTTTAATCCGGAGCGTTCTAATTGGATTGGGATGTTCTCGATTATAAAATGGTAAACCTTAGCGGGTGAGAAAACGGAGTTGGGTGGAGGGAGAACGGAGATCGTGCAAACACAGAATTACGATTTGAAAAGCTGGAAACATGATGGGGTCAAACCGATCGGGTAAACTGCATCAGCAATGAAATCGATATGATACGAATAAAGAGAGATAAATCGTAATCAAATAATTCGCTCGCATAGATTTCAGTGGAAATCGTCGTTTCGACCAAATTAATTCCTCTCTTTTTCGGAAGGCTTTCCTTCAATTTGATTACTAACAGCTTTCAGGTGCCTAAAAAGATCCTGATAACAAGCCCTTTCAAGCGCTTTCTACCATAATGGTTGGAAACTGCATGGTACATGAAGGTATCATGCAAATAATTGGAGCTAGCAAAGGTGTAGCACAGGTCCAAACTGCTAGATTGATTGAGCTGGAATAGAGGGTGGTTGGATAGATTGGTTTTGATAGGTCGCCAAAAAGAGGTTAGGCTTAGTTCACGTATGTCGCTTCTCGGTGCAGCCAATCATCTCAGACTCAAAACTTACCTCTGAGACCATAGCGCCTGCTTCTTTGTCGATTTCGTCTTCGAATCTCAATCTGGAGTAAATCCGGTCCGCAATTCGAAAAGTCGCTTTGGTCGCGGGAACGTAACAACCGACCTGTAGCAGAAATAGCAATCGCAAACTCCCATTTTTTTATTTATTTATTTTTCAGAAAAAAAATAGCGCCTTGATACTCAGCATCCAAAATTGTACGCTTTAGGTTCAAACTATTCTTACATTAGGAAGATCAGCATGACACGACGTGCGTTATGCTTGCTACGCTTGTTCACTGCCAAGTCTGAATCAGCTCTCTTTTTCCTTTGAAAAAAAGAGAGCTGCAACCTATACTTTTCTAACATAGGCCATTAAAAACGTTGAAATCGTTACCTGCGCCATTATCTGAAGAAGCAAAATTTGGCGAAGATAGATGCTTTTGCCACTCATGTTGGGTCCTGTGAGTAGAGTCACATTTGAGCTCTCCGAAGCGATCTACGGGAAAGACAAGATTGATATTGAGGCATGAAAACTTTAAACTAAGAGTGGTGCAAATAACCCGACATGCATCAATATAGGGAGACTTGAACGCACGTAACCAAGCTAATGCGTTTTAAATGGGAGGTGACGAACGCACGGAACCCAACTTAATATATTTTATATGGGGCAGTCGGGTCAATAGACACTCCCAAAAACTACAGATCAGTTCTATTCACACGCCAAGGCACAAAGGAGACTTGGAAACCAACCAAATGCATTTTAAATGGGAGGTGACTCGAACGCACGGAAACCAACCTAATGGAGCAGCGTGTGAATAGTCACTTCGAAGACCATGAACTTTGTAGCTTCCTTTGAGTTAATCGGTACGTTCAAAAAAAAGGCTTTAATCAAATCAAGAACTTACCATGTACAGAACAAGAACTTACTAAGATTAAATCAAGATCATGGAACTTACCACGTCGTTCGGGACGAGTTCTGTGGACAAAAGCACGTCCAAGACAGGGTGGCGAGACCCGATGGCGACAAGGTGCTCGTCAAAGCGTGGACGGCAGAAGTTGGACGAGCGACTGACGACAGCCAATGCAACAATCATGTCCAGCTCTGCGATAACTTCGCTCAGGCGATACAAACACCCCATCAGCTTTTGGATGTCTTCCACTAACGGTTTCAGAATCCTGCAATCAACAATTGCCGCAAATCGGATCATATTTCCCCCCGGAAATAATGTACTGTACTATGAGTCCAAAAGGTATTGTCCGGTTCTGGTCGTGTAACAAGGCGGTGGCCAATGCATTTCTCCATAAGGCGGAGCCTTCCTGCGCGACCAGAATTGGACAACACCTTTTGGGCTGATAGTACTGTGACGACACGCAAAGACAAACTCTATGGATGTGTTCTCTGTTCCAGCTTACCTGTCACTTAATTCCACTAGATCCTGGGCAACACTTTTTAAGCGATCGTTGTGCACACACAAAAATTCGGTTGTACAGCTGATTTGAGTTTTCAATCTTTGCACCTACACCAAAGAAGAAAATGTTACTAGGATAATTATCAAAATTTGACTATGGTCGGAGAACACCAAGATTATGAATTGAGAATCATTTGTTAGAGATTAAAAGAAGGGTGCTAAAAACTACGTTCAAGGGGTCGAAAACAGCTTCTTTTCAATAAAACACAATTATTCAAAAGAGAGTAAAGCTAAAACTTCGAGCCTGCGTTTGACACGATGTCTCATCGATCAATCAACGTCGATTCAACGTCGAATTGAAATCAGCCTTTTAACTGGGCTGCTTTTGTGACCTCATTACTCAAGGCGTCGAAAACAGCTCCTTATCAACAAAACACAATTAATCAAAAGAAACTGAAGGTAAAATTTCGAGTCTGCGTTTGGCACGATGCCTCATCGATTGATCGACGTCGATTCGATGTCAAATCAGGCTTTCAACTGGGCTGCTTTCGTGGACTCATTAACAACAACGTCCGGTGTACTGGCGCTGTGATACCAATTAATAAGTTCATAATGTAGGGGAAAGCCTAAGGCTGACGCCAAAACAAAAAGATAGACCTACTCTACGAAGGGTAGATAACGTAAGTAAACTCAACACCCACATCGAACGACCGACGAATAGAGATACGTTACGGGAAATACCTCCGCTTTGCTCTTATTGGTCGCAATGACCCATTTTTAAACCGTATTTAATCAAGTTGTGGTGAAATAGGAGCTAAAATTTTTGTCTAATACGAAGAATTGTCCCGGGTGAGCTTTACGCCCCCAAGGAATTTTCTAATACGGTGATGCAACCCGCTCGACATGAGTGACATGCGTGTTGCCTACCATAGGCTGGAAAGGCCGGTTTCTCGCCTGTATTAGGCAACAGGCATGACACTTTTCCTGTCGCGAGCAGGCTGTATCGTGATCTCTGAAAATCTTGAGGGGGTCTTAACTCTTTACAGTTAGTTCATCCAGGCGAAAATTTAAATTTACTGAGTGTGGGACCCATCCTGTTATCCTCAGCTGCATGATTCCCTCATGCTGACAAAAACGGTGGTCTTACTTGCAAGAATTCAGCGGGTAGTCGGAACGCCGAGTTCTGCAACTTTTTGGGGATCTGCATCTGAATATGGTAGCCTCTCGTAGCGTTGCAATGAAGTTTCAATGGAATATCGTATTTCGTTGCGTGCTCTTGAACGTGCTCTGTAAACGAAAGTTGTTGTTTTTATGGATCAGACCAAAATGCATTTCTCGATATTCATACTTGCTTGTGATAACAGCGAGAATTGCAAATCGAGGCATTTCAATGGTGACGCTGTTTCACTCAAATATAGGAACCTTACATTCAGTGAAACGCCTCAGAAATTTCAGTTTCTTTTGGTGTGTTTCACCCTTCGTCGCCACGCCAACAACTAAGCGAGACACGTAGCTTTAACTAACATAACGGTTGGTAAGTGTGATGCCGCTTAGTTCTCCGCGGCGGCAGTGCCACCGAGACGCGGCATAGGCGACAGCCGAGCGGAACGGTTTGGAGTTACGCACAAGGCACCTCTGACTGGTGACAGCAAGGCAGGGTACCGGTACCCGGCACTTAACCCATAACAGCCCATAGTATTGGGAGTGTTTAGCTTACGAGAAATGGGAAGGATTTTTTCCATTAAAATACGCAATTTTAAGCTTTGGGAAATGCCTAAAAAATAAAGTCAGGTTCCCAGAGGGGTGATATTTTTTGAATCGAGACAATACTGAACTGGAAAGATCTTCTAACATAGTTTTTTTCTGTTTGCGAACGGTTTCTGGGCGGTTGGGCGTTAATATAACCCACTACCGCCCAGCGATGCCGTTCGGAAACAGAAAAATGTATTTTAAAGGATCTTTTCAGTTCAGTATTGTTACAACTTAAAATAATATCACCCGTCTAGAAACTTGAAATTCAATAATTTAGGCATTTTTCAAGGCTTAAAATCTCGTATTTTAATGGGGAAAAAATCATTCCTGTTTCTCTTAACCTAGATTTCACTCCAAATAATTTGGGCTGTTATGGGCTAATTTACATTAACCTCACTGAAGTGCTTGTAAGTCGTTTAAACTTGACGGTTGAGCTAAATACGAAAGAAGTGAAAAATCCAGCCTTTGAGAGTGGAAAGGTACCTTGCATTTCCTCAATCAGTTTGGTGAAATGTTGTCGGGTAAGATCAATAAGCTCGTCGATTCCGCTCTTGATGGCAAAACTTCGTTGGAACATCAAAAGGTTCGTGCCTTTCACGATTCGGGCGTCTTCGTGAAGGATGTCGGAAATCTTTTGGCTCATTTTTCCGATCCGAGGATCGTTCAGAACCTGAAACGAAACAAGACTCAAAAATAGAGACGAATCCCGAACGTAAATGCACGAGGTAAACCTCACCTCACACCCAGTCTAGCTGCGTTGCAAACCACGTCTCCGCACTCAATTATACGTCCAAAATACTGTACGTTTAACAAACGTACTTATGTTATTTTTGCATCAACTTAACCAATTACCGCCCAACGATGCCGTTCGGAAACAGAAAAATTTATTTTAGAGGATCTTTTTAGTTCACTATTCCACAATTTAAAAAATATCACCCCTGTGGAAACACAAAATTTAATAATTCAGGCATTTTCCAGAGCTTAAAACCGCGTGATTTAATGGGAAAAGTCCTTCGAATTTCTCTTAAGCTAACTTTTACTTCAAATACTTTGGGCTGTTATGGGTTAAATACGCGAATATTAGCTAACCATCGTAGCGGACAATACAACTACCGAATAATACACCAATAACCACAGCCGCAATGCATAATCTACACCTTCACCTTACACCGAACCTGCCCTCCTAACGAGGTTTACTTAGGTTATTCCGCTGTTGAAGTCTCCTATAAGGGATACATGCCTTCCAGCGTACACAGGCCCAGTATCAGTGTTAATGTCCTGCATCGGTACTCACCTCCTTCATGTTAACCAACAAGGGCGCTTTGACGCTCTGCAAAGTCGCAGCTACTCCCGGGATCCTCTGAAGAGTTGTCTTGAGTGCCAAAACACGATTGAAGCGCATTTCTATTACCGCGTTATGATCGGCATTTTGGGGCAGTTGCACACACATGGTCAGCAGCTGGCTCACGTCCGGCAACGTTTGTAACGTTTGCTACAAAAAACAAATATACAAGGTAAACCTTCAGCTATCATAAACAATCATTTATTCACAGCTCCATCAAGTTAATAACCCTCTACCGCCCAGTGATGCAGTTCGGAAACAGAAATATTTATTTTAGAGGATGTTTTTAGTTCCGTATTATCCAAAATTTTATTAATATCATTCCCCCGAAAACCTGAAATGTAATAATTAAGGCATTTTCCAAAACTTAAAATTGCGTAATTTAATGGAAAAAAAAACCTTCGAATTTCTCTTAACCCATAACAGCCCGAAGTATTCGGAGTAAAATTCAGCTTGAGAGAAATTGAAAGGATTTTTTCCATTAAAATACGCAATTTTAAGCTTTCAAAAATGCCTAAATAATTAAATTTCAAGATTCCAGAGGGGTGATATTTTTTAAATTATGATAATATTGAACTGAAAATATCCTTTGAAATAGACTTTTCTGTAGCCGAAAGGCATCGCTGGGCGATCAAAGGTTTAAGCAAAATTTTACTCTAAATACTTTTGGCTGTTATGAGTTAAACTTTTACTAAAATTTTAAAATATATTGACCATTGACCTTTAATTTTTTTTCTTCTTTCTTTAAAAAAATAAAAAATTGATAGATTATTATAATTTTGCGAGTCAATGAAGTGTATAAAATGTACTGAAGTGTATTATAACTTACTCGGATAGTGTTGAGGAGATGTTCGTCATTGAGGAGTTCTTCGACGCAGTCCAGCCGATCCGTGATAATGTCTGGATTGCACGGCGGTTGCACAATGTTTGCTCGGAGAAGGCGTGATCCAGGGATAGTCACACATTTGCCTAACACTGAAATCAACGTATTTTTCTTGGTGCCGTCGTCCTTATTCGTCAGGAGTTCCAAGTCCTCTACGGTTTTCCTTCCTAAATGAAAAAATCAGAGCGTCAGTGCACGTTCGAGGGTAGGCAACCCACTTGACTTCCTTGCACAGATGTTGCCTATTCAAGATGTTGTGGGCGCGGTGCGATGCCGTGCCGTGGTGCAAAGAAAAGGAGCATCTTAGCTAACGATTTTTCAGGAACGATCTCTCTGCAAATAAAGACCCGGTTAAAGGAATAACATTTTTGGCAGCTGAAAAGACGGTGAAAATGGAAAAATCACGCTGATGGCAAGAAAGTACTGTTTTTATTAAATCATAATGTCCCTCCCAAAGCTTTTTCCTAGGATACCTATTTTACCGTGTATAAGCCGCACTTTATTTACCTTTTGTACCCCTTGAAAAACCGGTTGCGGCTTATACACGGAAGAGTTTTAACACGTGTCCTATAGGACTAGGTTCAAACTTAGCCCTTTGAAAACCTAGGTGCGGCTTATACACGGACAAATAAGGTCAATGACAAGAACATTTCAAAATTGGTGTCGGTAAGCAGGTACTTTTTGATAATTAACGAACTTGTCCATGTTTATTAAAAAACATTTTTTTTGATTTAGGGTCGAAACTTTCCTAGATCAAGGATGTTGACGCTCTTAAACGGAAACGGAAATCCAAACCGGAGCTATTTGAACACTGGACGTAACGGACATGAACACTCCCTGAGAACAACCATAGGATTTCGCGTTTCTTTTGTTTTATAGCTCGTAAAAAGTTTATAATGGTGAAAATTTTATTTATTGTCTTAAGCAGACTACAGCCAATATTTTTTTTGGGGGGAGAGGGGGGTAATCTTAATATTCAGATGGCCTTTAAGCGCAAGAAAATTTAAGACGACCAGGCGACAACGTATCTTTCTTTCAAACTTCACATCGCAACTGACGCATTCGTTTACTTGAAGCAGTTAAAGTTAGCCTCCTTGCCATATATTGTTAAAAACGGAAAGGATAGGCTGCAACCCCCGCCTCGCAATGACTAGACCTCCATCTCCGCTGTCCTTATCGGCCCGCCATTACTCACGCCCGCAGACGGGCAATGACCTTTGAATAGTGACGTGTTTTGTTCTTGTTTTTGGGATATCATCAAATACACGGTTATCACAGAGTTCGATCAAACTAACGACACTGAGCACGTCCTTAGCTAAATTACCCAAAATTTCCTTCAGAGCATGCAAAAAAATGTCTTTTGAGTAAACGTAAAAATTAATTTAAAAGTAATTTTTAATATTTAATAGGTATAGTCATGGTATACGATGCCATCGCCACCTCAAAGTTATATCCAAATCTTTAAGTGCATCCATCTGGAGTCATCTAAAAAGGTCTTTACATCCAAAACTGATTGAGCTTCGGAGTAACGAGGTATTTTTAACATTTAAACTGGCGCCAGTTACACGATTAACGTTACTTGATAAAAGAATATCTTGGCGCGATGAAAATATCAAAAAAATACCGATAAATGTGCCGTTTTCGGAATCCTCGTATTCAACTTTTAAAGATTTTCCAGCAAACATCATTAGTCGGACGTTTTCCAAGTATCTCAGAAGTGCATTCGATGACGCTAAAGCAAAATACCTGAAAAAAACAACAACAAAAAACACGTAAATAGGAAGAGTTGCGTTGCTGTTAGTTGTGACTGAACCGTACGGTTCGGTTGTTCAAGGATATGCTTAATGGAAACGGTAGTAAGGTAGGTTTTTCAATAGCGTCTTATACACAGTAAAATCAAAACCCCGTTTTGGGGGATGCTATACCTGTTTTGAGTGTTAAACCAAAACGGGGGTGGTACGTATTTTGGTTATTTTTCAAGATAGGCCTATGTCCAGCAATATCATTAAAAAAAATTTTGTTAACCAAGTTCGAAATAAACGTAGCTTACTTGTCTTTGAAGAGTTGTTGACAAGCTTGATATTCCGGCAAGCAGAGTTGCGTGATCTGCTGCAATCCTTGGACATCGCTGAACAGACGTCTATGAGCCGAAAGTATGTTCACGTGGCCAGTCTCCTTGCCAAGGATTTCGAACAGTTGTTGGGACTGATGGCCTTCGGCAATCGTGTGCGGTATCACAATCTGCAACCAATTTAATTTTCAAAATCCATAACCTGGAGAAACCATATAAAAACTACGACATATTCCCATCCAAAAAATAAAAAAGAAATTATTAACACTAAAAGTAACCTAGAATTGGTGTACTATTTCAATCACCTTGAATTCAGTTACTAAAAAAAATATACATTTAGAAAATTTTCAATTAAAAAAATTAAAAAGGAACCTATTTGGTAGTTTGGAGATTACACCTGCAATGCTGTACCTTCTGGCAACTGGGTACTGTATTTCCTCATCACGCATACCCGTATTTGAAATGTTCGTCGGGTTTCCAACAGCAAATTTACGTGAAACCTTCTCGGTATTTCCTGCGATATGCGTGTCTCTATGGAGGGCATTGCGCGCATCTGACTTTTTGACACTGAAAATTCTTTTTTTTTTATGAATTCGCGATAGAAAAACGAACCTTGACCCATAACAGCCCAAAGTATTTTGGAGTATAAA
>Ga0058701_10000914_pt1 | contig 20212 bp, 20 predicted proteins | sample AgamicOrMae_FD_97039 | JGI IMG/M metagenome (GOLD analysis project Ga0058701, IMG submission 97039) | Agave microbial communities from Guanajuato, Mexico - Or.Ma.e | ecosystem: Host-associated > Plants > Phyllosphere > Phylloplane/Leaf | place: Guanajuato, Mexico | collected 2012-06-04
GCCTCTTTCTTATTTCAAACGTTCATAACTTGGGAACGGACAGAGATACCAGATGACTACAAAATGAATGCGATCGACATTTGCTCTCTCTGTATTTTTTTCATCGTACCTCCTTCCGTTTCCGAGTAAGACAGGTTTGAAACTTATGAGGGAGCAATACTTTCGCTGTTGGTAATACCAAACGAATCCTTAAAATCTTTAATACTTTTTCTGGGAGAAAGGTAGCATACACTCTCGTTTAGTGAGACTTATGCCAAACGTCTGATTTTTCTTAAACGTATTGCCAGAATGCTTTTTTAATTTATTTTACCTTAATTTTACCTTACTGGGCGATGTTTATGTTTTGAGGGAACCCTAAAAAAATGCTGTAATATTTATTTCGATTTTTTGAAAACTATTAAAAAATGTATCTTTCTTTATCGATCAATTAAAAATGTAATAATCGTGAAAATAATTTCCTGGTTAGAGAACTTTTTTTCTTTTTTTCCCCGTGGAGACTGTTGCTTTTAAAGATTCTTCGTTTCAGGTAAAGATTGCATTATAGGCTGGACGAATTTTTATGCACCTATGTGTCAAGCGCATCTAGACTAGTGTTCGGTGTCCCGCCCGAGCCGTTCCGCTCGACCAGATACCTTTGTTCCGGCCCGGCCCGCCGATAAGCGGTTCACTTAAACCGGTGACAATTGCAAAAGGTTGCAAAACGTCTAGAAGTCTCCACACTCTTGCCTCGTCCTCGTCCTTGCCGGTGGATCTCGCCCCATTGCGCCCAATATAACTTGTTACAATCCAATTTGTGATAGCCTCGATTGACCAACTATCATTTTTCGCTGCCATTTTATTTGGTGGTTTACAGCTTTCAAGATTTTATTTCCTCTTCTTGTTTTACCTTTCGTCACCAAGCGGAAAATTGCGATCAGCGTTGCTCAAAATGAAACATACGCTTCCCAAGCCTGATGTCGCTTTCTTTTCAGCTGCATTATCCGAGTAATAAGCGTCATCAGGCTTGATCGAAAGCGGAGCAACAGCGAAGCGAGGCACGAGGAACCTCACAGTTAAAACTAACACCTTTGTTAGGTAGTCCTTCTTGTTTTGGGCGTGAAGTTACCTTCATGCCCAAATATAACACAGATACCTGTTATGACACAGGGGAAGAGTGTAATTTGGTTATTTTTGGAGATAAAACTATTAACAACTATATCAATGAAAAGGTTAGAAGAATAAAACGAGAGCTCTCCATTGATGTGGTTGTTGATAGCGTCAATAATAACCAAATTATGCTCTTCCCCTGTTTCATCTTCCTTCATAAAACAGAAATGCGACTGCTTAAAACAGGGGTTTGGTTGTAGTGCGAACCTATGACCCTCAAATATGATCGCTTATTCGCAGTCTGCACGCGCAGAGGAGCATTGTGAGTTACGCCTTCCCCTCGGCCCTCCCGACCGTAAACCGCCACTTCTTCCGGTCCGTTTAAAATGGAAAAATTGAGCAGACATCAGTTATAACTATTTTTAGTTTCCCTCAATTAGATCCAATCTTCAGAGGCCATAGATTTAACAAATATTTTCGCGCCGAAAAATTTAAAAAAAAAAGAAAAAAGAAAAAAAAACTTTTTTTAAAAAAATGAGCCAACAACTTCTTTTTCTGAAATTTTAACAATTGATAGATGAAACATTAGGGGGAACGAAAAATGATTTTTACCGTGGTCATTTGGTCGATTGGTTTTGTCAAAACGTGGAAAACAAAATACACATCTTACTCTCCGGCCTCCTACCCCTAAGCTCTTTCATTCCCCCGGTCTGTGTAAAGTCGCCGAAGTGAGCAACATACAGTATAGTTCGTAGATCTTTTTAGTGTCCCTCAATCAGGTCAAAACTCTAAAAGTTACAGATTCAAGAAAAGGTTTGGGACTTTAAATTTTTAAGATCTTAGCGGGTATACCCCTTGCCTTTTTTTTAATCTTCCCTGAAAATTTTAGTTTTGAATCTTTCACGTTTGGTTGGATCTAATAAAGATAAAGGGAAATTAAAAAGAGGTTTGTTCCGTCGTCTGTAACTCTTAGTCGATTTATCGCTTCAAGAAGTGGAATATCAAATTGGCTCCTTCCCCTCCGACCTCCCGCTCACGAACTCTGCCACTCTCCCGGTCTGTTTAAATTTGACGAAGTGAGCAATAGGCATCGGTTCTAACCCTTTTTTAGTCTCTCAGTGAGATTCAGACGTCAAAACATTAAGATCCCACCAAAAATTTCGGACCAAAAATTATTAAAGAACCTGGGGGGGGATACCCCTAGCTTCAAAAAGAAAAATCAGTCGATTTTCTTTTGTTGAATTTTTGACGTTTGACTGTCGGCATTCAAAATTGTCACGATTCAAAAAATATCATCCCTATGGAAACCTTAATTAAATTATTTAGGTGTTTTGCAAAGCTCAAAATTGCGTATTTCAATGGAAAAAAAATCCTCTAAATTTCTCTTAAGCTAAATCTCAGTCCAAATACCTTGGGCTGTCATGGGTTAAAGGGGATTTTGATATTGCAGTTGTTTTTTTGTGAGCAATACTTCAGTGAATACAAGGCTTGAATGGTTTTAAAACGGTCACTCTTGGGTCACAATAAGAAAATTTGTCGTAACTTTCGTCTCGCTGAAAGGTAAAGTCTACTTTTGTGGAGATATAACTTGACTGGCAGCCCTGAACGTTCTGAACAACGGGTAGCGGACGGGCGGAGTTTGACCGTCCTATCAAGTTTTGAAACACGCCACTCGCTCTTCCCGCGTTTCTCGTTCCCGATTTTCTTCTATCTTTCCCTTACGTTCCTCGTTCCTCAGAAAAAAAAGGCTTTAGTGGGCTTCGCACTACGTGCGCTAGTTAAGGCCTTCTTTTGCTCCCCTACTCCCTCCACCCGAAAACGCAAGTTTATCTCGTAAGACAGCTGAAGATCAAGTCTTAACCTTGACTTTCCTATCCCCCCAGGATGGGCAAACGCAAATCGAAAGCGTCTGGAAATCCAATATCCAACTCAACTCCGCCAAACGGAAATTTCGATTTCATTTTGTTTTTCGTCTTTTCTTAATTTCCTCCCCAAGCCGAGCGTAGTAATAACATGGAGCACCTTCAGTAAGTCACCCAACACGTCGTTGACAGGCCGTATGCCTTCATCTTCTCGGCGTGAGTTACCGAGAAAATTGTCAGAGGTCAGCGGCATCTGGCCAAGCGACAGCCGAGTGGACCGACGGTGGAGGAAGGCACCACGCTCCTTAACTCACCTACAGGATTACGTTATCGTCCTCAAGTACTGCTACGTTCAATCAGGGTTGCTTTTCAAAAAATGTGACTCCTACTCCGACAGATGAGCAATGTATGTAGGCGGTGTCGCTTGACCCGACTGCCCCATTTAAAATGTGTTAAGTCGGGGTCCGTGCGTTCAAGTCACCTCCCATTTAAAATATATTAGGTTGAGTTCCGTGCGTTCAAGTCTCCCTATATTTATGTGTGTCGGGTCAATAGCAACGGGCTGTTTTCGGTGATGATATGCCCCGATGTACCGTACTCTTCTTCGCGCTGTATAAACAGGCTGGGCACCAAGCTGACTTTCCAATCACCATTCTTCACTGGAACAACCACTTGTCACTCACTGCACTTGATCCACTGTATCACTGATCACTCGAGGTAGATAAATGACAACGCGCACACGAACATTGTAAATAAAATTATATTGACCAGAAAAACAACAACAAGAGAGCAACAATGGTTAATGGTGGCCCTTCTTGTAGCCCCATTTCTTGTGCTCTTCGTGGCCACCCTTCTTGCCAAACTCGGACTTGTGGCCGTGGTGTTCCTTGTGGCCCCCGCTCGACTTGTGCCCTTTGTGCTCCTTGTAGTGCTTTCCGTGTTCCGAATGGCCCTTCTTGCCGTGGTGTCCCTCGTCGTGACCGGACGTGTGGTGGCCCTTCTTGAAGGAGCCGCCTCCCTTCTTGCCGTAGTGGTCGTGGTGGCCGCCCTCCTTGGCATGGTGCCCTTCGTCGTGGTGCTCATCGTAGAACTTCTTGTTCTTCTTGAACTCGTCCAGCTTGTGGACCTCGTGCTTGCCCTTAGTGGAGTGGCCCTTGTTGTACTTGCCGTGGTCCTCGAACTTGTGGCCCTTGTGGCCCTTCTCGCCCTTGTGGTGCTCCGCGTAGTAGCCCCCCTCGTCGTGGTGCTTCTTCTTGTGGCCGGCCTTCTCGTCGTAGTGGCCCTTGTGGCCCTCCTTGTCGTGGTGGCCCTTCTTGCCTTGCCAGTGGTGGTGGTCGCCCTTGTAGCCCTTGTCGGACTTGTGGCCCGCCTTCTTGGCGTGCTTCTCGTGGTGCTCGTGGCCCCCGCCGCTCTCGTGGTGGTGCTCGTGGGGCGAGGCGATGGCGCGAGCTTCGCTCGAGTGGAAGGACGAGAGGAGGGCGATCGCCGCCATCGCCACGGCGGCGACCGCCACCACATTCCCGACGCTCAGTCGAACCATGCTACCGTGCGGGATGTGGACGGAGCTGCCTAGCGAATGATGCTGCCTCCTGGCGCCCGCACCCTTTATATTTGGCGCCGCCCCGAGGGCCCCACCAGCCGCAGGGGAGGGGCAGGAGGCGGCGCCGCGGTCCAGCCGGGATCGCCTCGCCGATCTCCCTCGGGAGCAGGAGCCCCGCCACTCTCCCCGGCTGTCCGAGGTTATCGCTACGCCCGCCGTAACGGTCAGCCCGGACAATTGCTTCATGATTAACATTGGATCCAATTGATTCGTTTTCCGCTGATTGGGTTGAACTCAGGCCTTGATCATCCTTCGTACGGTAAATGAAGACGTTGTCATAATAACAAGCTGTCAACGTCGGATATGAACCGCTTGTCCATTCGATATGTTGGATTTTCGTATTTTCTGCCATCCGTCGTCAAGCGGAGAGAGAGAGAACTGACCCAACGTTTCCAAGTCCAATCCTGATACCGAGAAAGTAGCATCAGGCAACCGAGTGGAGGGGTTACGACACTTCACTATATTCGCTTAACCCAATTAGCCTAGCGTAGGTTAGCCTAATATAGGTCAACCTAACCGAACCTGGGTAAACCTAATGTGACCTACGCAGTGGTATGTCTTCAGCCCTCATGTATGCCTAACGGTTTATCACTGTATGAGAGTGCATCTCAATGAATCCGCCCGGACTTGCCCCGCGTTTGAGTCACCTCTTCGAGTCATCTCTTCCTCAAGACGTTTCTCTTTCGACGGGCACCCCCGTTCCCTAACTGCTCCACCCGGAAAAAATCTTAAATCTAGACTAGTTTTCGGCATCCAAAGTCTAAAAAAAATTAGTAAATTTGCTTAAAATCACAAAAAATCACTTCTAAAATGACAAGAAGAGCACTTGTTCCTGGAGGACATAATCAGTGCTTTTGCCTCTTCTTCCGAGGGAGAAGTTTCATAACACTATTACTGCTAGTTTGGGAGGAATACCTTTGAGGTTATGTCGATGGACAAGGTGTCATTTAAGGGGATTCCTTTGCATGTAAGTTTAAGTTTTGTTTTGGATGTTGGTTGGCAGCCCCAATGCGCTTGACCATACGCCGGTTCTTCAACGCAAAGTTCGCTGGGACCTAGCGTTGAAGTCCCCTGCTTGAGATCTCATTACTGGTCTCGAGAGTGGATGGTTCAGTTTAAGCATATTAATTATGCAGGCAGAATGCCAAATTTTGCAACTCCGTCAGTTTTAAACGCGTTTAACTTTTCCACCAAAGTGATTAGCCTAACGATCAATCCCATATTTCACTTCTCAGCTCGAGAGCGATTCAAAACAAACTCGACAAAGCCAGGTTATCTTTGTTTCCGAGTTAATCGCAGTTAAAATTTAATAACCCGCGAAATCTGGCGACACTGTATTCAATCTCCTTCAACACCATGCATTTCCACCGCTTGCGAATATTTGGAGTCGTGATCGTTTACGGAAATGGTATCGAAGGACCTGCAAATGATATGGTCTTTGATAGGCTGGTAGTATTGAGAAACAGCGACCTTCCGCCCAATTTAGGGTCGTTATTGGAATTTTTGAGACTGTGTTTCTCCTTGCATGCTTTTTATTAATTGTGTTACGCCATTGTCCCCTGAGAGGCCAAGGTCCCATTTTGTTGGTCCGCGACTGTATCGGATTCCTGCATGCTCCGTTGCGCCCCAAGATCAAGGTGCAGCGCTGCAGCAGCTCTGGTCCACCGATTAGCCAGCGATTTGCGATTACTGGACGACCTTAAACCTGATTGGACCTCAAGCCGACCAATCGCGCAATTGTTTACTGGAATAAGGACTCAGCTGGCGAACCCTTGTTCCGTAAACAGCCCTCATTTCGCCGTGATCCGAGGTCGGTCACTGCCCTCTGGACCTTAAAGGCTGCATCTGCGTCCTCTTCTTTTATGCTGCCTAGAGACCTTGATTAGAGAGGAGGCATTCAGGGTGCAAAACCATGGGCGCCGCCATTTTGTTTCCGAAGTTTCTCCGTAAGCTGCAATGCATTTGACGGTCCCGTAAGATCAAAATGGCTGACGCCTCCTCTCTAGTATATCCAATTATCCATGCCTCTAAAGTTGCCTTCGAAAGCCGAGTACAGCGACAGTGAAGCGAGGCTCAGGGCAGTTAAAGCCACCTTATACACTTTTAAATTTTATGGCTGTTTTGAAGTGCAAAAATTTGGCTGATAGAGCTGATACTCAACCTGCATAGCTAAACCTGCCCTAACTTTAGAAGTTATTATTATGACTATCGTCATTAAGGGTGATGTTTGAAACCAACATTCGAGTTACATTTTCTCACAGAAAAGATTTCTAACATAAGGTAAGGTTAATTTTTTATGTCAAGAATATTTTTCCTGAACCAAGAATGTGTATATCACTTATTGTGTCCTTAAAAAATAAAATATTATTCTTGATTAAAGAAAAATATCGTGAACGTAAGATTGATACACATTTATGTATTATTCTAAATACAGTATATTGACCTAAAATTAATATATATTTTAACCGCTATTTCAAGTATAGTATTCTTGCTCATAGAAATCCTTTATCTACGCCTGAAACATAAGGACAATAGCTGGCATTACCTTTTGTGCCGTATTTACGGGTGTGGAAAATTTTGCTTTTTTTCCCCCAAGTCCTTTAGAATTTTCGGAGATTGACCTATTTTCAGCGATATCAATGGAAAGCTCTCTCCGAGACCTTGCGAATAACAGGGCTGAACAACTGAACTTGGGTCTTTTCTTGAAAAATAATCAAAATACACACTACACAGTAAAAACTAACGCCTGCTTGAGGTATGAAGGTGAGACAGGGGAAGTGCGTAATGTGGTTATTTGTTGATATACCCATATGAATAAACATATCCATGGAGAGCTCTCGACGAGACCTTTTCATTGATATGGTCGTTGATAGATTTAACTTCAAAAATAACCAAAATTACGTTCTCACCCTGTTTCTCTTCATACCGACAGAAGGTGTGCGACTACCTAAAACAGTGCTTATTTTTTACTGTGTATCCCGTTTACAACCACAGGTAAGAACTCCCTAAAACAGGTGATTCATGTCTTTACTGTGATAACAATGAAATTTTTAGCCAGCGGAAAATTTTCATTGTTGACAGAGGAAAAGAATCTACTTTTTAACTATGATAGTGAGAGGAGCAAGGCAACATATTTTCCAGGTGCGCTTAAAGGTTCCCGCCGTAAAACCGCGGCGCTGCCGGCGCCGCGTCCTTTCGATGTCAGTGATAATTTGTCAAGGTCACGACCCTGGGGCAGGCGATCCGTGCGACAATCCGTGCTGCCCGAGCTGAGCGGCAAGCTGCGGCGGCGCACAGGCGCCAGCTCTGGACATTGACGCCGGCGCCTGCGGCGCTTCGGAGCAAGGCGCCGACCTGGGGCCGCGAGGAGCTGTCGCCGAGCGCCGGACACCGCAACGTTGAGACGGTTCATCGCGCACCAAAAGTGCTTAGCATCCGCTTAAACAGCATTTTGTAAATTTCGAAGTTGGAATTTTCTACCTCTTGTGTCTGTCGCCCTGGTTTACGTTTTCGTCGCATCGCGAGAATCGTACAACCCCGTGAATAAGGTTAGGTTAACTTAGGGAAGGTTTATGTTATCTGGATTGTGCTTCTCTATCGTTTCGCCCCACCGTCGTCAAGTCTGATGACACTTCTTGGCAGTAGTATACCCACAGATGAGCCCACAGAAATGATTTCTGATGCCAAGAATTTTTTTCTTGTAGCGACTATTTTTTTTAATCGCCGCAAGAAGTTTTTTATTGCAACGAATATTTTTTCTTACTGCAAGAAAAAAAATGTCCCAAGAAAAAAATTCTCGAGGCAAGAAAAATACTTTTTTTTTTTACTTTGTCAACAAAAAATTCTTGGCATCAGAAAACATTTATCGCTGAGAAGTACCTAGGCAGCATCAGGATTAGTGGTCAAGTTTGGTTATATTAAGTTTATTTATGTTACTTTATGCCTCGCTATTCGGTCATTTCCGTCGGCTTGGTAAGGGAAGGTGGAGTTCAAGAGATGGAATTTTTCAAACTCTTAAATTTGCCTTACTTCAAGCACCATCTCGAGTTATTAACTTAGAGATTTCCACTATGGAGGTGGACTGACCAACGTGAATGATGCGTCACTCTAGTGTAGAACTTTTTTAACATTATTTTTTAGGAACAAAACGTTCCTTAGCCTCGTTAGCCTGACCATAACAAGTCAACCTTAACCGTACCTCGCCTTCGCAGAGCCCAGTAATGGCTTTTGCTCTTGCAGATTAGATTCCGGCATCTTCTATAAAAAAAAAAAACTGCTGATGCAACACCCTCCTACAAACGTCATCTCCGACGAAGATTAAAATTAACACAGAATCTCCCCAATATAAAATGATAATTGAGATCTTAGGGTCGGCCCCGAAATGACCTCGTTGTCGAAGGGGCCTTAAACAATAATAATAATAATAATAATAGATCTTAGGAAGAGTGTTTTGGCGGACAGCGTCTGGAGCGTTGCCAGGGTAGGCAACCCGCATTTCACAGCTGTGTCAGGTTGCCTATCCGCTTCAGTCCTGGAATTCGTACCTTTAACACGGGAATAATGTTCTAACTAAGGCGACAGATCAGCCAGAATAACCTATCAAAACCTCAGTTCCCCTTCTCCTTGAAGGTAGATTTGTCCCCTGCGAATGGGCCTATCTCAACAACCGCACGAATCAAAAGTACCTTCCCACCAGGAGTCACCCTCTACGAAGTATTAAAGATGATTGCCTTGTCTGCACTTTGTGACCCTTCCGTCGTCCAACCTTTTATTTCTTTGCGATGATTAACCACATACAACAGTGTAGATTGGAATTTACTTTAAGTGAGGTGACTTGTGCCTCGCTCCGCTCAGCTGTCGCCAAGTCTCGGTTGCATCAAACTGCTGCCGTTAATAGCATGCATTTCTTTATTTACAGAAAGAACTTTGAAGCTCAAAAATACTATCAGATCAAACTTCTTTGTTCTGAAACACTCACCTTGTCAACGGTACGAATTTCGTTGACATCCGGTGCATCCAATTTTCTTTGGACGTCATGGCATTCGGGAAAGCTGATCACTGATTTGTTCATATTATGACTATCAATGCTTGAATATTAAAACGGATTTTCTTTTCGGAAACGAAGTAACTTCTTTGCAAGAAAGCGTTATTCCGCCAAGTTGTCGGAAGAACATTCACTGGCACTTTAACGATCGTTGTAGCTCAACTTAAATTGTGAGCAACATCCTTTGTAGAACATGTTTTTTAGTGGTAGTAAAAAATTTAGACACTCGAGGTACTTATATCAGACGATTATACTGCTCAAGTATGCTAAGAAAAGAGTTAACAATCAAGTTGTATGTTGTTTGCAAACGTGATGTGGTCTGTAATATGAAGAAACACATGACGTTTTAATATGCCATATCTAACTTTCCAAATTCAAAAATCTTGTTTTAGAAAGAGGATATTTTCATCACGGCAATCGGGTTGACAGATGTTTTAATGGTATAAGTGATGCTAAGGAGTTAAAAACGTTCTTTTTCACCACATGACGATTCATATCACTGTTCGAGTTATACTAACTTTTCATTTAGATCTTCAATTCAAATTCTGTCTATTTGAAATTGTTGAAATTCTTTCAACAATGACAGCGTCTATGCATTGACCATTTCAATGTTGATTGATCAAATAGTGCGTTTTTTTTTTAGATAGGTTTAAGGAATAAGAGGAAAGGCCATAAAAACAGTGCTTAAAAGTTTTTTCTATAATTCAACTTTCATTACATGTATACAAAACAAAACAGATATCACACATAAATAAATAGACAATATCAACGACGTGCAAGATGCACTGTAAAAAAATGTCTTTTGTTGTCGCTGTCCGTATATTTTTTACATAGTCATGTTTTTTTCGAAGCAACATATTGGGATGACAAACAAGTGCTCTAGGAATGGCATCTGAGAAAACATGAACTCATTTTTTTGGCCCTAATTCTGATTTCACGGTAATTTATGTATCCTTTCATGACTGCTTTTTAAATCCTTCCCTGCATATCAACTTGACTTTTTAGTGCCCTTGATTATTTTTTTCGAACAACTCTCGCGGTGGCTGGGCGCAATTTTGTCATGTACAAAAAAAATAATTAAATGTTATTGTTGCTACAAAAATTTTGTTGCCTAATGACTTGAAGCTATGGCGAGAAAAGACCCTCGGAGGAAAATAAGAATGTCATTTGTTGAAAGAATCATATTCCTTTATCTATGTATATCTTCAGTGACTCAAGATGATTCGTTTGTTCTTAAATCGTTTAAAGGGGCTTGTTTATAAAACAGAAAAGTATTTCATGAAATTGGAGTTGCTGTGTTTTATAAAGTGATTCATTTTTAGGGACGAGGAAAAAAGAAAAATCTTTTTACGAAAAAATTGACGGGCCATGGAAGAAAGCATTTTGAGTGATTTTGTGAAAATGCAACTTTTTGACTTTTTCATCCACGAGCGACATGACGTAAAATTGATAATAAATACTTGATCTGAGCTCTTTTATAGTCGTAGCCTAGTTTAACGTTTGTTTCTAAGTCAATGCTACCTCGGAAAGCTTTTGCTAGCGGAATCACCAACACAATACATACCTTGAAAGGTCACGTTCCTACCTTTCTCATGTTGCCAGATGTTGCAGAGTGGGAAATTTTCAATTGTCCTACTTCGTTTGGTTTTAGTACGACAGGTGAGTTTTATTAGAAAATTCACCTGAGTCAGAGATGTAGTTCTGTGATGGATAATTAACAGAGGAACGTTTTAGGCATAGATAGCATCTCAAAGTGTGCCCTCTGACAGGAACTCCGGTTGAGCTAGGAGATACATTTTGTTAAAGTGCTTAGCGCAAGAATGAAATAATCTGTGATCGTAAAACCGTAATTATGATTACCTTCGCTTTGAGCTTGAAATCATGGCTCCGAAGTTTTTATCTATAATTTAGCATTAGTCGATTTCTCATCTTGTTAGATTTTGTCTGGTCCACTGAGGTTTATTTACTGTCGAAATTTGATAAACTGATTTAAAAGGGATAAGCAATAACTCCTAGAAGGTAAAAGGAAAACAGTCGTAGCTTTCGTCCTGTAGGACTCATAGAAATACATCCTCTATACGATCTGGCATCAATTCCCACTCACGCGTTGTTCATGTTCGGAAACGTATCCAAGAACTTTTTTGTTGGGCCAACTGAGAGGCAACCATAATTAAGAGTCGCCAAATTCCACGACTCCATCTTATACAAGAGTAGTTAACTTTTCAACGAGTAGAGATAAACTAGAGCTCAATCTTTGGATCGCTGAGCTCATGAGCAATCCAGAAGACACCATGCATGCAAGGTTATCACCATCGGTTTGCGAGTTAGGCGCGGTGAAAGACAAGGCCAATGCCGACAACACCGTAGAAATTCCGAGGCAGTAGTCATCAGTAAGATGTCGGTCGCGTGTTCGATCAGTGTCCTCCAGCCTTCTTGTATCCCCATTTCTTGCCGCCTTCCGCTCCGCCCTTCTTGCCGAACTCCTCTTTGTGAGCGTGATGCTCCTCGTGGCCCTTGGATCCCTTGTGACCCTTGTGCTCGTCGTCGAAGTGGCCCTTGTCGTGATGTCCCTTCTTGCCCTTGTGGTCCTCCTCGTAGGCAGAGGTGTGATGACCTCCCTTCTTGTGGGCACCTTCCTTCTTCTCGTGGTGACCCTGGAAGTCGCCGTGTTTCTTGTGGTGGCCTCCCTTGTGGAAGTCGTCGTAGAACTTGTGTTCTTTATGGTATTCGTCCTTGTGGAACTTGTTGTGGTAACCTGAAAACACAATGGCCAACATCAACAAATCCCTTCCTCTGCATGATCAACCAACTACACTCTTGGCAAGTTTCAGTAATATTTCGATGGATTGATAGTCACAGGGGCGCCACCGAGAAAAAATAGAATTTTTCAGGGAATCGAGTCTTTTACAGGAAATTCAATGACACTGTCCAGAGTACAGCTACACTGTTCCTCTGATTTCCTGTAAATAATTTCACTGGATCACAATTTCACTAATTTTCCGGTCGTACCCAAGGGTCTATCGATATAATAAATTTCACAAGAACTTGATAAGAATGTGAGCTAACGTCTCTTGAAAAGGGGCCAATAAAGTTGTTAGAGCCCCACCCATAACCCAATCTAACAAACAAGATACCCCATTACTCATTCAGAGGACGAGCTTTACTCGATCTGCCCGAAAGGTTAAGATGATTGTTGTCAAACCGCCAATGAAAATAAATGCTACACCTTGCGGTTTTTCCGTCTTCGGTCGCTCAGGTGCGATTTTGTGGTCTGATAATTGAGTTAGAGACTATATCGTCAAGATCTCATCGGATAGGTGGTCATCCTATATCATGGATCGCATGATTGGTTCCGGTTGTGCAGAGTTCGCAAACAAAGCTTCTATTGGTTGACGTCTTCACAAATCGTGTTCTCATCCAACCCATTATTTCGGGCGTTTTTCTATCACTCTTGCAATTTGCTCCTGACTTCGTCCTTTTGATGATTTCCTTTTCTTCCTTGTTCCTCTTTTTAGCCTCATCCTCATCACCGTACCTTTACCGGGTTCATTTCCTCCTCTTCGCATTCTTTCAAACATTCCCCCTTTGGAGATTTATTTTCAGTCCTCTATGAACTTAACTCACACTCCTTGTAAGCTTATCTCTTCCTTGAACATTTATCTCCTTCTCGATATCGTGTAATTTCTCGCAATAGGCCCCTTCCCTCTTTTTGACAAATCTTACCACCTCTCAGAATACGATGCTGCTATCCTTGTCTGGAGATGTCTTCTGTCTATACCACCGGTACTGTCTTCGTCCCCCTATCCCGATCCTCCATTCTCAAAATTCGATGCTCGTCTTTGTCGATCCATATTTCTAGTCATCCGAACATCTCAAATCCCAAGCAAATTCCATTCTTCCCTCTCACTTCCTGTAATAATTTTTCGTCTAGACAAAAAACGACATTTCTTCGTCCTTTCTGTGAATCAGACATCGCTTCTCGCATATCTGTGGCTTTACCTTTGTCATCGTCTTTACAACTCCCTTGCTGCTTGTTTCATGCCTCTAACTCTAACTAGTTGTCTCAGATGCTTTCTTTACAAAAATCCGTTGTTTCTCCTCGTACTCCTCCGAAATATCTCTGAACCTTACTTCTCATCGTCAGTTCCCATGCTCCTGTTCTCATCCTGAATTTCGTGCTCTATTCTCTCTGGCAAAAAAATGAATCTCTTCCATCGCTTTACTTTGCAATTGTCTTTCCGCAGTATGTATTTTTTTAGCTCGTAGAACAATCCATATTCGTGTATCCAACGCAACTGCCCACATTAATACGTAGATGTGCACTACAACACTGATAGCAAAACCAGCTGGGTGGATTTCTTCACTAGCCAAACTTTTAGTTTGCATAGATACGACTGCTTGGTGTCGTCTTGGCAGCGGTTCCAATTTTGAATGTTGCCAGCGTTCCCATCCTTCGAAATGATTTTCTGCATCTTCATTAGTTTCGTTTTCATCTTCTTCAACGATTTCTCTTTCCGCATAATCCCTGACCTTGACAAGTCCTACGCAAAAGTCAATTGAGACGAAACAGAAGGAATACACTTGCATAGAGTTCACCTGACGTCACAGGTTGCCTGCCATTGGCTGCGTTAGCTTGCCATCTGATTGGCAAAGCCCCTCGTAGGAGGTAGGCCTTATTAGCGAATCAGGAACTGTGGCATGAGAGGTTTTCATCCCTTTCTTTAACCCATAACCGCCCAAAGTATTTTGAGTTAAATTTAGCTTAAGAGAAATTGGAAGGATTTTTTTCATTGAAATACGCAATTTTAAGCTTTTGAAAATGCCCAAACTATTAAAGTCATGTTTCCAGAGGGGTGATGTTTTTCAAATTGTGACAATACTGAACTGAAAGAAAGGATCCTCGAAAATAAATTTTTCTGTTCCCAAACGGCATCGCTGGGTGGTAGCGGGTTGATCACAATGTAAACTTTGAGCAGCATAAAACACAAGAGGTAGAAAACGTCACCTTTAAGACAAAGCTCAAAGTGTCGAGTTCCGCTAGACGAGTCCGCAAGTCGTTTAGGTCTACGTGTTGTGACAGCCGAGTTAAAAGTCAATGGAGCGCGAACCACTACACTCTATTATACATGTAATCGACGTAACAAAATGACCATTGTGACTTCACGCTTGGTCACAATCGTGACAACACTTTCGGCGAAAAAATTCTGTTTGCGTTCAAAATGCTGTAACATCGTGTACGGTAGTGTTTACGAATTTTGTACCCAACGCCTTAACTGATTTTGTCAACGCCTCGTTGACACTTCCGTTTATCCTACGTGTTTTTGTAGATCAGTCGGCTTTGCTAGCCCACTGACAGTCATATGAATGGAAAGGGCTTAGTGGGAGCTTTCTCTTGATGTAGTAGTGGGTTTATCTTGAAAACTTGTGAAAACACAGCATGATCCCGTTTTACCATAATTGCAAAATGTGTTAAAGCACACATCCAGAAAATTTTCTGATGCCAAGAAACTGTTTTCTTAATAAAGTGATAGAACATTTTTTTTCTGACCGCGAGAATTTTTTTCTTGCCACAAGTACGTTTGTCTTGTAGTGAGAAAAAAAATTCTCTCTGTAAGAAAAAAAATCTTGTGGCCAGAGAAAAAAGTTGTCACTATATCAAGAAAACATTTTCTTGCGTATCAGAAATCATTTCTGATATGCAAAACAGGGATTATTCTTATCGATGCTCCATACGAAACATACAAATGGTATTTGAGTATACACGGGAAAAAAATGGTTTTGATACGGCAACAAAATTAGGGACAGCAAATAATTTTTTTGTTGCTGCAACCAAAAATTTTGCTGCAGCAACCAAAAGTTTTGTTGATAGAACCAAAGATTTTATTGTTGTAACAAATTATTTTTGTTATCCCTATTTTGACAAATGATTTTGTTGGTATAACAAAACCTTTTATACCGTGTACTGTAGAGCGTTTGTTGTTAGCGATGGTTGAGCGGTTTCGAGTTTCGACTGTATAATAATGCTGTGATTGTAATACGAGTGATACGCCTATTCCATGAAGTACCTGCCTGTTTTGATACCTTTTATGACAAAGTGGTTTAAGGAAAAAATAATGTTGATGAAATCCTTTCATAGCCAGCCACCTTAAACGCATGCCTTCGTGAGAGCCTAACTTTAAGGTAGTTATTGACAGGTTTATCGTGGAAAAAAAATAAAACCGAGAAGTACGGAGAAATTAAATACGAAATGAAATATATGCGATATAGTTGTATGCCAGAGCTGTCAAGGCTATCTCTAAACTCAGCAGCGCAGTGGTCGCTAAACCTAATTTAGTGTAAGCATAGCGCGGTAATTCCTAACGATTAATTAGAATCAGCATCGTTACTGTGACTAGACCCGTCAGTAGCGTAATTCCAGGTAGAGTCCTGGGGTTAAACGCTCCCTCCCACCGTCTTTTATTCATTGATGACACTTCCTCAGAAATGATTTCCGATGCCAATGAAAAAATTATTGGTTCAGTAACAAAACAATTTTTTTCTTGCCGCAAGATTTTTTTATTTCGCAACAATAATTTTTTCCTACTGCAGGAAAAAAAATCTTGGGGCATAAAAAAATGGTTTTATCACTATATAAAAAAAAATGGCATCAGAAAAAATATCTGTGAGTGTTACATATTTGTGATTAGTTTCTCTACATGGAATCTGTTTGGAAATGAGTAATTGTCACATAAAAAACAAAACAATGACAGCTTCTATCCATGACTCGGATATTCTTGTTAGGACGCCTAAGGTAGGCAACCCTAAAAGCTCTCTAATCCCCCTTGAAACGATGGATAACATCGTCAATGTAACGCATTAGGTATTTAGCGAGTGTGCTTTCCAGCGCAAATTTTATTTGATAAACACTACACAAGTGGGCCTGTGAGTTAGAAGCTAGTGTTATCACTTCAGGTATTTTTAGCGTTAATATGCCACCTGTCCAAGTTGCAGGATCACTTACTAGTGCTTTTTAAAACAAACTTAGTGATGGGTGAATTTAAATTTTTAATGAATATTTGGGCAAATTTACATAATCGTTTTTTTATATTTGAAGTGGCCAAATCGAATTAAGTTTCAATGGATTAAAATGCAGACAAACGATCCTCCGCAACGTAGATATTTTTAAATCTTCTAGAGTTTAGTGAGAGGAAAGTTACGCGATGCATTCCTTCTATATAAACATAAATAAATAAAGTTTTGATCGTATGAGAAACGTCATTCTGTTTGTATGGAAACTACTGGATACCTCCGATGATTCGAACAGAAACGGACTTTCTACCTTTACTCATATGTATTTAGTCTTTAGGCACGTGTGTGGCACAAAACAGATATTCATTACAGGAGATTTTTACGCGGATCGATGATCCCTGTTAGTGCTCTATTCTAAATTGGATGTACCCTTAACCTAAACCGAACCTTCACTTACCCAACCTCACCGAACCCTTGTTTACCAAAAACTACAGATGCAGAAAGATACAGTCAAGGGCATAAATAATAGACCAGTGATTTTTTTGTTTTATTGAGTTTACGTTTGCTACACCATTGAAATCGACTGAAACGCGAGAGCACCACCCTACCTAAAAAAAATTAGTTTTACCAACACAAATTTGAGAAAAAAACACAAGAAATCACTTTTTACCTATTTATACCCTTGTATACTGTATGCCACAAAAGTCATGACCCTTTCTCCCATAGGAAATACATGGAAGCAGGGGTCATGACTTTTGTGGCCCACTGTACATGTATGAAAAGAAAAAAAAGAAAAACAAGCAATCTAGAATAGACGAAAATACTAAAAGAAAGAAAAAAAGTCTTCTTAACATAGCGATGTTATTCAGTGTTCATTGCTACACGCACAATGAAATGTGGCCATATATAAGATGTGAATCTTCTCCAGTGCGTTGTCGTCCCTTACCTTTGGTTTTGTGTCCCTTCTTGTGCCCTCCCTTCTCGCCGTACTTAGCTCCTTTATGGCCCTTCTCGCCTTTGTGATGTTCCCCGTACTTCTCCGCTTCGTCGTGGTGCTTCTTCTTGTGTCCACCGGCCTTCTTGTAGTGGTCCTCGTGGTGCTCCTTCCCCTCTTTTCCCTTCTCGGCCTTATCGTAATGATGCTTGCTCTTGTAGCCCTTGTCCGCCTTGACGCCCTCGGCGGCGTGGTGCTCCGCGTGCTCCTTGTGGCCGCCCCCCTTCTCCACCTTGTGGGAGGCTGCGGCCAGCAGATCTGTCTCCTCCCAAGCCCGCAGGTCTCTTCCGTCGGTGAGGCAGAGGACTGCCATGAGCGCCAGGGCGCCGAACAGCCATAGGCGGGCCATGTTCACCGGAGGGCACTGCGAGACAAACTGACGTACGCCAATCACCCCCACACGCCTTTATATCAGCGATCCAAGTTCCGCTGATAAAAACCTTACTTTTTCCCTGCTCTTTCACGCTTTCGTTGATCGGTACTTCCCCCTCTCCGGCGGAGTGGCGCGCCGCAGCGGCCGTCTGCGAGCCGAGTGCCCTTCGGACACGAAATCGCGGCGTTTGCGCAAAGCGGAATCGATTGGGGACGCCCTTCTGGTCAAGCCGGGTGCAGCGCCGAGCTGACCGACGTGTGATGCACGATGGGTGCCCGGCAACCGCCCAGCCACACCCGCCAACACCCGGCAACATTCGGCAACACCCGGCAACACCCGGCAACATTCGGCAACACCCGGCAACACTCGACACCACCCAGAAGGCACACGTCAAAACCCGGGAACACCCGGTTGTCTCGCGCAAGGAAGACACTTTCCACCCCACTCCACAAGCCGGCTTGCGGTTGATTTCTTTACAGTTACAGAATGGCTGGAAGCGGTAGCTTTTAAAAGTAAGGAAAGTATGAAATCTTTCGCTTGGTAAACCGTTGAATTTCCCACCTCGGTGTAGACAAGCCAGCATTCATGAGGAGACTTCAACGCGGGCGTAGACTAACGCAACCTCTTGTCCTGACCTCGGCTCAGATAATCAAGCAATTTTTATGTGGAGACTTTTACGCACGTTTGCAGTAGCACCCAACAATTTGTTATAATTTGTTATGGTTAAAGAATCTGCTGATATTACCGTATTCTTTTAGACAAAAACGCACCAGTAGATACACCGTTGCTGGGCTTTGAGATACCCCAAGAAAACTCAATGTATCTTATCATTTTAGAGCATCACTAGGTTGTTTTACGCAGCCTATCTTAAAAACGGCTGGAAATATCGCAAAATCCTTCTTTGGCCCAACAGATGCTATTTTTTTTGTGTTCAACAAGCAATCATTAATTGTTTGAAGTTATTTCGAAAAAAATTGTTGAATTTTAAACGCTATTTTTCTAATGTAAAAATAAATCTCGGTAGCAAGTTTTGAACTTGGGTATCGTTCCATACCGCTCGCTATCTTGAAATCCCTGAAGTTTCGGGGGGCATTCGATAGCGCCAAAAACCACAAGCGCCAACGCCGCACGCGCCAGTCCGTAACCGCCAAACGAGAAAAGTCGCAAACGCCAAAGTTCGTATAGATTAGGTTAGGTCAAGTTTGGTTAAGTTAGGTTAGGCAAGGTTAGTATTGCGGTTAAGATCTTTGGCGTTTGCGACTTTTCTCGTTTGGCGGTTACGGATTGGCGCTTGCGGTTTTGGCGCTTGTGGTTTTTGGCGCTTATGACAGCTCCCCGGAGTTTCGAGAAAACCGGGTGTAGACAGTTGTGGTAAGTTTACTGCCCGTGTAAGTTAACCCCATATAACCAAGTTTAACCGAACCTATTGTATGTCATTCTTCCCCTGATGAAATGGAAGGTTTAACCTGGAGGAGTCACAGGGGGTCAATGATGCCATCTTCCAGATTAAAATTGCTCTTCCTCACGTAAGGCCGTGAGCTACACAGTGACTGTACGGGGCTAATCGTGACGTTATTTTTCGTTGGGCGAGTAGCAGCTTACAGGCTCCCACCGGCCTTCGCGAGGATACTCAAGAGAAGTCTGGAAAAAACGACGATTCGTCGCAGCAGCACTTCTGTCGTTGGCTACGGAAACGGAAGGTTATCCCAACCATTTTTAAGCGCCAAGAATTGCAGTAACTAACCGACGGTTGTCTCCCTTATTGTTACAGGTGCGACGATACCGTCCGAGGTGCAGTACACTCAACAGTAAGATACATAAAGATTATCCAGAGTAGATGAAAGTTTAAATTTCCGCTCTCTCTTGTTCCCGTTTCCTGCGGTAAGCCGAGGGAGGCATGGCGAACCTAACCTTTCGTTGCCAAATACTGCTAACATGTCAGTGGCCATTACAAAAGCTTGGCGAATGCCGAGCGGATCAACAGTGAGACGATGCACAAGGCACCTCAATTGTGCGGTTATTTGTCGAGAATCCATGGAATCCTCCTCCATGGTTAATCGTTATGCGAGTCATGGAGAACACATAAGGTATCCCTGGTCTGAGGATCCATACATCGACATCCACAAGGACATACATGCGATTTCACATATCCGTATGGATATCCGTATTTTTATAAGTAATTATACTGGATATCTCTATGAGTACGGATATCCATATGTTTATAAATAATTTTACATGGATATCC
>Ga0058701_10000916_pt1 | contig 20209 bp, 6 predicted proteins | sample AgamicOrMae_FD_97039 | JGI IMG/M metagenome (GOLD analysis project Ga0058701, IMG submission 97039) | Agave microbial communities from Guanajuato, Mexico - Or.Ma.e | ecosystem: Host-associated > Plants > Phyllosphere > Phylloplane/Leaf | place: Guanajuato, Mexico | collected 2012-06-04
CATTTAGTAGGTAAAATTCGCTTTAGCAAAGAAAAGTCAGTCCTAAATAGTGAAAAATGAGCCACTAAATTAGTAATAGTGGCTCACTTTTCACTATTTAGGAGTGATTTTTCACTGCTAAAGCGAATTTTTACTACTAAATGTTTTAGCGTACAATCTTCAAACACGCTCAGTAAAAAAAGAAAATCATACAGTAACTCATATTAATATTTTGTCCAGACACAAATATGTCTCTGCTCTTTCCTACACGGAGAAAACTGCGTTAGTTAACAATAAATTAGTAAAAAAAAAAGCGACAGCCAACTCGGCTGGTAAGCATTACCGGATATGACAGTACACGTTACTGTGAACAGTACTGTATAACGGTAACGTTTCCTAGCAAAACTGTTAGCGTTTACTAGCCAAGTTTGGCAGTTGCACTTTTTAGTTATTTTTATTAATTTTTAGTAAACTTTACCAAACACTTCCCTCAGTGTAAAAAACGGCTAATAAAGCTAGAATATTTTTTACTGTTATTCATTTATTTAATGCAGCCTGATTAAACCGATAAAAAATATCAATATAATAAACTAGAAGCCAGCCTCTTTAGATTCTTGTTTCAAAAATATGTTAGCACTGATGTCGTTAAAAGGTGGGAGTAATATTCTGGGCTGCTGAAAACCCTTTTTTTGTAGTTATAAATTGAGAATTAAAAAATTACTAGGCCTGATTCGCAAGGGTACAGCGGCTAGTTCAAACACCTTGCGGCTAAAACAATTAATAGAAACCTGTCTGCAGAAGCGTTTATAGTTATGAAAAGGGAATTAATTACTTAAAAGAGAGTGTACTCTGACTTTTATGAAAGTTCTAAAAGGGGAGTACGCCAGCGCATATTTAATTACAGTAGTTTCAAAAGTCCCTGTTACAAAATTTCGAGCCTATGAAAATTTCGCAGAAACCAAACCTTTTGTCCAGCAGGTGAAAGAGATGACGCTGCTGACCTTGCGGTGCTCGAAAACATGTGCAGCCAAGTCGGCCGCGGCTGACGGGTCGCATAACGCTGGCCTAATCAGGAGCAGGGCCAACAGCGCGAGTCGAGGCATTCCCATCGAGTGCGAAGGAGGTCCGGCCGAGCCGGGCTCTGCCACGGCGCCCCCGTGTTTGATCAAGTGTACTCCTTCACAGGGATTTGGCCTAATTGCTCTATCAACAGACGGACCGTGACTTCTGGCCGGTCGAGTCACGTACACTCCTATTTGCAATTTTTCCCTTTAATGCGTCCAAAATAAACATGCGGCAGGGTCTCGTGTCGGAAGCGATGTGGTGAATAAATGAGAGGCAATTGAGTCTACAACAAAGCGAATGCACAATCAAAAGGGAGCTTCGGAGAAAAAAAAATCACACCAAGCACGAAGCACACGCTGCTTCCGTCCCCGAAATATTGCCAAATCCGGCCTTCGGAAACTAGGCTTGCGGCGCCAACTACACTCTCGCAGGCTTCTTCCGCGGATCGGTTCTTACTATTCAAAAGGATTCGGCGAAATGAGTGACTGATTCCAACTCGACGGCTCATGAAAAATTGACTTGGTCTCGAAATGTCGGCCGACAGAAGTCGGATTCCCCGACCAGGTCCTTAAAATTTTAATCCTCGGGGAGAGAAGGCATTGTTCACGGTGAGCGTTTTAAAGGCGTTCATTTCAAAGGAGGAATATCCTGTGCTCGACCTTTCTCTGCTCCTTTTTGGCGACCTTTTTCTGATGTGACAGAAGACCTAGATTCCACCTATGACTCAAAGTATGATAACCCAAACTTAACCCACTGCCGCCCAGCGATGCCATTCGGAAACAGAAAAAAAAAATTAGAGGCTCTTTTGAGATGAGGATTGTCACAATTCGAAAAATATAACCCCTCTGGAAACCTGAAATTTAATTATTTAGGCATTTTCCAAAGCTTGAAATTGCGTATTTCATTGTAAAAAAATCCTTTTTGTCTAAAGCTAAATTTCACTCCAAATACATACGGCTGTTACGGCATACCTTAAACTTACACGCAAAAAATGGCTCTTTCACACCGACAGTAACAAGTTACGCTATTACCTTTGCTTCCTCCAATTCATTGTCTCCTAGCCAAAGCTGAATCGTGTAATTTGGCGAGATGACGTCACTTCCAAACTCATAGCTGTTCTAGAAAGAAACTTCGCTGTCTTTATGAAAGCGTATGACCTTAACTCGAGCTGTTCTATTTACGAGACCTTTCTGGTTCTCAAAGCTGTCCATTTTGAGATCTCCTCACTTCGTGCTCACAGATCCAGTCTAGGTGACGTTTAAAAGCAGCACCTGTCCAGTTTGATCTTCCTCTTCAAGCGGCCTAAAGCCTTTCCTTTTAAAGCCGACACTGTCTGCAGCTTCTGTCTCATCAAAGGGACATCGTCTCGATAGCCGGTCTCGCTGCAGCTACCTTTCCCCGAGAAGCAAACGTCCCGTCTTACTCAAATAATTAGCTGGTATCGGATAGCGCGAGGTGTCCGTAGTAATACGCGTGAGTGCGTCGCCGAGTGTCGACATGGGTGGGTGAGCAAGCGCGGGCGGAGAGGAGGGGGCACTGCGTTGCGTTCTAGGGGGCCATCAGTCAGCCGATATGGGGTAGTGGCACGCTACCAGACGCCTGGCCTGCTGCCTGGCTTGCTGCCTACCTGTCCGGCGCGGACGGCAGCCCGCGACGCCGCGCCGCGCGCCGGCTCGCGACGTTGACCGCTACGCCGGCGGCGGCGGCGGCGGGGGTGCCTGCACGCCGGCGTGCCGCTGTTATGTGTCTTGGAAACGCCCTGCCAACACGTTCAACAACAAAGTAATTACAGGGCCGGATCAAATGTCTAATAACTAGACGCGCCTGTTTAATCGATGCTCTTTTCGCACTCCAATTAGATCTCATTTCAAAAACTTCACTTTTTTACACTTTGAAGCGGAAAATAATAACGCTGAGTTTTACACTGAAGAGGAGGAGAGCTTTCGTTATCCAAACGAGCCTTAAAAACAAGATTTGCTCAGGAAGTATTCCGGAAGTTTCGCATGACATTATTTTGGACAAAATCGTGAATGAAAATGAATTAACGGGTCCTTGGTGTATAGGTACAGGAGTTGGTCAATAGATACGGTCACTCTAGAATCAGTGAGTCTCTGAGATTCCGTGAAAATTCACTGAATCCCAGATACTCTCACTGATTCAAATAAAGAGTGTACAAGTTGAAAAATTACATCGTAAGATCGCTGATAAAATAATGTTCATTTTTGGAAGTTCTATATGTGTGAATGACATATTAAATAAGTCAATACAGCACCACTGAAAATATTCACGGTGCTACACTGACCGAAATTCAGTGAATTTTCACTGAATCTCAGACTCTCGCAGATTCAAATTAAGAGTTTACAAGTTGAAAAAATGCATCGTACGATCGCCGATAAAATAATTTCCAGTTTTGGACGTCCTACACCCTATTTTCGGGTCTGAAAGTAAAGCGCTTGCGAGCATTTTACGTGAACTTATTTATACAGACCTATGTCAATAACCATACCAAGCTAACGGACTCAACGCAAGTTTTCATTGCAAGCGCAACCTCTTTTAATTACGCAGTGTAGTGCACGATTTCACGGCGTTAAGGTGAACAGTTAAAAGCGAAATATTCTCTGTCCCCTTCAAATGTAAATATCCATTCGTTGGGGAAGTGGCAAGAAAGTTTTACTCGCGACTGCTGTGGCAACATCTCTGGATTTGGAAGGTGAGCATTGTTCCGCTGTATTTCTGTACGTGACACATATTCCAGCAGCGGAGGCCTATTTTTTTACACGCTTTGGAAAACATAATTTTACATTCCTCTTAAGGAAACCTTCTGAAAAGATTTTCTGGGTTGAGAATGGGAGGTTACTTAATAGTGACGAGGAAAGCTTGTCATAAACAAAAATTGTATGTTCTCGTTACCAGCGACTACAAATAACATGAATAAGAAAATAGGCTAGTGGTATTGACCCGACATGCATTATTATAGGGAGCCTTGAACGCACGTAACCTACTAAACACGTTTAAAATGGGAGAAACGCACGGAAACCATCCTTCTATATTTCCTATGGATCAGTCGGGTCCATAGACACTCCCAATAGGCACTCCCTTAAAAAAATACAATAAATAAATTAATAACGCGTAAACTCACATAAAAAATGTGTTTGAAAACTAATGAAACAAAGTTTGGAGAAATTACAGGTTTTTTTAGAGGGTTAGAAAAATGTTAGTCGTGCGAATATGAACGCTGCAAAAGCAGGTGGTCTTCACTAAGGATCAGCGCATTTCATGTGGTGTTGGGAAGCAAGGATACGAGGAGGACTCCTTTTAAGGATGACTGCGTGGAATTCGCGCCAACTGAGATTTCCAATCTATTTCAGGTAGGGGCGACCTTAAGGTGTCGAAAAGCACGCGAATGGCGGCTTGCATCATCGGTCAACGCCGGTCAACACAGGCTCAGTCAACGTCACGATTTTTCCCAACGTGCGCACGCGGGCTGCCACACGGCCTCTGCACACTCACCTGCCCATAAAACTACGATCGACAATTATTCTAAAAATAAATTGCTAAAAAAAAACACAGCAAATGCAAACCCCGTTTCGGGGATGTTATACCTGTTGGGTAGCTGTCATTAGCGCCAAAAACCACAAGCGCTAACCCCGCAAGCGCCAATCCGTAACCGCCAAACGAGAAAAGTCGCAAACGCCAAAGGACTTAACCGCAATACTAACCTTACCTAACCTAACTTAACTTAACCTAACTTAGCCTAACCTAACTTAACCTAACTTGACCTAGCCTATACGAACTTTGGCGTTTGAGACTTTTCTCGTTTGGCGGTTACGGACTGGCGCTTGCGACGTTGGCGCATGTGGTTTTTGGCGCTATCGAATGCCCCCCATATCTGTTTTGGGTACTCAGACGAAAGTACTAATACCGTAACGGAATCGCTGAACTAGCGATTCTGCGAAACCCAAACTTAAACAATAGAACTTTTAAAAGTGAGTGCTGTTCATTCGTGTGCCTCAGGTGAGAGATCGTATTGTATTTTTAAGAAATATGACATTGGCGTCAATTTAAAGTATATCGATTCCGAACTATGATTTATAATACTTTAGTCCCAAAATATTTAGCTTTCCTAACCCGAATCTTGCAAGTAACTAGGTAAAACATTCATTTAAATCTATCGTGTTTCAACTGTTCAATAGTTATGAAAAACTTGTAGCATGGATGAAGGAAGAAATTTGTCAGTACACTGGCAAAAATAGCATGAATCCGTAGTTCTAAAAGCTGCTTTGGCTAGAAAGGTACAATCAGTGCACGTAAAATAGTCCTTTATCAAGATAGACTTATCGAAAGCGACGTCGATGAAAAGACCTCTCCGAAATCTTCCCTTTGATAAAGCCGCCAATGGCAAACAAACCGAAACTACACGTAAAGCCTGTTTTTCTTTACATCCCAAACGAGTAGAAGCTTTTTCAAATCAAGGATCTATTTTTTCCAGACCAATTCTTTAAGTTTATTAAGCGCAGCGCGTCGGCAAATCAAACTAAGTCAACACGTGTACCTTCCCGAATATGGTCAGCCATTATTGCTTAGTGCGTGCTGGCGAGTGTTAATTTGATACCGGCACGAAGTCCAACAATCCCATCAGATAGCGACAGAGGGCGCTGCCGGCATCACTCCAAAGCCAAGAACATCATTTCGCCAATTTTCGAAATCATTTCGCAAGAAATGCCGCGCAGAGCTCGCCACCGCGCGCCTAAATAATTCGCAATTAAAACAAATTAATTCTTTTTCGAGCCGCAAACCTTTGGTGGCGAGAACAAGCTTCCTTTTCACGAGATCTCTTTATTCATAAAGCGGGGGAATATCTTCGCGTTCAGCCCTCGCTTTCCTTACAAAGCAGAAATGCAACAAATCAAAGTTGTCGACGAAAAATCGTTTTGGAATCGCTGAGAGATGCAGAATAGCTTTCTCCTGGGGTTCTCAGAGATCAGCTTAAGGCCTACTGCTAGGATAGGTGCACAAAAAGGTGGCCTGCAGGTTTACCAGGTAGGTAATAAAACGGAGAAGCACCTACTATCGGTTACATGGTTTCGACACCAAAGCTTGCTCCGCTCATTCTGCGAAAATCGAAATTTACATTTGCATTTTCGAGCGTTTAATCAAATTATGAAACAACCGGCGACGTTTTTATTCTTTTTTAGTATCTCTCGATGAATTACAATCGTCAAAACCCAAAAATTCAAACAAAAAAAAAATCGGCTAAAAATCTAGAAAAAGGTAAGGGTAACCCTAGCTTTTTTAAAAATTTTAGCCAAAAAATTTTAATTTTAATTTTTGGGTTTTTACGATTGAAATTCATCGAGGGATACTAAAAAAGAATAAAAACGTTGCCGATTGCTTCATAATTTGATTAAAGGCCCCGAAAATGCGAACGTAAAACGCGATTTTCGCCGAATGAGCTGAGCAAGCTTTCGTGTCGGAACCCTGCCATCTTCCCGGATGAACATTTAAAATCATATACACACTAAAAAGCTCTCTAAAAAGTTGATAGTCGTTCCAGATCAAACAAAAGGGCCCAAAGAGGGCTACCAATTGATCTTACAGCTATTCAAAAGCTCATCGCAAAACTGACCTATTTAGGATAATCACATGCATGTTTCCAGCATGAAGATTCAACTGGTACATAGAATATGTTTTTGAAGATGGGTCTTCCGCGATCATAGTTATTAGAAGGCATGCGGCGAGCCTTTATTAACTACGATAGGTATACCATATTTTTTGAATACTTACCATATTTTTTTATTTTTTTTACAAAATACTACCTACATATCCGAAAAAGGACTTTCCAGGTTTTCCTGGGTTTGTGGTAACGGTGCTGATATGAATACCTTTATAGCTCGATTTTATATCTGATACCTTGAACTCAGAAGAGGTCAAATCATGGCTCTCGTCCTTATCATAAGCTCATGAAAGATATTTTTGCGAATGAATACCCCTAATTCACACAGTGCCAGTTATAAAAGCTTTTGCACGAGCTCTTCAGAAATTATTTACCTCAGTACTTTCGTCTGGTCTCTGACTTCACGTACAGGTACTTTCTCTGCTTATCTGAGCGAAGAAATAACGGCTTAGGTTAAATTGCCTGCTCGGATTCTGTGGGAAGGGTGTGGAACCTCTGGATTTAGTAATTGCCATCGAAAACAGCCGCTGCCAACGACAATTTTGCTCAGAGACCTCGAGATTGGCCCACCTAATGTAATATGTACATTCAAAAGTTGCCTCTTCTAGACAAGGCCAACAAAATAATTTTTGAAGGGTCCCGCGACAGTTTCAGGTGGAATTCTCATGGCATTCCCAGAATTCTTGGTGTTTGTTTATTTACGCGAGGCATTAGGACGGGTCAAGTGGATTCTGCGCTGCTCGGCAAGGTCGATTTCACTGACAACAGATCCGGTTAAACAAGGATCAACTTGGCAGGCTTATAAACAGTTGAAGACAGCTAAGACTCTGTTTAGAAGGTCGAACATATCAAGACAGAATAAACTACAAATATATTTCTGCGTCACGTTGGTGGAACTGGTAGATATGGGTCGGGCTAGAGGTCAGAGGTATGGTTTCAAAAAGAAATAATGCCGAAAACAGCAAAAGTTGAACGGTAAAAAGTCGTGAAAAGACTAACATTTACGGGTCTTGAAGATCAGATTTTATTGTTCAACAAATTCCACTGACTCATACCGCCCCTTCAAGCAGCTTTAAGTTCACCAACTGTTGCGACATCGTCCGTTAACGAAATTGAATATGATAATTTTCGTTAGAGAGGTCTGAAACGACCCGCCGAAATTACTCGGAATTCGCTATACTTTTGGGTACCTTGTAACCCACAGTTCAGCCCAAAGTTACTTGAAAGTAAACATCTACTTTTACATTTATTTAACTTTTATATGGTATAACTTTTTGTGAAGTTAAAAAAAAATGATGGGAATGTAATTTTCAAGACTTTCGTTCTTACTTTTATCTATTGATTTAAATTTACTTTTTTCATTTTTCATATTTTTTTTATTTAATGTTTTTGAAATGTTGATACCCGAACTAGCTTAGTTTACTTGCACGAAATGTACTATATTCTCAAAATAGTTGAGACAAATATGACAATTTTTTTTTTGTATTATTTTCATTGCGGCCGAATAGATCTACAGACAATGCGAACACAACGCTACCTTAGGCAACCGGGGGGGCAATAAAACTCGATGGACTCAAATGTTCAACATCGAATATTGATCAGAAGTCTAGGGTCGACTTCTAACGTCGCTGCAAAAATCTCAAATTTTGAATAACGATTTTTTTTTAAGTAGAATAAGTTTGTCTCTATTGGCCTAGAAGTGTGCTCTCTTTACATTACCTATGCAAATACCACAATGTGCCTCGGCACCTCCGACCTCCTAAAATGACTGACTATTGACTTTAAACGATGCGCTTTCTCTAGACACGATTTCCACGCGTGTCGGTGTTGGTTGAGTAGCCAAGGCAAATATGGGGCGCCCAGATAAGAAAAGAAAATAAATTATTTGTCGAAGTGTTTTTGTTTAGCAAGCCAAGAGAATAAAAACAGGGCGAGAACTGTTGACGTTTCCCAAAATGGCTGTCATTTTGAATCGATTATTTGCGAATGCATCATCCGAAGTCCTCTTCCTGGACACGGATTCTCAAGTCACGCGAAGTCAGCACTCCTAAAGTAGCTGTCTCCTAAGCAAGGTCTCAAGTCACGAGTCCTGAACTCAAGACACCTAAGCGTGGCTTACATAGTCACCGATATCGTCATCATCTCAAAGTCTTGGATTCCAAAATCGCTCGGTTTATTAGGTCACGGTTTCTTAGATCACGGTTTATTAGGTCACGCTTTCTTAAATCACGGTATCATAATTCACTGTTTCTTAGGTCACGGTTGACTAGGTCATGGTTCACGATTTCTAAGATCACGGTTTCTTAGGTCACAGTTTTTTACGTCACGGCTTCATAAATCGCAGTTCTAATCAAATTATGAAGCAATCGGCGACGTTTTTATTCTTTTCTAGTATCCCTTGATGGATTCCAATCGTAAAAACCCAAAAATTCAAACAAAAAATTTTCGGCTAAAAATCTAAAAAAAGCAAGGGGTGTACCCCTAGCTTTTTTTTTAATTTTGGCGGAATTTTTTTAATTTTAATTTTTGGTTTTTTACGATTGGAATTCATCGAGGGATACTAAAAAAGAATAAAAACGTCGCCGGTTGCTCCATAATTTGATTAAAGGCCCCGAAAATACGAACGTAAAACGCGATTTTCGCCGAATGAGCTGACAATTGTGAGCAAGCTTTCATGTCGGAACCCTGCCATCTTCCAGGATGAACGCTTGAAATCATACACCTATGTATACACTGAGCAGCTCTCTAAAACGATGATATTCGTTCCAGATCAAACGAAATGGCCCAAAGAGCCCATCTTTGAACCTATTCAAAAGCTAATCGCAAAACCTTTTTAGGGTAACCACATGCAAATTTTCACCATGATTCCTCTGGCTTTTCTTAGATCAAGGAATCTTAAGTGACAAGAAGGTCACGATTTCTTGGGTCACGGTTTAAGTCACGCGTCTTGGAGTCATAGGCCGCAATGTCACGCCCCCGAACGTCACAGGTTCTAAGTCACGAATTTACACGAAACGGATCACAAAATTATAGCACCCGAAAGTCACGGATTCCGAAGTCGCGAGGAAGCCCATTCATCTGAGTGCAGCCCGCTTGCAATCAATTGTGCCCAAGCAACCACATTCACCCTTATGCAACTTTTAGTGCTAGTGCCCCACACAACCAACATTTCTCGCCAACAATACTACCCTTACAATATTACTTCTTAAAACTCTAAATGGCATTTTTCGTTCGAAAATATAGGTGATGAATCTCGCCCCTGATCAAACATCACTTCGTAGGATTCGCTATTCCTCTAAAAATTACTGACCATGAGAATGGCTTGAAAGACCCCAATGGGCGAAGAGGAAACATCTTAACACTACCTTACAGGAACCTTATACTATTTAAAACACTGTTTTCTACCTGAGAAACCACGCTTGATAAAACCAAAGTTTCATTCAAAATCATAAGGCTGATTGTCCCCAAGAGTGGACGATCTTTTTAATAAACACACTGGAATAAGCTGACAACATTTTTGTAGAGTATCCCAAATGCCGGCGAATTTCTGTAGTGCGGTAAGCTGAAACGTTGCCGCAACTGCATCATGAGCTTTGAGACTAAACTGCAAGACCAAAGTTCCATACAGACTGATTTTCGAGAAGATTTTCCGTGGAAAGCGTACAGGTAAATCTGGAAAACAGGGTTGCAACAAAGCTTCTGATTTCGATGCGTTCAGTCTCGCGGATCTCTGACCAACTAAGGCGTTTTCTTCCCACGATCTAGGATACAGCTACTGTATGTTTGTCCTTTACACTCGAGGTTAAATTTTCCACTTCTGTGAACCATCACCAAGTCAGAAAGCTGGGCTTCCAATGGTATTGTTGCGGTTCAAAGTGTCCCACGCAAAAGGGAAGGTATATCTGAGGTAGAGGTATTTTGAGCATTCAGGGATACAGTTGGTTGAGAGAGGGTGAGACAGTGTCAGCGACGAAGAAATTTGATACCTTTGGGTGGTGCGTGGGCGGGTGGCTGGTGGATGGTGGCGAGTGGCGGGTGCCTGCCTGCAGGTGGCCACAGCTGGCCTTCATCACCACCTCAATCAATCACACAAAGAAAGGAACGCGCCCCCGGCGTGCCCCCGGCACGCCCCCCGTGGCACGCCCCCCGCGGACCGCCTCACCGTCCGAGCACAGCAAGTCTTATTTGACATCTTTCTCCAGGATCGAAAGCTCTAATGACTTTTAATTAATCAAGCAAATCGTGACTTCCCTTCTCCGTCGAATTGCGCGCTTCCCAGCTCTCCGCCGTGTTTGTTCAAAAGGGCAGAGTCACGCGGTCACTCATTCTCGCGGCAAATATGTCGATAATTCAAATGAAGCCAAGACTAAATCGGCTCGTAAATCACGAGCGCATACGTATTAAGGGCGGTCCCCGCGACTTCCGTCACGCCACGCCGCTTCGGGACGCTCCCCGACTCTTATATAGCCAGACAATAAAATAGTATTTTCGCAAGAACCGTGTGGGCAAGGGCGCCTTCTACTCTTGTCCATCGATTTCTACAAATAATGTATTCATGAGTTGTAATCCGGGCTGGGCTTCTCGACCTGCTCACAACAAACAACATCTACTAATGCCTGTCAAATACACCCGACGGTTTCTCTTTTATTCAACCCGCATTACTGCCCAGCGGGGCCCTTTGCTGCACCGCACCGTCAAACAGCGCCAACGAAAGACGTTCGGAATTATCTGTGCTTGCGTGTAGCCTACAGTACCTCTATTACTTACAAGCGAAACTTAATTCGAACAAGCATCCCTGATACAAAGATTATTCTTATAAAGAATAGTGTTACATAGAATATTGTTACTTAAAATATTGTTATATAGAATATTGCTACATAGAACATTGTTATGCAGAATATTGCTAAATAGAATACTGTTAAAGAGAATATTGTTGTAAAGAATATTGTTACATAGAATATTGTTACACAGGCTATTGTAATAGAGAATATTGTTACACAGAATACTGTTACACAGAATACTGCCGATAACGGCAATGGCTTTTCATTACGAAAAATGAACGAAGTTTCTTCTTATTGTATTTCTCAAGAAATAAAAGGATTTAGGCTGGTCTAAGACATTAAACGAGTCTTGAAATAGCACATATCGTGTTTTGAAATTAGACTCAAATAGGCCTATTGTCTTATAAGGAGACAACGCCTTTAAAAGGACGTAGAAGCGTTTCAATATAAAACAGGAATGATCTCGAAAAAGTGTGTAAACGGCGGAACAAATTACTCAAAAAGTATTAGATAAAAATGAGGCCTCATTTTAGGACGATCATAAAAAAAAATGTTTTTTTAAAAAAAATTGTTTTACAAAAAAAAAATCCTAGGAAAATCTGAAAATTGAAGAGTTTACCACCAGTAGTGATCTACGAAAAGGTTTTCACTTGTGACTCAAACGTCAACGGTGAGTTTTGGTTGCATGGGGCCAAGTTTTGTTAGCGTGTATCTATTGGAAGGAAATCGCGAGCCAAGCGGAAAACAATAAGACAGATTATCGCAAACTTTCTGTCCCTCCTTCTGATTGATAATCCATTCAGTATTGGACGATATTCTCCAGATGTTGGGAACCATTATGGTTATTGGTCGGCGGCGTGGTGGAGGTGATGTGGCAAGGCACCACGTGGAGTCTACGTTGTGGGCGGAAAAATTGTGGACGGAAAATGGACACTTTCCCGTTAACTAACTTAGCCACACGTTTTCTCCTTTACCACTTTTCTGTTGCCCGAGGAGCGTTATCAAGACACACACTCTGTTGGTGAGCGTATTAATTCAAGCAATCCGCTATTTGAAAAAAAAAGGAATAGCAATATCCGTTTCATGTGGAATTCATGTTACAATTAATTAACGAACATTTCATCGGAATGTCTCTCTCGCTTTAACAGAAACTAAAACTCTCAAACAATGAGAATTCAGAGCCATGCATGCTGTATAAAAAGTGTTTTGTTCTGTTCTGAGAATCAGTGACAAACCCTGTCGAAACGTGAGCAAATTAATCCTTTCAGTACCATTATCCGACTAGAGAGATTATTGTATGTAACATATTTTAATTGTTATGATGATGAGTCATGAATGGTTATGTACAGAAATCACCGCGAGGAATCAAAAAGAATAATTAAAAAACTGTCTTCTAGCATAAATTGCGTTCGTTACTCAGAGTACCTGAAGAAGGAGAAGCGTTAATTATTAGCCTATTCAGAGGGCAAAAACCACGCGCTCTCGAAATGACAAACCAAAAGTCGGACAAAAGTATTTTCAAATCCGTCCTCCGACAGCTAATTCTTTTAATTCCCCCAAAGTTGCGAAACAGTTTAAAACACCGTCAAAGCCCGCCGCGGGGCGGAAGATGGCGGGAGGGGAGAAAAGGGGAGGGGGATGAGCGGGAGGGGAGGGGGAGGACGTCCACAAGGCGACATTCAAATTAGCGGTTTGCCGCGGTTGGGGGAGCGTCCTCGTCACTATCCAAAGAAAGAGATTACCTTTGATTAGACGGAATGTGTATCGATATACGCCCCTTCCCCTCCTTTCCCCTCCATTTCCCCCTTCCCCCGCTCGGCCCACGCAACGGTAACGTAACGTCGCGGCCGCCGACGCCGCGTCAGTCGCTCCGGCCCGCCTGAAGAGGAAGGACCTTCGCGCGCGCTCGCAATTCAAAAAGACGAACGGATGCGAGATGTCGGTGCTAATAGTGCTCAATGTGAACTCTCCTTGGATACAGTGAACAATTAACGCGGGAACACAAAATGCTCTCCGTAAGTATAACATTTTTTTAAATCTTTTTCGTGGTGTGATTACTGTTGACGTTTATAGGACTGAGTTTACGTAGCATTTTCAATTATAATGAAGTCCGTTAAAGGTAAAAATAAATCCTTAATTGAGCAAACTTTTTGAAAAATATTTTTTTTAATAATCTGGCGCATTTTTTAAAGCATAACTAATCTGTAGTTTACAAAAATACGGTAACAGTAAGTTTTGGTTTGTAACTGCACAAAAGTCTAGATATGTGATGAAAGTGGCATTTTTGTAGTTCTAAAACGATAACTTTGGCGTTCTATTACACCTAACGACTCATTATGTGGAAGTCCTATATCTCATCTTAAATATATTTTGTAGGAATCACAAGAACTCAGATCAAAGCCGTTTGCTTAAGTTTTTTTTCTAGACTGTTGTGACCGCATTTTTCTACGAAACACGCAAATTAAATGGAGATGAATAAATATATGCAGCGGGGGTAAAACAGTCTAGGGGTCGAAAAGGGAAGGAAAGCATTACATTTACTATAGACTGTTTACCATGACAAGAGAAGTCACTTCCCAACTCAGATTAAAACGCAATTACAGCAACACCAAAATTTTCCAAGCCCCTATAAAAGCACAAACCGTATTCAACTTGTGCTGAGCAAAATTTTTTCACTTACCAACTTGAAAATAATCCTTGACTTCGCATCCCCGATTCTGGAACAATGCAGTCCGTTGATTAAAATCAGCGTCCTTTATGAATTCTGAGAACAGACATCCAGTTTACATTTCACCTTTGTTTCAAAATAACTATGATGCTTAACTCGGCTGGATGAGGCGAAACTTTGTACTGAGGGGTAAATTTATTCTCAAAATAGGAGACCTCGCTATCCAACAAGGTACATCAAATATAGACCGGCTGACTGAAAATCACGCTCGGAGTATGGCCCTATTGGTACCCGACACTTGATACCCATGTTGTGATATGACTTACCTATTTCATGTATAGCTAAATGATACTCTTAATGTATCGTTCAGTTTTCTAATCACAAACCCGCCCATGGTCATCTTAAATGAGGAGAAACTTAATACCGCGGAGGATCAAAGCAATGTCCTCCCATAAGAAGAACCTAGTTTAAGTTAGCATATCACAGTTGTCCACGTTACTAATTCGGGGTCACCTTTGATACACCCACCTCAGATGAAGCGAGACTGAACAGATCATAATGGAAGTCCTACCCTCGTTTCCATGATACCTCAGAGCTTTGACGTTCTTTCAGGATGACAAAGGAAATAATTATTGAGCGTATGCACACATTTCAATGGCCTCTCTCTATTTTTGAAGACGGAAAAAAAGCCCCTCATAAGTGAAATAAACTGGTTCTGCGAGAACAATGGGGGACTTATTCAATCTACTTGAATACAGGCTCACTCTGGCCTGTTGTTCTAGGCCCTCACGTGGCTCGCTGAGCCCACCGTTCACCGTTCGGTTATCATTACTTATTTCGTTATTAAAAACAATCGCGAAAGCGGTTCCACTGACCCGGCCGGCGCTGTCTTATTAGAGCTTCGCCTATAGTAATTTCGGGCGCTTGATCGGCGAGAAAGTGTTTTGGCAGCTACGCAATTATTCATTCGCCCTTCCCGCCTCTCCGAGTGACACCAAAACGGTGAAAATTTTAGAGTCCTCCGTCAGCTTTGTTTACGACGATAACTTTCCGTTTCTTTCCCAGGTTTGCCATCAGGAATAAGGACATCATGCTGGAGTTGTTTATCGTGATCCTGTTCGGCATCCTGTGTCCCGACGGTGAGTTTAAGCAGCGATCTACCCAATGGTCGTCCATTAGGGATAACTGGAGACTCGGGATAACATTAAGGTTAACTATCAGGAATGAGGAATCATATCAGGATGGACCTCCCTATCTTGATTCTCTTCGGTACGCTGTGTTCCGACGGTGAGTTCGGTGAGCCCGGGCCAGATCTCTAATCGTTAATTGAGCATAACTGCCTCAAAATCTGGCAGTCGCTTCTTCAGTCCTGAACCTCTAAAATATAAAAGCCATCCGAAAAACCGATAAAATGATTCCGCGAGGTAAATCGAACGTTAAACAGTAATAATTTGAAGCACATCCTTCATTTCACCTTAAGTAAATCTAGAATTAATCATTATTAAAATGATTTTAGAGGTCGTAATAAATGAGTAAACATTGATTTTAATGATGCACAAAACTTGACTCCTTTCCATAGGAAGTCTAGTAAGTAGTACTATTAGAACTTCCAATAAACTATAGTTATGCAACTATCAAACTCTTCAGACAAGAAAGTTAAAATTCAAGGAAAATTCTCAGAGACTCTCACTGATTCAAATTTGGATATCATTACCTGATTAGTAATTAGGTAAAACACAGTAAGAGTGGAGCATTTTTTCTGATCCATTACAGCCCAAAGTATTTGGAGTGAAATTTAGCTTTAGAGAAATTCGGAGTATTTTCCCCATTAATTTACGCAATTTCAAGCCTTGGAAAATGCCTAAATTATTAAATTTCAGGTTTCCAGAGGTGTGATATTTTTAAATTGTGACAATACTCAACTAAAAAGATCCTCCAATATAAAGTTTCGTGTTCCCGAACGGCATCGCTGGGTGGTGGTAGGTTAATCAAATCCTGTATGGTTGTTCAAAAAACTTGCAATCGATAAAAAAAATCTGCGGCAAATCTGAATTATTTTACAGACATGACTGTTCAACATAAATTCGATAAAATATAGGAAATCTTCGTAATTATCAGAATAACTCAAGCAACTCTTTATTCTATACCTTAAAATATTATAGCATCGGAAATACTGTTTCAGTGTTATCTGTTCCCTCACGCAACTGATGCCATCACTGTTGTGCATTACATTCCACACATCGTCTAGATAACACAAAATGAAATTGATTGCTACACACATATTGCTACACAACTTATTTCAATTACCCGGAAAAAATACGCGAGTGATTCCATGATAGCCATTAAAACGGATTAAATGAAAATTTTTATTTTCCCCGTGTTCATTCATTGTGTTGTGATTTCAGTTTTGTGAACAGGAAACAGATTATGAACACGAGTGAAATAAGAGCAATTAAGAGGTTGCACGAACTGTTTTGTTGTTCTTTTTAGGTAAAAGTAGCTACACCACAGCAACAACAATCGTATATTTAAGTTTAAAATGCTGCCTTATTCTTGACACGTGTTGTCTTTAGAAGGGAAAAAAGAGACTACAGTTGACCAAATTCCTGCGGGAAATCTGGAGTACTTTGCCTTAAGGCCCACCACCGCCGCACACAACACAGTATTTGCTCACGTATTAACAATATTTCTTCCAGAACAACGATCCCGTTCGTTAAAACGGATCAATATAACGCTAACGTTGGTACAGCAAGCTAGCTCACACTTGCAATTAATGCTTTAGCTTATCATGGGCACTTTTTGTCGTAAGAGTTTATCCCATAACAGCCCGCAGTTTGGAGTGTAATTTAGCTTAAAGGAAATTGGAAGGATTTTATTTACTAAAATACGCAATTTTAAGCTTAATGCGTAAATTATAAAAATGAAGGATTCCAGAGGGGCGATATTTTTTAAATTGTAACAATACTGAACTAAAAAGATCCACTATTTTTTTTCTGTTTTCGAACGGCATCGCTGGGCGGTAGTGGGTTAAATATCATTAGACTGATCATGCGCTAAAACATGCAGTCTTCTTGGAGGCAGAAAGTGGGCTACATCTTGGTTAGCTTTACGGATTACACTCTAAATATGAATCAGTAAGAGTCTCTGAGATTCAGTGAATCACTGAATCGCTGAGAAACTCGCTGATTAAAATTTAGAGTGTAGCGATTAGAACTGCACAATAATGAGGCGAATTCCATTTAGGCTGTTCTGCCGTCCTTAACATCAAATAAGAACACGAATTGATACTTTAAGTGTGGCATTTTTAAGTCCCACGCACCCGAGCCGCAAATATCCCTTATTGTTCTTTGAAGACTGGAAACCAAGTTTTAGGAACTGTCAGCTTCTTGGCAATAAATCATTTCAACAACTACCTTGATTTTTTTCTTTCAAATTTAAGTCCACGTTGAGAATTGTGTTATTACTGCATTCCTATTTCTTTTCCTTTATTCTGCCAAAACATATGTCCTTAATATTAAAAACGCATGTGGAGTCACACTCTTGGATAATGTGGCTTTTATTTTAACGGAAAAGTGACAAATGAACCGGAAAAACTCGGTATAGGTACACCAAAAATTGCTTAAATACAAAAAGTAGCTCAAAAACGTTTTCGTAGATAGAAAAATTCAAATATTTTTGCAGCTACAAACGTGAAGAGGAAGGGTTAAAATAACAGTGCTACCCGGTTATTGCAGAAAGGAAAATGTTAAAACAGAAGAATTGTGATAAGGGGAGTGATTTCAAGAATCAAATTAATAACAGTCCGAGAAGAGATTTCTTCGTAGATTTTTTGGACTTCCTTATACGTAGGTGCGATAGGTCTACATCGTATGAAACATTACTTCGTGCGATGAAGTGTGTAAAAATGTGCTTGATAGAATCTTCATCTCCAACCGCTAGAGTTTTTTCTGCCTCAAGATATTGATCGAAACTTAATCCGTTAAGAGAGTTGGATTATACGATCTATTCGCAATATGGATTTCATTGTAACATGTATCGTATTTTTCTCTCGAAATAATCCGATCTTGAGCATTAAATTTGAGATGACATACTTCCATTCCAGGTATCTACCTAGCGATGTAAGTGTTAATTTAAGGTTGAAAAACGTTCATTTTAATAGTTAAAGTTATAGAAACCACTCAGCGCCTAAACGCGGCCGTTAAGGTAGCTGAAACAGTAGAAATCCTAAAGAAAAGCCACTTTTTTCATGGCTGGACTGATTTCATTTTCTTTCCATGAGAATATACTACGATTTCATTTTCCTCCCACACGAATACTCAGTGGTGAGATCAAATGCCTTGCGTGCACATTTCGTTTTTTTTAATGCAAGATTGTTTGACAAAGCAATTAAATCCTTTCAGCACTGACACCTTCTTGAGAAGAGCTCCGATCAATCAAGATCAATTTCACCTGTATTTTGGCGACTTCAATGTTTTATTTTTGAAGAAGTCCTCCAATCAGGAATGAGTAAACTTGTTAGGCTCGTTAAGGGTCGAGGCGACCGAGGCCAAAATCGAGTGGCTTGGCTAGAGAACCGTTTTGAGGGTGCAATTTTTGTGTCCGATTTGCAAACACTGACCGCAATTAGCCCAAACTGCACCTGGGGGGAAATTTCCTAGAAAGCGGACCCATTTTATTCCTCAAGTTTTCTCCAGAGAGCCCTTGCCTTCTCTCCTCTCACTCCCCGTCTCTTCGTCCTTCGTAGCCAAACCCAGGCATATAGCAGCCGGACACAAACAAGAAATATGACAAAAAACAAATCCAATTAAAGTGGCTTTGTCTCCAAAAACGTCTCGCTTACAATAATTGAATCTTATTGCATGCGACTCGCGCGATTTTTTTCCCACTTCCACGATTTAGCACGAAACATGAAATACTGAGGAACAAACAATTTTCACGCAGAATTTCTGGTCATCTAACAAAACGCGCTAAAATAGGATTTAATTAAGATTCCTCCACCGGTGTTGTTATTTTTGAGTTACAGCGATGAATAGACATTCTTCGTCCGTGCACACACTTTGAGGTACGATTTGACATTCCAGCTAGGACATCCGTTCTGATATACGTAAGAGGTTACGTTGGGCAACGATATCCATATGTGAATATACTTGTCAAAATCGTACGTTAGGTCTCCATTCAAACAACCAACTTTATATTCATTTTCTTTGGCGTCTTAGTAATGTTTTCCTTTTGAAAGGCACATTTGCATTTCTGTGTTTGACGTATTTTAGCATGCATTTCTGAAGTCTCCAATTTACACACATTACAAAATACCATTCTAAGAAAGAATACTTATCACACCATGAGATTTTTACGGAGTGATGTTAAGGAAACCGTTTTGTTGCCAGAGCTAAAAGTTAAATCCGTTGAACTTCTTGTTTAGGCGAGCAACTCAGGTGAGATTTGAACCACTAATCTTCGGTGAACACGCTAACAATTAAGCCAGCACAAAATGGTCCAGTTGGGACGGGGGACAGGGCTAACTCCCTAAAAACTCTCCACCGAGATTCTTGGGTCTAAAATTTACAAAGTCAAAGCCTTGACATAAAATGAAACAACACCGAGAAGTTTTTCTCTTATAAAAGTCGTACTTACCTACGCGGATGATTGTCCAGAGAAAATTTCTTCTACTATTAAGACACACTTTAAAGTAAGACTAGGCTCATGAATAACTTCTGTCCCCTTTCACCAGATATAATCGTTCGTTAGGAAAACTAGCGAAATAAAGGGACTTTCGTATTAAAGCGTCTTTTGCCAGAAGCTAAACAGAGTCCTTTACCAAACAGCATTACAAGTTTAAACTAGCAAGCTAACAAGGTTGGAGATTCCACCAGCCGTCCTAACGCCAGTTACACGCAAATATTCTGGCATCCAAAACATTGGAATTGCCAAAAGCACATTTATTTTTCCTCATTATATACTGCATATATATATATATATATATATATATATATATATATATATATATATATATATATATATATATATATTTATATAAAAAAA
>Ga0058701_10000917_pt1 | contig 20207 bp, 11 predicted proteins | sample AgamicOrMae_FD_97039 | JGI IMG/M metagenome (GOLD analysis project Ga0058701, IMG submission 97039) | Agave microbial communities from Guanajuato, Mexico - Or.Ma.e | ecosystem: Host-associated > Plants > Phyllosphere > Phylloplane/Leaf | place: Guanajuato, Mexico | collected 2012-06-04
ACGGTATCCCCCTCTGGGATTCGCTAACAGTCCAAACGGGATCGAGAAGCTCCCTTTAAAAACATCACACTTGTGCGGAAATATAACGATAAGGACGATCCTCCATAATCCAGGAAAAAATGCACGATGTACCAAAGGTATAGTCAGCGTTCAACGGTCGCCGTGATATCGCTTCTAAGGTAACAGCAAACTTCCCCCGAGTGAACCATGTCCATGGCTATGGCACAACTTAACCTTGGTTAACTAAAACTACGCGATTGCTAGTTTTTAATACTGCGTCATCATCTTCTTCTTCATATTCATATTGCCCAGAATTCCTTAACCAGTGTGGAGAACATCAGGATTTCCCTTTGATATAATTGTGCACAACACATGAATTATTACATAATAGACCTCGATCTAGGTATTCCCTTCTCCGGATCAAAAGCTATTGGATTACAATGCGTTGACTTAACCCATAACAGCCCAAAGTATTTCGAGTGAAATTTAGTTTAAGAGTAATCGGAAGGATTTTTCCCACTAAAATACTCAATTTTAAGCTTTGGAAATGCCTAAATTATTAAATTTCAGGTTTCCAGAGGGGTGATAACTTTTTAAATTGCGACGATGCTTAACTGAAAAAATCCTCCGAAATATTTTTTTTCCGTTTCCGAACGGCATCGCTAGGCGGTAGTGGGTTAAATTGAGTAAGCTTACTTTAGCTTTTGTTAGCTCAAGTTTGTTAACACTTAAAGATGAGCGCTTCCTAGCTCAGAAAACGTCAGCCATGCTGAAAGAGACGTCACGTGGACAGTAGCTATTACACAAGTTAAGGATTCCCTTCACCAAGACTCAGCCATGAACGAAAATCACGATAGGTGAATCCACAACTGCTGGTGCACCCAGCGCCCCAAAACCATTACGGCAGCCACTTTCTTATCAGGCTCCCCGGAGCTCTGCGGGGTGCTCTTGGTCCCCGGGGCGAATCAAGTCGCAGCATCGCTCGGTTGCATTCCACTCCACATCTGCATGTCTGAAATAATAACAACCCCCAAATCGCCGACTAATTGATCGCATTAGCAAACTCTTCAACAATCGGTGCGCTTCTTAATCGGCGTGGGGAATCTCACGACAGATGGCCGGCTTGCTGGCGAACACCCTCGAGACCGCAATCGGACATTATCATGTGACTCATAGATTGCCTTTCAGCCGTGCACAACTTATCGAAAGAAGGCTTTAACATCTTCGTTGTGATTTCAAATATTCAGAGATATTAACCAGTATGGCCTGTTAAACTAGCGTAATATGGGTTAACGAAAACTTTACTCGCGTAATGGTTTTCCGCGAGATGCTAAAGAAAATTTATGGCGTGGCGTTATCTAAACAGATGCTCTCTGACGGAAGAAGTAATACACCCGTTGGTAGTGAACATTTGTTGTTTCACAAAGATTTGTAGCCAATTCGGAACCAAATGCTTTATTTTTAGCAGAAAAAACGTACAACTTAAGAGACGGAGTGAAACGGCCTCAGGAAGTATAATCCGAGGGACTTTGTAAACTACTTTGATAATCTCGATTCGCGATTCATGCTAATCTAAAGGTGCTAAAATAAACAGTACCTACTGTATCGACTAAGCCGGTTTATTTTGTAATGGTTAAACAGTAGTTTGTGTAGAGCATACTAGGAGCGTTAATGGAAATGGGGCGGATATACTAAGTGTTCTGTGTGACATACTTAAAAGGCAACCATAGATGTTCCAGTGAATTTAATGAAAAACAGCAGAACATATAGTTGACGTTTTATGTATAATATTTTCTGCCATGACCCTTGTAAGCATCCATCAGGGTTGAGAATTTCACGCAAGCGCCGAGGGAGTTAAACACCGCTGTGGCCATAATCAGCCCGCTCAGTTATTAACTCTACCTTGAAGCTTAGCGCCGCAACAAATTAACCTAATTACACTGAAATTTTCGAATTTGACGCGGATAGTATGCACGCACGAGACAGAAAAAGACACGGCTTTTTCTGGCACTTCAAGTCACTGTAAGATACCGTTTAATGACTTTAAATACGATGCGCTAATGTCGGAGTACATATTGCAAAACCTTGTTAGATTCGAACTCTTCAAGTTTATAAATTTAAAGAATTCAGCGAGTTGTCAAAGAAACCGGCAAAGCCTCTTCTAAATCTACGGTCGTTTTAAATCCACGCATTATTCATTGCTACACACAACGAATATTTAATTAAATTGAAAACGATAAGCGCATGTCACAATTTACAGTGTAGCATAGCAACTGCAATTCTTGTTACTCTTCTGGCCCAGAGAGAGGATTTTTCTTCTTTTTTTGTTTGTTTTTGGGTGAAGAAGCTCCATCTTATTTTAAGAGCAAACGCTATCCTGCGAGGACTCGAGAAGCAATTTCCGCGAGAGGCAGAAAAACACACAGGCACATCACAGCTCACATGACAAGCGATATTTGGGTGTCCGTCCTGTCAGAGAGTCAAAAGTCCACGAATCCCATTCATCATAACGGAAATCCGCATAGCGTCACCCTATCGACAGGTGAAGAAGGCGGAGATGACCGAGAAGTATCGGTCCTCGTATAAAATATGAACCACGGAAATCGTCGACGAGAAAACGAAGGTATAAGGCTTTTGTTTGTTTGATTAACGCAGTGACAAGAGAAGAAAGCCGTGAAGACATGTCCTATGGCTATGCGCAGGTCGCATGACCAGTTGACGCCTCTCCAAGCAGAAGTCAACGCACGGAGATCGAAAATCGTTTTGTTACGGCAACAAAATCAGGGACAACAAATGATTTTTTTGTTGCTGCAACCAAACATTTTGCTGCAGCAACCAAACTTTTTGTTGATAGAACTAAACATTTTGTTGTTGTAACAAAATACTTTTGTTATCCCTATTTTAACAAATGATTTTGTTGGTATAACAAAACCTTTTCTACCGTGAATTCCGGTAACTATGAGTTCATTGATTTATGACTTAACATTGCACACGCATTGTTCCCTTGAAATCCAAACTCCGAGGCGAATCCGACAAGGCGGCTAGAGCGAGTTCAGAGTTCGAATATGCACAGTAAATCCGGAAGGACGAATTTTCCCCCGTCTTGTATTGAGCCTTTCGTCGCAAGGCCGAGCGGAGAGAGTCAAAACTTAACCTGAGAGACCTTTGATTAAAACCTAAAGACCTTTGATAATCAATATGGTCGCCAGGCTTAATAGCATTCTTACTTCTTCAGAGAGAAATCGCGGAAAGAAAGGAATTGCGAAAGTATTTCTTCCCTTAAATTATAAGGGCTAAATTAACACTAAAGTACATTTTGCTCAGGAAAAAATATACTAGCGAACAAGAAATGAAAAAATATCGATACCCCGAATCAGGCTCAATCATGTACACAGACGATTCTGAGGTAGGAATTTCGAATTCCTATTTAGGGGTGATATATGAACTACCCCGCAAACAGCCGTTGGTAAAAGCAATTATTTATTCCCCTTCAACCATTCCAACCGTCGAACGTCAAAAATTCGACTAAAAAATTTCGACTGAAAATTAAAAAAAGGCAAGGGGTACCCCCTAGTTTTTTTTTAATTTTTTTGGTCAAAAATATTTTGCTGGATCTTCATGTTTTGAGGATTGGACATGACTGAGGGACGCTAAAGAAGTTTAGAACCGATGTCTGTTGCTCACTTTGTCGATATTGAACGTTCCGGGAGAGGCGGCAATTCACAGCCGGGAGGCTGGGGAGGAAGGCGTAACTCACAATGCTCTTCTGCGCGAGGGTAAGCCGCGCGAATGCGTGGTCATATTTGAGGGTCTTCGGTCCGCCGAAAAAAAAATGTCCCAATGAATGACTCTAACTAACGGTATCCTCAAAATAATGACAAAAAGTGACTTACTGATGACCCTGACCACGATAAGTAAACGTGTGATTGGTTATATCAAAAGAGAGAGCTCGGATACGAGGGCTTTTCATGATTGTCGTACTGCCTATCATAGAGAGAAAAATGAGAGAAAAAAAAGAGTGAAAAAAGAAAACGTTAAACAAAACAAAAAAAAACGGTGGAAAAAATATAACGAAAAATAAAAGGATAGAGGTTTTCCAGTCACTTTTATAGGTTTTTTAAAACTTACATAGTAATACATTTTTTTCAATATTTTATTTTTCTATATTCACGGATGGTGTAAGTTGGTCCGCATGCATCAGCGGGTAGTACCGTTTAAAAGTGTCAAATGAGTAGCTGGCAGCGTGTTAAGTCAACCCTTAGGGATTAGGGCCAGCTAGCCAATGTCCACGTTAAGGCGTCCTTAAATCACAGCCGAGGGGGCCGTCCCTTCTCGTCCCGGTCTCGGTGGGTACCCTTCCCTACGTTGGCCCGCTACCAACTCCATGAGAAAAGCCCCAGCAGAGAAGATATCCTTTGGCAGACCGAGATGCCCCACATAAAGGATCCGCACGGCCGATGCTGGAAATCTCGAGATGTTATGAAGTCCACTTCAAGGTTCCCTCGAAGAACTTCTTCATTTCAGGTGGCTTTTGGCAGTACGCATCGCTTAACCACCTTTCAAGATCTTACTCCTTTGTCCAGAAACCGGCGATCCATTCCCGAAAGCCGTGATTACGTTGCGCAGGCGCGCAGAGTTTGAACAACTGAGTTAATCTGATCTCGCCAAATCTTAGCTGAAAAGAGTTAGCCTTTCCTGATTAAGACTCATCTAACCTCAAAAAGAAACCTACCTCTTCGTTGGATTTTTCATTTTTGACCAAGCTAACTTTTTAGCGGCTGTTGGGAATGTTAGCTGTAACTGCTAGAAAGTTAGCGAGGACCACGGAAAAACGCAAAACTCATTTGATTAGCATCTGCTGCTATTATTTTTTAGCAGTGGCGGCTAAAAAAAAATTAAGCAGTCAATGCTAAACTTAACCCATAACAGCCCGAAGTATTTGGAGTTAAATTCAGATCAAGAGAAATTGGAAGAATTTTTTTCCATTAAAATGCGAAATTTTAAGCTTTGGAAAATGTCTAAATTATAACATTGCAGGTTTCCGGAGGGGTGATATTTTTTTAAATTGTGTGTGACAATACTGAACTGAAAAGATCCCCTAAAATATTTTTTTCTGTTTCCGAACGGCGTCGCTGGGCGGTAGTGGGTCGATATGAACGCACGCGTTAGCTGCCACTGCTATTTTTTGCGTGTATGAGTTGGATCAGGCGGGAAGCTGCTCTGGTTTTGTTTTTCAGCAAATATGTCAACGCTGTTATTAGTGGACGATGTTGTCGATAAAGTGCTGCGTGATAAGAGGGAGACTGAGGAAGAGTCCAAGGATCGTTTCGGGAGGAGAAAGGCAGACAACTGTGTCATCTTCGGCGAGCGCCTCGGCAAAGCTTTCAACGTCTTGAATGTCACAGCGGGGAACTAGTTGCGTCCCCCAACAAATAAAACAAAGACATGCGTCACAAAAGAAATCAAATCGTAGATCCATTCTTGCCGTCAACAGGCCTGCCAACTGCCTTTCACTTCGCTTCACATCGGCAAACAAGTAATAAACGATGCCACGGGGTTGCCTATTGTTAGGTAAGCACTGAGGACATTAACACTTGACGGAAATATACCCGTTTTTGGAAGGAAGGTAAAAGAAAGGTGATGTTTCGGTTCGTTTTCTGGACCTTTAGAAAGAATGGAGAATTTATTGATGAGGTTTTTGTTTTGTTGTTTTAGAAACAAAATTTTCGATTAAAGAAGAAAACACTGATTTATGTCTGAGGTATTCAGAGATTAACGCACATCAGTCCAAACTATTTGGAGGGAAATCAAGCTTAAGAGAAATTGGAAGGATTTCTTTCCATTAAAAGCGAAATTTTAAGCTTTGAGAAATGCCTAAATTATCAAATATAAGGTTTCCAGAGGTGTGATATTTTTTTAAAATAGTGACAATACTGAAATGAAAAGATCCTCTAAAATACATTGTTCTGTTTCCGAACGGCATCGCTGGGCGGTAGCGCGTTAAAACGACCCACTTAGCGAGTAAGAACCAACCCTGTGTTTAGGATATACTGTGTAGAGAGCAAACTGAGTAAATAGTAAAATAAACAGGTTATCGACGAGACAGCCCGTGGAATATCATTTCAGCCATAATTGATATCGCTATGAAGCTTGCATGACACAATAACGAGGTTTAAGGCCGTGTTTAACAACTGAGGTAACCTGCCGTTTCACGTGGTTTTTATAGATCATGAAGCCGTGATATGCTCTATAAAACCATCTCTGCGCCACGTCCCTAAGAGGTTGGATAAGTTAATCAGTTGCTACTTCACTAGAAACGATCTTTGAGCATCCCCTACTTACGAATTTGTTTTTTTTTTCAGCAAAGGTACGAACCTGAAACAGAAGAACCGACGAAATTGGATTACAATACTATCAAAAGTACAAAAAGCGGTTAATAGATTCGGGGGAAAAGTTAACTACGCACTTCAGTGATTCGCCAATTAAACCGCGGATAAACATGAGACTTGGGAAAAAATTGGGCAAAGTAGAATGGTGGAATCCAAAGTTGACTCGTTTCTTTAGTGCTCTAACAACCATATACTGCTCCAGATAGTGCAGCATGAGCATTTTGCAAATAGGATTCTCATTCGGAGATTCTTTGTGATTCTTGAGAGTTTTAGACTAGAAATATTTGTCTTTCCAAAACTGAGTAGTTTTTCTTCTCGCAAGTTTCTTGATGCAAAGAGTTCCAGAAGTTTGAGACACCTTTCTGCGGCCGCTGTGGCGACACGGCTATAACTTCTTTAGACATCAATCTACATCTGGCGAATTAGATTTTTGCGGGCTAAGAGGAAGAGCCGGAGTTATAAGAGCTTTACTTTCCTACAAGAGGCATACCATTAAGTATCTCAAGTTTTTAATGTCTGGAGCCTTCCGAAGGAATTGATTCTACTGCCAATAAAAGCAACGACTTGAAACTTGTAGCCATCATCGAAAAGAACTCGGAGAAAGCAGGGCTCATCAAACGTGTACGATTAATCTTCTCCGAGATGTGGCTACACCACGAAGTCTGGACTGCTTCCCTGTTAAGTCTCCGCGATTTTGTAAATTACCATCGCGGTGTAGAATCACCCGAGTTAAGCATGTTGAATTTCAAGGTCCTTGACGTGAGCTTTTGAAAACTGCGGATTATCGCTGAATTATCTTTACGGGCTAAAAGTTAATGAGCATTTAGAAGTAACGGAATCTGTCAACGATGCTTCAGCCTTGGAAAAAGTCCACCGAACGGAAAGGGGAAGACAGCTTCGAGTTCTAATAAAAAAGGGAGACAGCAGACGGGAATTATACGGGTTCCCCGCAGCCAACAGAGATAGACGTATCGGCAGACGCCAAACGCACCCGCTAAATAAATAATACAATCGGCTCTCCTTCCGGAGGAAGCACGGCATTCGTCATTAGAAACAAAGGCATATGCTTCAACAAAAGATGGGCTCACTTGCGAAGGGGAGTAACTTTTTTGGTTGAGGGTCGCAGCACCCCTTGACGGACGGGGTGTCAGAGTGTGCTGCAAGCCGGTCCAAAGCTTTAAAACAGTCCTACCGAGCTTTGATTCTACTATATATCTGGCTTGTCGAAAGAGCCTGCTTAACTTGGAACGGTTGCGACCAGAGTGATAGTGCGGACATAAGAAACAAACGAAGCCTCTTGAAGAGGTGGATGATGTAGTGCGGGAAGTTACTGCGGGCTGTGAGAGGTTATGCCAAGACAGGTGATGGCCACTAGGTTAGTTTAATTAATTCGTCGTGGTCCGTTCGTTTATGTAAGTGGCAGTATTGGTATCGGTAGGCTCAAGGTTAGAGTGGGAATCTAGTGTTAAGGGTTGGGTAGGTCCCGTGTCGTGTCTGCTTTGGAGCCGCACCTATAATTGAGATGTTTCCGTGATTTCTTCTCTTCCTTTCGGTGGTCCTTCTTTCTCTTTACGCTGCGTTGCACTCCCACTTCTCATTACCTCCCTCTTCCCTCTCCTTCTTGAGTACATATTTGAACGCAAATAAAGGAGTTCCAATTCAATTCAAATTCCTTTCGTTTCGCATCGATCCGCTTCATTTGAGCCTCTTTCGGGCTCCTATTCATCCCGGCCTTTATCCTCTTCCGATGTCTTTACCTACATACTCGCCCAACTCGCGCCCGATTCCGGCCACGTCGCTCAAGGCATTTCGTAAATATACATGATCTCATAAATTTCCAAATGTGCTGGCTCCCTTTTATTGATGGAACAACACAGACTAACGTTTCTCCTTAGGCTCTCATTGCTGGAACGATCGCGACTTCTGCGCTTCATGCAGTTTGCACTTTGTTCGTTGTTGGAGTTATGCCGAAGTGACCATCATTGGCAGGTTATAAACAAATTTACGAGCAAGGAAGGTCGTGAATACGGGTTCCGAGTTTGCGCACATCACTCGCCGCAGTTACGGCACTCACGATTTCCGAATAGTACCATTTCACCAAAGAATATAGCACATAAATACTTTCACATAGTCGCCCAATAAGACGGAAGACCTGGTAAAATGCAGAGATGCGCCTCATTCAGGTTAAACACGAACTTCTACAGAGAACCATCCTCGACATCGAATAAAGCATCTTAACTTCAGGCCATGAATTACCTTACATAAACATATCAAATGATTGCTTCATCTATATAGAATAAATCTGAAACGCAATACTTCTTCCTTGCTGGAGAATATCCTCTTTCACGAATCACGATCGTTCGAATCTATTTCATAAGTATGAATAATTGTTATGAGCTTGCCTCCATTAACTTCAATCAAAGTTCTACTCGATTTTCCCTTGGCATAAATGGTGCAAATAAGATTTCTATCCTGCGGTATAACACAACCAATCACTTGGCACAGGGACTCCCAGCAGGGCCATTGTTTATTCTTACATAAGTTATTTAAGAAAGCATTTCGGCAAGCCATAAATTATTATGAGAGGGGCCATTTGAGCAACAATGCGTTCTCACAGTTTCATTGTTGAGGGCATAATCACTGTTTTCTGTGCAGATTGATATCATCGAACCATCCAGACTGAATAATTGGCATTAGGGGCGAACTAAACATGGTTGCACATACGTGTACAATTTAATTGAAAACCTATTCCAAGTGAACGTCATGGGAATAAAGAGCTGCCGAGAGGCATTGTTGGGGCGTCATGTAATCCTTCCCACCCCGATGTCCGTAACCGCTATTAAGATTATGCTCATTAGCACCACACTGTACTAAGAAGATATGATACGTGGATACGTTTAGGTCTGCTCAATCCCAGAGCGGTCATTCCAACAGCGCCGTGTCCAAAGTTGTGCAAGCTTTTCTACCCTTAGAGGAGAATTCTTTAACCTTTTTTCTTCACGCTTTCTAGCTTGTAGAGACAAGGTAGTGGAGTTATTATAAGGTGGGTGAGACTATACCTAGGCTCAGCTAGCTCGGTTACGTTAACAGGTCCGTGTGCGAAGTTTTGAAAGATCATTTACCGGTGACGATTTACTTCTCATCAATATCAGTTGTGTTTTAACAGCATCGAGCTTGCTCTAATTCACCCACCCAAACCTAACTTTATCAACCTCATCTCCTCTAACCTAAGCCTAGTCTACCTTTGAACAACGCTTAACACGAAACCGCTGCGAAGGTGGGCATCAACCACCCTGTTAGTGTAGGTGTTCGTTCCCAGCATCGCACATCGAGGTCCAGCTCATTATCTTCCTATAATTGAACACATATGACGCCAATAATGTCGGCCATAATCGATATTTGCGCACCAACTCCAATGTGCGCCAGCATGTACACGTACCCTCATCCCTCACGCCTTCCAATAAGGGTTTAGCTGACGATACGGTTGTCTAGTGTAATTAGTGCAGACGTACGTACAGTATGCAAAGGGGGTAAGTTGTGCCCTAAGGGAATTAAGGTCGTATCACAGGCGTTGAAGGTCCTTTGGCGCCTCAGAGACGCCTTGTTCTTTGAAAGCCTTGATCCAAGCTAGGATCCTGTATGCTGCGTTCGAAAAATGCGTACCGCATAGCCCATGCGTCGCCGCACGCGCAGTTTGGCCGTGCCTTCGTATTATTGGAAATGTGATTTGCAGGGTGCTCGGGATCCTGAGCGAGCGTCGGCAGGATATCAGGGACACGTAGTGTTGGCACGGTGATTAAGGTGCTTCGTTGTTTTTGAAGGGATTAAGAGTATTGAGAGACGGCTGTGTTTACTTATATTTACACCATCTTTTTGCTCTTCAAGCTGCTGATGCCGAGGATGATGACGACGTGGAGCAAACTGCAGCTTTCCGAAACTGTTTCTCTCAAATCAGAACCTGATCAAGACGGACAAGTTTCAACTCCAACGGAAGCGGTGTCCACACAGTTAAGGCCCTTCGCTGACCAAACACTGCAGCCTACAATGTTTGCGTGAGTTCACTCACTTCTAGGAGGTCGCCCATAAAAGCTGCAACGAGAGCACTGACTACAGTGTTGCACTACGCCACTTTAAAAAGTTACTCTGTGCGTTTTATATTTGGGCTGCGATTTCAACGCAGAGGCGAACCTTTCACTTTTATCAGGGATTTCTCCATCCCCTATAACGCTGAGCTAAGCAGCGTGCGGAGCGAGCGGTGGTGGAGTGTGGGTCTCTTTGTGGGGGCCCCCTCGTCGCCACCCCCTCCCCTAGGCCTACCTGCTCGGGCTTAATTATACGGTGCTCAATTAGGAGAATTTGGCCCAACGCACTGTCTTGTCCCGTAATTGTGAAGGGGCGGCAGAGCTGAGCCTCGAAATGGCTGCAAGGGGAGTATTTTTTCCTTGTTTGTTTGATGATACGCTCGCGCGATATCTTCAACTGTGGTAGAAGGGGTGTTGGGGTCCCCTCAACTCTCGCGTTCCTCGAGCTAGTAGTGATTAGTGGCGGCGTTAGCCGCATTAGAAGTAAACAATCTTGTGCAGCGGGGATGTGCGTTTAAAATAGAGGCGTGCCTCTGTGGAATGACCTACTGAGCCACCCTCCCTATCTTTCACAGCGGTCGATAAAAGTTTAGACTTCAAATATTCCCTTTTTCCGAAGAAATGTTCTTTTCTCGTAATCAGGTCACTGCTGCCTCCAGCAAAATAATGTACTATAAAATCTACACCATTCTTTTTTGAGGCAGCTCCAAACTATCTGAGGGCTGATGTACAGAGTACTACTAGCTCTGGACCATCTTGTCCCTAAGGACAAAACCTCATATCAGTTTAATGGATCATAGTGATACAGACGTATTAAAACCCGGCACGTTTAGGTCTCACCCAGCGGGTTGAAGGAACTTCGGCCATAGTTGGGTTTCATGAGTTGTTTTATTAATATTACTACGACGTTCAGTAATGGTGGAGGAACTCTTGGTTGAGCTCACAGAAACACCTTCATCGTAGAATTAACCTTAAAATTCCCACCAGTCCTAGATATACAGAGTTGTTAGAAGGCAGTCGACAAAGCCTTTGTTCAATTCCCTTAATTTTTTCTTTCTCGCTCCCCCATCCGTTCCATCGACCAAATCGACAGAAAAATAACTCTAATGTAGAAGGCGTAGGTAAAATATTGTTGGCATTACCAAGCTATCGACACGTTCAAGCGCTGCATACTGTCGCAGTTAGTCATTTGGACCGAGTCTTACCTGCAGGCTGTACTTTGCTCTTATCAGACTCCTCCGCTTTTATGACTTGTAATAACTCCGGAAGGACGCATCCCCCTCCCCTATTTTATTCCTTTTTCACCTTGCTCCTATTTACGAGGAGCAGGGCGACAGTCTCATGTTTCAAAAGTTCCAATTCGCGCCCGTGCTTGTGTTTAATGCGGAAATTAACGCCCCCTTTTAATACCCTAAAATTATCCGCCGGTTCAAACGACGCAACTCCAGTACACATTAATTCCAGCGCCTGCTCTTTTTATCCCGAAATGTGGGGCACTGATAAAACACAGCTAATAAAGGAACAAGTACCTGCGCCATTATTAAAAGTACTAGGTTATGCTGAATGACAGATAGGTCGACACTCCACTGAATAATTTTACTCCTCACAACTCTCGTCTCTTTTATCTTGAACAACGCTTGACCTCCGCATCTTTCAGGATGTCTCCCAACTTCCTGTTTTCCTTATCCTTAGGTAATATTTTGTTGAAATATCTTGTTTTGTTGTGATTCTGCCTGGAAGTGGCTAATTTTATACCAAGTGTACTTCTGACCTTGCTCTTGGAAACTGGGTCTCCCGCCAGGAAATGAGCGGAGTACGGAGAAGTGACGCTGCAGTAGCTCGCAATGTTCTACTCAATTCATGACAGCAATATCTGCCATGGGGGCATTCGTTTCGTCTCCGCATACCTCTCAAAGGGGTGGCTGTCGCAGAGCTCTACTCTGGCGGCTTACAACAAGACCTGACAGGCTGAAAATTTTAACAAAAGCAATGTATACACTCATGTTTTTGTGTCATCCACATATCTCATCCTCGCATGACGAAGTCCATGTCGAGTATTGAAACACTTTACTTCTTGATAACGACTGATAAACGAGAGGAAATAAGAAACTCTTGTCGGTTTCGCTTTGATCTCGGGTGTTGGAGGACGACGATCGTCTCAACATCCACAAGACCAACTTCTGTGGCCTGGCGATGTTGTCACTTTTCAAACGTAGAGAATCATTTGTGAGTTATCTGGATCGCTTCTTGAGCCTTCTGGGAAGTGTACCATCTCTTCAGGGCGCCCGTCTCTCTTCTCCAACTTCGAGAGACGCTGTCGATGCTAGGATTATTACGAGGATGCAGTAAGTCCAAAAGTCTCAAAGTGCAGGCTAAAAGCCCACTTCTGAAACGAGGTTAAACTACGAGAAAAAAAAGCGGTCCACCAATCGATCCTAACTTTTAAGAAAATTTAGTACCTGACTGGGCTTTTAAGCCCGTCGGTACTTATCACCTAAGACTTCCTCTTGACAGCATTAACGGTAAAGCACTGAGCATCAGGTTGGGCGACCGGTGGGTTAACTAGAGTAAATGATTTGTGTCTCCACGTCACCTTGCAACGAAAGATGGATCACACAAAAATTCAACCTTGGAAACTGTGCAGGATTCAGGACACTATGCTCATCTGATGCCCATCCTGGTAGGGCGTAAGAAGGGATTCATTAAATGAGAAGAGCTGTAATCCGAGGGGGCGGGAGAGATTCAATCAAGGAAAATTTTACAGTTGGTGGTGTCATGCACGTCATCACTCTGTTTACGTGATCACATACGAATTAGACGAAGAGACAAGCTGATTAGGAGCCACACTTTGATAAGGTAGGCCCGTCCATTTATTTGGGGTGTGTGGCACCAGTCTATGAAAGAGCTGCGAGCTCAGCTCCAGGCTTAAGGGGGAGCGACACAAGAGGCGGAGGGGACGATAGACAACTACTCTGAGACTTGCTTGCCATCTCCAAACTTTTTGTTACAATCCGTTGCTCTACTCCCCTTTTTCCGGCATTTACTGCACGTCAATCACATCCCACTAATTCTCTATCAGGAGATGCAGCAGGCGTGTTTCGAGGGGCGCCAGGATCAAATCGCAAATTGAATAATCCAAGTGAAGAAACTACAAATAAACAAAGATGGCGTATCTTATGTTGCCATGGTAGAGAGCACCAACGCGTTCTACATCTTTTCGTTCAACATCTCGTCCATTCACAGGGTATCGACTTTGCGACAAATATTAATAGTTCCGATAACAGGTACTTGGTACCACGCCGTTGGGACTTTTGCCTTTGGTGCACGAAATCCCACATCGGATAGAAATTATGTATGCTTTCCTCAGGGTGATAAAAAAAGAAGATTTTCCGAGACTTTTGGATTTGGCCAATAGAGAATAGTTTTAGTAATTTGAGCCTGAAAACAACCACTGACCATACAAATCGGTCAGCATATACCGAAATAATGCAAATTTTGGTCGGCAGGTGGCGCCAGCGACGCACAACGCCTCCATTTGGTTCGTCTCCTGGAACTGAATAAATTATGACAGCTATTCTGCGACCTTCAAGACGATCCACCGTACTGTTTAATTGCGAGTGAGGAAACCATTGTGCTGGACGAACCAAACTTATTTCTTCTCTTTTCGCAACTGCAGGGCTCTCGTTTCATCAGTTTCACGTCATGAACGCCACGTCGAGTGATCAGGTCAATATTCTTACACAAGTTTGTTCCCAATCTCCGGAAAACCTCTCCATGGTATTCTTTCCATATTTCATTCCTACAGACACGTTAACATCCTGCCTACATACCTTTTATAGTACGGTATATTCAGGGAAGATGGAATAAACTTTCCAATCATACGGACAGCCGGGATATGGTCATATGCTTTATTGCGTTAACACGCACATGGAAAGGGCGTTCGTAAGCGCAGATTCAAATAGGAGGGACACATGAGCATGTCGTGGGAGAATGTTGATGATGGATGCTGGGTGACGAGGACCATAAAAGACGCGTTGATCCTGCCGTATCGCTTTCCTCGACGGGTGCGTCTTCGAGTGGGGCAACATGATGCATTGCTGGCCATGCCGGCCGCCGCACGACGCACTTGCAAATATAATCCGCAGATCAAAGGGCCAATTTTATTACGAGTGATCATATTCATGATGATCGAATAAGACCCCGATTGTATCATGTGGAAGCGAAAGTGTGGCGAATAACGTTTTAAGTCAGAATGTGATACACTCTAAATTTTTAAGGTTGCATTTTGAACCTTTTGGTTCAACCCCTACGACGTTAAGCCGAGCAGAGCGATAGCGGAGCGAGGCACAAGCCACGTAACCTAACTTAACCTAGGGTTACCTCATTAAAGGGTCACCAAGCCTGATGCCGCTTACTTCTCGGCGGCCGATTTAGGGCCGCCGAGAAGTAAGCGGCATCAGGCTTGGCGACAGCCGAGCGGAGCGATAGCGAAGCGAGGCACAAGTGACTATATAAATAATCTTATGGTAAAAAGCAAGGGACTTTGTCATGAGAGGTTAAGTTAGGTTAGATGCCTCTTGCATCGCTCCGCTGTCGTTCCGCTCGATTTGACGACGAAAGGTTGAACCAAAACGTTAAAATTGCTACCTTAAAAATGGAGTGTAATAAGGAGTAAGAGGACAAAGAAGATAATGGGTACAATGAAAAAATAGGCGTCTTGATTAAGGAGGGAAATGAAATAAAAAAAAAACAAGACACGCGGAAAAGAAACGGAGAAAAGTGTGAAGATTCAGTTACAAATGCCCTACAGAGGATCCCAACGCAATTAGCCGCGTTCTAAATTTAGTACTTTTGGCGATCTTTAAAGATCGCTTCCCAAAAGATTCGCCTTAATATTATGAGCGACGGTGCGCCAAAAAAGGACGCCTATACCATCTGCTTTCTGCTTAGATATTATTCAAAACAGACATCAAAGTAAATGCAGGAGCAGCCGGCCGGAAATTGAAATAAATGGTAAAGTAGACTAACATTACAAGTATACGTCTTTATTCCGACGAGACGTTAAGTATGCCTGGCGTACACTGTAAATTTGAGAGACTGAATTTCACACCTCTAGAAATCCACCCTGTGTCGCTAACCAGATCGAGGATTTACTAGGACCCGAGCTAACCTAACCTAAACTACCTACACAAAACTATTTGCACAAAAATAATAATAAAATAAGCAATTTGAATAATATGATAAAATTTGAATAAAATAAGCAAATTGAATATTAAAAAATGAAATTTAACAACATCCTCTTTTTATCGGTTCCGTGTAAAAAATAAAAGGAAAAATCTTTTAAAGCGGAAGTTTTGTGCAAGAGCCAGCAGCAAACTTCTTCAATTTTGCTTTTCCTCTGAGGAAGAATCGATTAATTCAGGAGCAAGTGTGTTTTGTGAGGCGTGCTGTCTGTCAACGGAAGGCCGTCTGAAGAACAATAAAAGTCTTGAATCGCAGACAGATTTTCGATATCCGCTATAAAATAGGCGATTTTCCGCTCCGAAATTAGCCGCATTTTTATTCCAAGGTGCGGAAAAAGTTAGTCGCCTTCTTCAGTCGAATTTCCGATCGGGTTTCCGACTGGATTCGTGTGTGGTCCCTCCGCTCCCCCCAACTCCCCCGCCCCTCTCCAATGATGCCAACCGCATAAAATTCGATAAAAACGGTAAATGCTTGCGGAACATTGAGTTCCTGAAACGATTTGTTTTTATTCGTTTTGATGCTTTTTTTTCTGTGCTTTCTGTAACTAACATCTTTGTGACCCATACCTTTAAAAAGGTTTTTTTATTTAGAAGTGTCTATTAACCCGACAGCACCATTCAAACTGTATTAGGCAGGGTTTTAAGCGTTCAAGTCACCTCCCATTTAACATGCATTAAGTTGGTTACGTGCGTTTAAGTCACCCTATATTAATGCAGGTCGGGTAGATAGCAGCAACCAATTTATTTACTCCTAATTTGAAAGTTCGATTTTCCACTTTTAAGTTCATATCTAAGATTCAACCCTTCATCACATAATGAAAATCATAACGATAGACATATCGCCGCGAAGTACAGCTAACCTAAGCCTGGAGAGAGGGCACCTCACTTAGTTCAGGCTAAACAAGGTAGACCAAACCTCATCTACGAGGTCGTAGGTCATTCTTGATGTAAAGAAAAGGTTAAACCCAGGTGTTCATCGGTAGAAAACGCAAACTTTAAACCCAAGAGCGTTACCTTATTTTAACCCCATTTGAACAAAAAGTAAGCACTCTGAAATCCTGAAACGAATGTGAACGTTGTGAGGACCCCCTGCAGCGTGTCCATAATTAATCCCCCCGTGGAATTTATTGACTCCTGGCGAGAGTACTTGATATTTTCGGTTATTAAAAGAAAGGTGACGACCTCCGGGTTAAACGCCATGCCGGCATCATTAAGGGCCGCGCGTAGATGAATCTTCATTAATCTTGCGTCAGTTCTGTCGCTGCGTGAGCGCGCGCACGTCCGTGCCTCCCTTCCCCTCCAGCGCACGAGAGGGGAAGGGAGGGGCTTGCTACGTGACTTTCAAACAGGGACTGAAACGCTCTGCTATAGAAAATGGCTCATTTACAGCGCCCTTTTTTCTCCGCTGAATTTTTCCTGGGCTTCCGAAATCTGATCGAGGTCCGGTGCTTTATGACGCCGTTTAAAAAAAGCGAGTTTACTTTTGTTCTTTTTTTTTAATTTTGCGGCCAGTTAATTATTGGTGTTCTGCGAACGAGGGGAAAAACGGGGTTTCCATCTCTTGAAAACATTGTGCTGTTTGGAGAGAGTCTGTTTGTGTATGCATGGCCTTCTAAGGCTTTCTTCCTTCACGGGAAAAAAAGTTTTGTTATACTAACAAAATCATCTGTTAAAATATGGATAACAAAAACATTTTGTTACAACAACAAAATGTTTAGTTCTGCCAACAAAACGTTTGGTTGCTGCAGCAAAATTTTTGGATGCAGCAACAAAAATGTCATTTGTTGTCCCTAATTTTGTTGCTGTAACAAAACCATTTTTTCCGTGTTGATAGAAGATTTTAACCTCATTTTTGAGGACTTTGCACTCATTGCAGAGGATCATTTACAAATATTCGGACAGAACCATACAATGGAATGGGCTTACCTTCATACTGGACGAGTGTCTTAAGTTCTTCTCTAAACTCGTTTAGCGGTTTCTAGGGACCTCACTTCATGTGAAGAAGACCTCCTCTTTTTGCTGACCTTGTGAGATGTAAAAGAAGGCTCGTTTAAGAGAAATACTCTAAGAGCATCCTAAAATTTTAGAGGACTTAAGTCTATACCAAAGAGAATAACTACTCACATCACACCCAAGAGAGCCAACGGAGGAAACTTAATACTAACCGGCAACAGTAAAGAAAGAAGAGTTTAGGCTACAATTAAGTTGACCACAGTCATAATTTGCTAGGATTACCGGGCAGGGTTGAGAGCCCAACTGACTTATATCGCATTCTGAATACCAGTGCACAAGTTAGCATTGCGCGAACGCTCACACACATATGCGAAATTCCTGATCGGTACTCAAAAAAGATTCAGTTTAACTTGATCAATTCGAGGAATCAAACCAAGGCATAGGATTCGAGCTGGTTTCCGATCAAATAGACCCAATCGTGTATCGCCGATCACTTTTCACTTGATTTGCTAACCAATCTGACATACACTTGAAACGGGATCGTCAAACACGACTTTGTAATGATGCATGAATCGAATATATGAGATTCTATTTCCTAAGCTTTTCCTGATAATTTGATACCATCAATTACGAGTATAACGTACGAGCTTTGTGGTGTGAAAATCACGCGCCTAACCAGAAACGTATCCCGCTAAATTCAAAATATATGTCAAATGCATCCAATAACTGGTGGCCTTATTTCCCAATGTCGAGCTTTCTTAAACTTTCCTAACGAGAATAACTTTAAAATTGAGATTGAAAGATGTTTCAAAATTCAGTTTAGGTTAATTTTGGGATGACAGTCTATTTCATCGATTTAGGAAGGAAATGAAAAGAAAACTGTTTCTTAAAAACATTTTAAATGAATTTCAGTGATGTTTCAACTTTCAAAAAAATTAAAACAAGAATTTTAAAGAGTCAATTTTTAGGTTCTTCAAGAAAAATCTTCAGTTTTCATAGTTTGTTTTAATGAAATTGGAGATTTTTCCGGTTTGAAAAGCAGATGCAAAGAAATACGTCCCAATGTAGTAATTCAAAATGTACGAATAAAGTACTTTGTGGGTAATATGGGACGGTTTAGTTCCAATTTTCATCAAATAAGTCACTTTCTTAGGTTGATATTTATTTTTTACTCGTTATATTGTTTAGCCACGAGAAAATGCTTCTAATTAGACAACTATAAGATTTCTTTGAAACGCAGGCAATCTAAGGTGCCCCAAGTAAAGAATACTGGACTACGCCCCAACCGCTTCTTCTACACAGAAACTAATGGCCTTTCCCTGAAACGTAACTATGATTTATTGCTACCCCTTAACAATATAGTTTTATTTCATTAGCAATGAATCAGCACAGTCCGCCCTATCGAGCAGTGTTTACCGCAACCCTTCATTAATTAGACCCTGAACATCTAAGTGAAATACCCACTCAAGTACCATCAACAAATCGATCAACCCTTAAGGGTCTCCGCTTGGCTGATCAAGACACACGCTCTTGTATTAAGGACTCCTCGTCATCAAACATTCTATCCAAGATTCCTCCAGACAAGTCCGCAATTTCTCCTGTACTACTCCGAATAGGCTACCTTAAAATAGCTCTGGAGTCCAAATAGGCTACCTTAAGATAGCCCTTGAGTCCAAATAGGCTATCTTAAGATAGCGTTTAAGTCCAAATAGGATACCTTATGATAGCGCTTCAGTCCAAATAGGCTACCTCAAGATAGCGCTTCAGTCCAAATATGCTACCTTAAGATGGCGCTTGAGTCCAAAGAGGCTACCTTAACATAGCGTTGGAGTCAAAATACTGCAAATAGGCTACCTTAACATAGCTGAAGTCTAAACAGGCTACGTTTAAACTGCGCTGGAGTCCAAATAGGCTACTTTGAGTTCCGCAATGCAAACCTGAGAGAAGGGGTTCATTGGAACAAAAGGGTACTTATCATACTTATTAAGAAAGAAATTCAATTTAACTTTCGCGGGCACAAGAGCTGATTGAATCCAAACGAGTTATTGTAAGTTCCGAACCATTCAATGAAAGCGGGAATAATCAATTACTAAAGCTGTAAAATGGTAGCTATGCTTCTTTGAATACCGAGGCTTCACAAAAGTCTTCTGTTTACAAGCTAAGTTGGTCCTCACCAATTCACTGCTCTACAAATATTACGTAGTATTTTGTATCTTGGTGTTCAACTTCGAGCTGGACGAGGCACAAAGCGCATAACCCAGCTTAAGTTAACCTAAAGGTCACCAAAGGTAATTCACGTTACTTCTGGCAGCAACTGCCGTTATGCTAGGGGACCGTTAAATTGACCTAGGCAACGTTAGGTTGACCTAGACAACGTTGGGTTGACCTTGGGAACGTTAGATTGACATAGACAACGCTAGGTTGACCTGGGCAACGTTAGTTTGACTTAACGTTAGGTTGACTTAGGCAAAGTAAGCTTGACCTAGGCAACGTTAGGTTAGGTTTGCCTCGTGCCTCGCGGTGCGCTGTCGGTTTGATTA
>Ga0058701_10000918_pt1 | contig 20195 bp, 10 predicted proteins | sample AgamicOrMae_FD_97039 | JGI IMG/M metagenome (GOLD analysis project Ga0058701, IMG submission 97039) | Agave microbial communities from Guanajuato, Mexico - Or.Ma.e | ecosystem: Host-associated > Plants > Phyllosphere > Phylloplane/Leaf | place: Guanajuato, Mexico | collected 2012-06-04
AAGAAAGGCTCCAGGTATCCCGTAAAGTCACATCCGGTAAATCTGTGCGTCTCCCATTTGATTCACAATTGAAGTCATTTACAGGGCAGCCAACACACCCTCCAAACGCCACTTACGGCACCATTGCATACGGGACATCTTCATGAGACCTTTGTATACTAATGGACGAATAAGTCTGTGTCATAAGAGCACAATACGATGCATCGCATCTGCACTTTGAGATGACATTTCGAATGAGGTAATCAGGCAGGCGACCGGCCGGCCTGCCTCCATTCAATGCCACGAGGTTTTCCTCTCGGAAGTCACTATGACCCACTTTAGGGGCAACTTACACCCACATGGACTCCAAGCCATATTCTCATTTTTAAAGGCAGCTTTTCCATATCGAGTTCAAGAGAGTGGTCAACATTTGAGGATAAGAAACGGGTATGATGTATGCGAAACAAACCTACAGGACCTTACCAGGTTTTGATCAGGGCCTTGGGTACCTATTAGCAGCTGATAACAAACGGCGAACTTCTGATCAAAATCTGGTAAGGACTTGATTTGGCGATCAGCAGGATCTGAGTACCGCAATATCAGAACCAGACAAGACATTTTTGTGAGGTCTTGATGAAAATTCGCCGGTCTACTACTTCCTATATCTACTACAGTGTTGATGAACTTGAAAAAAAAATACAAAAACTACCCGTGGTTAAGCCCCCCCTCAACTTCCCAGTTTAGTCGGGATGGGGTGTTTGAGAGGCTACCTTCTAATGCGCAATTCGTCAGATTTGAGGCCAGGTGGATGTCAACTCAGCGGCTCCGTGGAATGCGAGGTGTTACCTATCCGACCAGATTCCAAGGTTCTTCGCGATTTTGCGAGGCTGCCCACATATTTTAATCGAGGATTTGAACCACAAACCTAAAACAAGGTCTAAACACCATTACTGGTAATGTAGCAACGCTAACCACCCGGCCACTGAGAAGACGTTTTGCGCCGGTGTTCGGAGGTGTACTTCTATTCTATTCGGTGACGAGGCCTCGATGAAAGAAAGAAAGAAAATACAACGGAATGAAAAATCGAACCCGCGTCGTGAGATTAGCAGGTGGACACGCTGACTTTCAGCCACAACGTCTCGTTTTTACCGACGACAAACGTACGCAAAAAGAACGAAACCTCGTTCTTTCTAGGGTGGTATACCAAGTCTCCTCATCGCATTATTCTCTCTGTCTCTGACAGAAGTCCCGACTGCTCTGGAGCTGTATAGAGGAGAACCCAACGTCTTAATAATGTACTGCATAGGCAACCCATACAGCACCGCCGCCATTTATCTATTACCAAGGCAACCGCTTTTCAGAGCCGACCGCGGGAGATGGGCTCCCAGCCTCCTCGGTAGGTATTGACCGGCGCCGGTGGGCTCCAGTCCGGTCCGTTTTGGGTATTAGGATACCCGTGGTATTCGGAAATCCTTTGGGTATGGCGGGTAACCGGCGGGCAGTAACCGGCACAGTACCGCTAACAGGGTTATCTTGCCCGGACTTTCGCTAACCAGTCTGACTTTCCAAACCCGGCCTGCTACATGTGGGTCGGAATCAACTCTTATTCGCATCAGTTTCGGATACGCAAAATCCGTAAAAACCCCAAAGTTCAGTAAAAAGGTAACATTATAACTACGAACCCGGGCCTTAACCCCCTCCCCCTTCCCCCTTGAGTCCTTGGGTACAGTTTCCTAAGACCTCCCTCCCTCCATCCTTTGAGTTAGTTTTTACTTTGAACTAGCATAAAAATGTTCGCCTAGCTGTAAAGCTTGTTCTTTTTTACCGTTTTAGATAAATTAATTTTTGCCTGAGGCCTACTGTTGGGAAATGCAATGACCTCGCAATGACCTCTTAGGATTGCGATTCTTCCTTTGCGTTCTAATTCAACCTTCGATTGAATTATGAAAATGAACGGCATGTAACCACGTGTTACGTGCCGTTTGGCTTGCTCCACAATCGCTCCACTCATTGTCAGTCAAGCAACGGCTGATCACACGAGGAGGAAACCGCAATCTTTTCAAAGTTTAAAGACGTATCTGTTGTTACAGAAACAAAGAGCTGTATCTATCAATGTGTGATCCGTAATGAGAGGGGATGGCCTTTGTTCGAGGTCCGCTTTGAAGATGAGGCAGACGGTGCGGCGAGGAGGGGCTGTGGATGAGGTGAGGACGCCAGCACAGGGGGTGCGACTAAAGGGTTAAGCTGAACCCCATCTCTGGACGGATACGAACAGAACGTTGAGCGGCATCTAACTCAACCTGGCTGAGAAATCAGATGGTCATGTTATTATTCATTCTTTTGATACCGGTACTATTTCTCAAAGAAAAATGCTGTTCCGAAGTCAGTTACACACATTGGTGAGACCCAAGAAAATTTGGAAAGAAGTATTGCCATCTCAATCTTAACCAATGGTGCATGCAAAGATTTGAACCTTCTTCATTCCGTGAGCAAGTCACCTATACTCTCTTTCGCATCACTTCAAATTAATTATTTAGCGACGGGCTAGTTATTAATGATCCAAAGGAGGTTCAGAGAAGTTGAATTTATGTTTACCAGTTGCAATATATTGGGAAATAGGGCGGACGGTGAGGACCAACACGCAGACTGGCGGCAGACTTGATGCGACTGTGAAAGTCACCAGGCAAAGGACGAAGTCAAAAGGGTCTGATGGACTAAGATTGACCTAAGCAGCGCGTTACGCCAACGAGTTTTTCTGAAGTATTTTTCCTTGTTTTCGTAGATTCCTGTTAAGTCATCTTTGAAGCCTGAAAACGGGCAAGAATATTGAAAAAAAAACCTTGATTCAAGGCTTTGTAAACTGAAAATGATTTCCATGGCTCTAAGCGCGAAAATTTTCAAACACCACTGATGGGATAATCATTTCTCGAGCTTCACCTTGAAAAGCGTGCTTAATAGGGTGGTCTGCCACAAAGAGATCGGATCACCTCGGAGCGGGCCCTCCGAAGCATCCCCCCCTCCCAGGCCACCCCCGAGGGGACACCCACGAGCGCCATCTTATTGTAAGGCCCTTGAGCACGTGGCGGGTGGCGGGTGGCGCGGCGCATGGAGATGCGGGTGGGGCGGCCACTGCGGAGGCTGGCGGCGGTGGCGGCCACAATGCGCGTGCAATTCGCGGGCGGGGCGGCCGTGGAGTGGAGGGCCCTTGATGTGGGCCCTCGATGTGGGCCAGGTGGCAGGGCAGCGAGTGCCTTTGCTGCGCGGAGCATCAGCTGAGCCTGGACGCACTTAGCGGCTCTTAAAAGACAATCCTCTCAATCGCTTCGCGGAATGCGGCTAGCCTCAATATGATACCCGCAAACGAATTGCAACATTCATTTTTTTTAAAAGAAGATGATACTAAATTATTATTTTCTTTCTATTACTTTTGCTATTATTTCATTTCACACCGCATTAACAACAGTAGGCCTGTAAAGACCATAATGAACAAGCCCTCCAAGCAAGGCTTAGAAAAACTGCAAAAAAATGAAATATTTTTTTAATTGAGTAATTCTATGGTTTCAAATGAAGCTGTAATAGTTAAAAATGCTGATTCAAAACTGTACTACGTGCAATATCATTGGAATCAGTGCATTCTTGAACGAGCATTATCAACTAGTACAATTTCGTTTGAAGCCATTGAATTAACCCTTTTTCCGTACGGAAAACTCGACTAGTTCCAAAAGATCAGTTTTAAACTATGCTACTTCAACTAGCGTTCAAAACTTTGCTCGTCGTTGCAGGCTATCATTGTTTTTTTTTGTTGTTTTTTTGTTGTTTTTTTGTTTAGTTTTTTTTTCGAAGTAACAATTTACATGCTGCCCAATTAAACATGTATTAGAAATTGATTTCCGTGTGTTCAAGACGCCTTCCATTTATATTAATTGCATTGGAATGGTTTCCGGGCGTTCGAGCCTCTCTCGTATTAACAGGCGTGCGAATAGAACTGAACTTTTTTTTCGATAAAAACTCTGGGAAATGTTCTTTATGGATCCCCATTTATATTGCACAATTAGTAACCAATGATCAATGCTGAAAAAAAAAAACGGTTTCACTCCCTCACAAAACGAGAATAATTTTAATTTCAGCTTTGGATCTCGTCGACTCTTCCATGGACAAGCAGGCTTCATACTTCAGTCGTATTTGTTGCAACAAAAGATAAGAGCTAAATTATCATTTCTGATAAATTAACTTACCAAATGAAGAAAGAAAGAAAAAGAATAATTCTTAATCAGTTAAGCAAAAGGTTGAATGTTCGGATAAACGCTTTTTCTACCCAGGTCCACCCAAAAAGCTACGTTTAAAGTAGACACACTCCAGATCTCATAAGATTACATCTGCATCGTCCATGAAAATAGATGTCTCTTTCAGTCAAACCAAACGGAATTTAGCTTGAACTTCCTTGATCCGTAAAACGTTCAACTTGTTCAAATTCACCATTTTTTTATTATTTTTTAATTTTTATTCATATTTTTTCTTCATTTTTCTTAAGGAAGGATTTTAGATTTCAGATCGGTACATTCTAATAAAACGGTAGCATTTCTCGATTCAGAACTACTTACCAAGCTTTGAGAGATGGACCTTAGATCTCATATCAGACAAAACTTTCATAAGATCACATCGGTAGAACAGATCCCGGAATGAACAGATAGCGAAACTTGGTTTGAGTACGATACTTCAAAGATCTGATTGTTGGATCGGTCAAAATCATCGAATAAACGTCTCACTTTCTATCCAGAATCACCCCGCAGACCACCTTTAACGAAGAATATCAAATCTGTATGAGCAACCCTTCCCGGTGAAGGAAATCGAACTGTAAAAACGGAACACCTGCTTCGGGGAGTTTTATCCTTTGGGTGTGAAAATAAAACGGGGGTAGTAGGTATGTTGAATACTTTTCAAGACTGACTTATGTTCAGGCATATCATTCAAAAGTTCTCAGTGAGAGCTTCCCATTGAGGTGACGGATCGTAAGTTTATCTTGAAAAACTACCAAAAAAGGGTACTACCCCTGCTTTCTTTTTGCACCCAAAAGAAAGAACAACTTTCTGAAACAAGTGTTCCGTTTTCACTGAGCTCCTCTCAAAAAGTAGAATACCCAGCAAAGTCGCTAAAAGAACAATATTACGGCTGATATCAGCCGAAAATAGCGGGTAAACTCTGAGTTTTCCAGCAAGAATCACCCAGCAAAACTCGTTAAGTGTCAGATTTCAGATCTCTGTTTAGCCGAAACTTCTCCGCACGGAAAAACGCTCCGCAAGCGAAATTTTCCATCCCTCTTTGACATCCCCCAAATACACAGAGGGCGCATAAATCGTTAGTAGCCGTCTATAGGAGATCCCCCCGAGACGTAAGCAGCCAGAGAGAGAGGGGAAGAGAGCGAGAGGCTGCCCCTGGCTGCGGCTGCGGCAGCGGTTGCAGCGGCTGCGGAGCCCCAGCCTCAACTCAGATCGGGTCGATATCATAAAGTAGGGGAGTATCAGTCGCCCCCCCTCCCCTCCCGTCGGCGTATCTTTGGTCGCCATCTTGTTTAAGCGCCGCGCGGCGCCACTCCCGCTTATGATGAAGATGGCGGGTTGAGGCGCCATCTACGATGTTGATTTTAACTGACCTCTTAATTAACCCGTTGTGCCCCGACAAATTTCACTTTGTACAGTAAATCCTTTGCGGTGAAACAGGTTGCGTTTGTGAAAAGGCGCCACAGTAATCACCTTGCTTGTTTTGTCATCAGTCCTCAATTTAACAGACTTGAGCAATAGGTGATTCTACTTTCTACACACTCTAAATTTGAATCAGTGAGAGTCTTTGAGAATTAGTGAAAATTCACGAAAATATCAGTCAGTATAGCACCACTGAATTTTTAGTGGTGCGTATGGACTAAAATTCAGTAAATTTTCAATGAAGCTCAGAGACTAATTATTGATTAGTGCATACATTAAACAAAATCACCGGTATATTACAGACGTAGCCCTTCATATGCGCAGTAAAAAAGAGACACCTGCTTAAGGGAATTCTTATTTGTTTTTCAATTTTTTCAATGCTGTAAAAAAAGGATTTTAATTTTAGATGCAATAAAGTCACTGCAATAATTCAGTCAAAATAATTCCTGAATTTCAGTGATATTGCAATTATAAATAAGTTTACACAAATTAAAAACTATGTCTGAAAATCAGTGCATAATTGGACCTTTTTTTCCAGATAAGTGATTTTAACTTTTTTCTGCATCTGAACTGAACACTCTCTTTTTACAGTAAAGTACATAAGTTATTTAAGATTCTGTGCTCAAACTAATATAGCTGAATTAAAGCAAATCTGTGTTGTATTTTCTTGACGATGTTTCGTTCAATCACGGATGTGCAGAGTTTGAATTTACGGGTAAAATAAAGCAAATCCGGCTGCTGTTTTCTTGCTTCCCTCCTTCGACCCGAAGCGGGGGATGAAATGTCAAGGGAAGGGAACATTCATCATTGGACGCTTCCAGAGGAGCGCGTTCGGTTGGCGGCTCGGCGCCGCTTGGCGCCGCTTAGCGCCGGCGCCTGTCGCAGCGCCGCCGCTGGCCGCCACCGCTTTTGGTACAGCGCACCATCCACAGCAAAACAACGCTTAGAAAAGGTACATAAATCAAAGGGAAACCGCATTACGGACACAGAAAAAAAGGCACGCCAGCGAAAGCTACATTCTTCCACGGATTCGCCGAGTAGTCTGACGTACTCTTCCGAAATCCTTTAAGCAACATGAAAAACATTGTAGATCTAGTAAATACGACGTCCTTTTGAGAGGTTTTCCATTTTCTCCGTGTTTATACAAATAGCTAATTTTAATATTTTAATTTAAGGACCATTTAATCAAAAAAGTAACAATATCACAGAAAAACAGATTCTGATAAAAATTGATATAAATTTATTACTAAGGTCGTAATCAAGATGTAATCAGGTCCTGATAAGTTTGTATCTCATAGGGAACCATCAGTCTTGCGCGGTCCAACAAGTATAATAGCATTGATAAAAATAATACAAGGGAGTACCTACAATATCTGTTTTGGACATGGAGTTAACGGCAATGACCAACCAGTAATATAGTTAGCCAAGTCTCGCTGAACCCTCTCGTTTAATACGGTTTCTAATGGGTGATATCTCGAAAGATATCCGGAATAAACATCAGTTACCTCACACGAAACAGATGCAATTCTTCCCGAACCAGTCTTAATTATTGTAGCGGTCATTTCCATCACGGCAAACCTCCGGACGCAAAAAGATATTCAGCCAGACGGTAAAACAAAATCACACGGCGTACAGCTGGTTTTTCAAGAAATTCGTGAATTCCTTATGTTTAAACACGCGTAATTCCTAACCGTCTTGTTCTTGGGCATAAGTCACCTTGAAAACTTCATTGTTGGGGAAAGAGAGAAAAGGAGGAAGCAAAAGGAGAGAGAGCGAGATAAAGCGATTAGATGGATGAATTGGAGAAGGAGACTGGAAAGCATGGCAGCCTGCTGCGCTGCGAGGCCCGGTTTAAGCCTTTGCCGCGCTGTGGAACAGTCGAGCCGAGCCGGCCGGTTGAGCCCGAGCCGGCCGGTTGAGCCCGAGCCGGGCCCGGGCCCTGCCCGATAAGGCTTTGATAAATGGCTGCCTTTAGGTAGGGCTGTCAGCGCCTCTCCAACCCCTACCGCAGCAAACCCGACCCCAATAAGGCTGCACTCTACGGTCGCACTTTCTACCTCTTATGTTCAACCATGGTTGAACCGCTCATGGAGATTAACGACATATTATGACAGGTTATAGCTCAGGTTATTCGAAATGTCCTGTGCCTCGCTTACTTGTCGCTCCGCTCGGATTGATTGGCGAAGAAGGGTTGAAGTAGAAAATACCACCTTTCAAATTTTGCAGCAAGTTGGTCGAGGTTGCCCACGAAGCATGTGACGATAGTCAAGGGAAGTGCAGGGAGAGCATTTCAGTGGGTTCCATGGGGGCCGTCCATAAAATACATCACGGTCCAAGGGGGGAGGGGTCGACCATGTGTGACGTAGTCTGCCGTGAGGGGGTGGGGTCAAGACAAACGTGACGTCACGCTGTAAAAAATAAAATTTGCTTATTAACATTAGGAGAGCTGTCGTTTTAATTATACATTACACAATAAAATGCCCGTACAATTTTTAAAAGGACTGGAAACCAAATCGAAATCAAGGCAAATGATACTATATATTTATCGGACTAATTTCCTGCCCTGATTTCTCCCTCCTCATGTGCAGCTTCGCTTGCTACCTCCCTACCCTAATTACTCGTATGCCTCATGAGCTGCTTTGCGTTTTTACTGTCCTACCCTGATCATTCCACCATCGTGTGCAGCTTCGCTTACTTCTTCACTATCTTCATTTCTCCCTCTTCATGTGCAGCTTCGCTTGCTACCTCCCTACCCTAATTACTCGTATGCCTCATGAGCTGCTTTGCATTTTTACTGTCCTACCCTGATCATTCCACCATCGTGTGCAGCTTCGCTTACTTCTTCACTATCTTCATTTCTCCCTCTTCATGTGCAGCTTCGCTTGCTACCTTCCTACCCTGATTACTCCTGCCTCATGTGCTGCTTTGCATTTTTACTGTCCCACCCTGATTATTCCACCATCGTGTGCAGCTTCGCTTACTACTTTACTATCTTCATTTCTCCTTCCTCATGTGCTGCTTTGAATAGCACTTTTCTACCCTGATTATTACACCCTCATGTGCATTTTTGCCAACTGTTTTCTTACCCTGATTACTCCTCCTGCATGCGCAGCTTTGAATACTGCTTTTCTACTCTGATAATCTTTTCTCGTGTGTCGCTTTGCTTACAACTTTTCCACCCTTATAACGAATCTCTCGTGTGCAGCTTGGCTTACTACTTTCTGATTCTCATTTCTCCTGCTTTCTCATATGCTGCTTTGCTTACTACTTTCCTACCCTGATCACTCCTTATACACGTGCAGGTTTGCTTGATGCTTTTCTACTCTGATTTATCATTCCTCATGTGCTGCTTTACTTACGACTTTCTCACCCTTTTTACAGCTACCTCGTATGCAGTGCAGCTTAGATTACCACTCCTATCCTGATTTTTCCTTTCTTATGTGCTGCATTTCTTACTACTTTCATGCACTCATTACTCCACCCTCATGCGCAGCTTTGCTTATTAATTTCCTACCCCGATTACACCTCCCACATATACAGCTTTGCTTACTGCTTTCCTACTGTTCAAAATCCTACCTGGTGTGCTGCTTTGCCAACAACTTTCCTACTTTATTAAAGCTACCTCTTATGCAGCTTCACTCACTACTGCATGTCGGATCAATAGCAGTTCCCTCATTTCGATAATAGCCTATCACCTTCCAAAAATATTTGGAAGCATTTTGTAATGGATATAGCTATCATCTTCTAGTCATTTGAAAGAAAAAAAAGAAGAAGAAGTTCTCGAAAGACAAAAATAAGAGGGGATAAAATAACTTTTAGGCACACGGGAGCAAACGGATGGTCTAAATCACAAAAATACAGACAAAAGAAAAAGAAGGATTTTTTTCGCTCGCCACTCGGCAAGTCTTTCGTAAGCGTCAAATAAGCTGCATACAAGAACGGAAGTGGTATTGTACATCTAAACACAATGCCCCTTTCCCTCCCACCTCACCCCCTTCTTCCAATCTCGATTCCAGAGGAGCATCTTGAGAGAGAAGAATCCGAATTACATTTGCACAACATTCTTTTTCCGGACGCGAATCCGCAATTTGTTGCGAATCCATCAGGTGCATGTTGAACGAGCCCCGGAGATGGGACCAAATTCCCTTCCCAATTAAATATTCTCATTCAACGCGACGGCTCGCTATACTGCCGACAGATGGTGAATAAAAATATTTCGGCTGATAGGAAGATCTTTGCGTGGAATTAAGTTATTGCTGAAGCAGATATTTTTTTTTGCGGGGGCCGAGCTGAAATATTTTGGGCTTCCTAAAATTATTTTTTTCTCGGAAAAAAATGTGACTACAAAGTAAAATTGCGAGGTGGCATTTTCTTCTTCTTGTATTTTGTCGCTGTTCGACCGGAGCGCCTACGCTAGCGACGTAAAAGGCACCGAGCGAAAGCCTTGGAGGGTTTTCTGAAACGATGCAACCCACTCGACACGAAAGCCACGCGTGTTGCCTACAAAGGGATGAAAAGACTGGAATTCAGCCTGTGCTAGGTAACACACGCGTGACACTTGTGTCGAGCGGGCTGCCATCTCAGAGAATCCTAAGATGCTCGCAATTCGCTCGGTGACGTTCTCTCATCTAGTGGCGATACCGGGTGCAGACTGGAATTCAAGTCCGTAGCACCATAGATAATGTATTCTCCGAGCTACCTCTAGTCTCACATGTTCGGTTAACTTTGCTCAAGTGAATTTACGGAAGCAAAATCGACTTGAAGCTCCATCTGCACCCGGCTTCGCTACTAGATCAGAAAACATCAGGCAGTACATCTTCCTCGAGATTTCATTCTTCAAAAGACGAATTATCAAAGAAGACAAATAAAACCAAAAAGAAGAAATAACGCACCGAAAAATGTTGGAAACGAAGCGGAGGTGTCGATGGATCCTAGATACAAGTGAATTATATGGTTGACCTTCGGTGTTTGCCGGTCTTCGGCAGACAGCATGGCCATAACACAGGGTGGCATAATCCACTCTCATGGGTCACTCGTATGAATTCGTTTTTGAGGATTAAGAATGGTGTGAAGCTTGGCGCAAGAATTAAAAATTGTCGTAGATTATTTATTACGCCTAATAAGTTAAACGTTGCTTATAAGGCTGTGACTTCTGATTGTGAGCAACGCGAACAGTACAGAGTCCTGATTTAGCGTGAGATCAAAGTTGGGTTCTTACGTCAGAGAGTTTTCGGACTCATTTTGAATACACTGAACCTCCACGAACCATGTCACAAGCCATGAGATTTTTCGTTCAGAAAGATGAGAAATATTTTGAGGGTTGAAGCGAGACAAAATATACCTCATGCAATTCATGATTACAACAACCTTACAAATCCTAATCTGGACCTAATTTGACTGAATAAAATTAGAGGAAATTTGTAAGCTTCTAAGGACAGTTTTAAGCAGGTCTTGATCAGTATAAAAGGCCAATGTTTGATCAGTATCTATGAGGAAGAGTCAAAATAAGTTCAAGTCTTGATCAGAATCGTGTGCCTCTTTATCAGAAGCTAAAGGAAGCAAATGGTCAGTTTGTTTTTCATGGAAACGGATGTTTAAAAGTATATGCTATCAGTTATATCGTTATGTAATGAACAGAAGATGCATAAAATGAACGAAACCCTCAACTCTTAAGTAGAATTGCAGCCCTGATAAACAGGTGCCTGTTTTGGGAGCTGGGAATCCAGAGCCAGTTTTAAACTTCGGGTGTCTTGATGTCGTTAATATTTTGGTTTGTTAAGTTAGCCTGCATCATAAGGGCTTGTAAGACTGAGCCACGATTAAGGAAGGTGACTTGTGCATTGATCCTCGGTGTCGCTTCTCTAACCTTATTGGGCGCGACGAAAGGTGGAATTCAAGAGGAAGAAAATGCAACGTTTGAAATTGAGCGCGCAGCCGGACGATTCTTGATCGATGTTAGGTGAATCGGAGTGAAAACATCGACGTTGACGCTCGCAGCGAGTCGAATGGCCTTTCGAAAATGACCGCGCTACCATTGGAGGCGATAACTAACTGGCGTTGAACAAGGGGCGAGCCGTCTTGGAGAGGGGAAGGGTTGAAGGAGGATGGGGATGAGGAGGGGGAAGGGGAAGGGAAGGGAAGAGGAACCAAGGGGGTGGCGCCCCGCCCCCGGAAATTAACGTCAGTAGTTTCATCTCCGGACAAGCGCTCGGCGCTTGTTGACATGGCTGGAAGCTGTAAGGCGGCAGGCCGGTCCAGCCCGGGCCGGGCGACCCGACCGCCTCGGGCCGGGTCGGGTCGGGCCGCCGCGCACTGGAAGCGCTCCAACGCTCGCTCCAAACGGGGATGCAAATGGCATGACGTCTGAGAGAAAGCGCGGGAAAAGCTATTTGCACTTTTCCGATCGAGAAAATCTCCGCGGACACGTTCCTGAAGTCGAGCCAAACAACAGTAATTGTCAACCCGCTTTACTTTTGCGGTTCTTTCTGGAGGGGATCGAATGTCCTAAAAGACTCAGACTTAAAAACGGTAATCAAACATTTTACTGAATATTTCTAAATTTTGACATTCATTTCCAAATTAAAATATTTATTTTATGACCGATATATATGGTAAATGACTGTGTGACTGATCGTCATGAGTTTAAATTTTTTTTGATTCATTTTTACCTTATACGTAGATATTCAAAAGGGTCATTTTAACTATGGAAAAAAGTAGTCAGATTTTTTTGGACAATCCTATAGGTCAGTGTTTGCGATTAAATGAAAAATTATGTTTGTTGAAGATTCTAGCAGCAAATTTTTCGGTAAAAATGAGTGATGAAATACAGTCGGAAAATATACCATGGTCTCCTATTTTTTTGGCGATTAATTGGTCGGGATGACAATTTCAAATTTCACTATTATTCAATTGGGGAGGCAGCCACTGCATGCCTTCGAAAAAAAAAATATTGATGGGCAATTTTAGGAAACAATCTAAAAATAAAGGGAAAAAAGAAAAAATCTGTTGGCGCAAAAATTATAAACCGATTCTGTTGAGAGAAATGTCTTAGCCCTCAGCAACAATAAACTCATTCTTCCGCATAACTTTCGTTCAAAAAGAAAATGAACCACTTAAAGGTACGATGTTTCATTCACAGTAAAAACGCGACACCTGTTTCAGCGAGTTCTCACCTGTTTTGGGAGTGAACATAAAAAAAAGGGTAGTACGCATGTTCGTAGTCTTCCACGATAAACCAATGTCTAGCCATATCAATCGAAAGCTTTTTTCAAGACCCCTTATATTGCATATTTGCATATAGATCTATCTTGAAAAGTAATCAAAAAACCTACTAAATATGTAAAATACAGGCGTTCTGTTTTCACTATGGGCATAACGATAGAGCAGCCCTTTTGATGTACGCATTTTTCTAAGATTTTCTTCCCTGTTGTACCCTGTTCTATTTTTACGTTCTCTCGAATTTTTGGGGAAATAAGAGGACTGTGGGATACTTCAAAACCAGCCATAGGGCGTTTATTATTTCTGTTTCAAAAACTCTCACCTTCACCTTTTGAGCGATAATTCACCAAACTTCCTCTCAAACACTAGAATCGGGACTTTTCCCGCACTCCATTCAAAGGTGGGCACTCAAAGAGAAAACAATTGAAAAAAATGGGCGCGCACGGGCGCACGCTCTATCAAATCAGCCGTCCATCAGAAAGTGACACCCTGAAGAAGACTCATTACCTCGGGAACAGCTTGTCCGCCCGGCAGGCGGCGGCCCACCCCCCCAGGCGACACCCCCTCCTCCCTGGCGCCGACACGCCGCGGATTTCGTTCCGCGTGAAAGAGCGCCAGATATGGTCCACCCTCAGGCTAGCGACCCACGCAGGGCTCGCGCGCGACCCGCGGGTCGGGCGACCTCGGCGACCACCTCGGTGGCCTCGCGGCCGCGGCGAGACACCCCAGCGCAATCCCATTAGCGCTTCTCGCTGGTTCCCAGCCTTCTTAACACCCTAACGTTATTCATTCGCCTTAAACGACATTTCATCATATCACTGACCTTTTGGCTCCGCTCGGCTCGACTTTGATCGGCTTGGCGCTCTGCTTGCCGTTAGGGGTATCAAGCATAGGATACGGTGACTGTGGTCGGTGATGCGAGAGGAATACGAGCTGCCTGGTTCACAAGCGAAGCTTACCTTAGCAAGCAAAGGTTTTTTTTTCCCATTACATCACAATCACCATTATTTTTACAAAACTGCCCTCATTGGATAGCCCTACTCGTGTCTGCATTGGTTTTAAAAGATGTCATTTTCTGTCTCGATCTCTAACTTCCGTCGCTGAAATTGAAGCGAGGCGATAAGTTGGTGCTAAGTTGAGTGGGTTATGCAACGTATACGAAAGTTGTAAGATGAACAGTGACAATCTCTAATTATTGAAAAGTCTGAATCGTTCGTTCCATACATTGATTTTGAAAGGAAATACTGAATGCACAAACAACGCGAAGTCAACTTCTTATTCAATTCCGTTTCGTTAAGACATGATTTCCTGCCGATACAGATTACGTATAAATCGATTATTTTCTACCAGTTTTGACACTGCTGTTTGTCTCTCACACAATGTCAGTTGTCAGTCAAACTTTTCGCCATCTGTGAAGTTTGACATGACAGTTTCTTTAGGACTTAAAATAAGAGCTCGCCTAAACAAATAAGAGTGAGGCTCACAGATAATCATGAATAATACCAGTTTTACGTTGAATCAAAAAACTGGCACGGCGCTCCTATTTCGGCCGCAGAGCAGTCTTTTGTGCCAGCTTTTGTTTATTTTTTGGTCGATTTGCAATTCAGGGGTTGGGGAATGAAGAGTAAACTTCGAAAGAAATACTTCACTCTCCAACCAAAACGCACATCGGTCAAAGTTTGAATGAACGACAAACAAAAATCACTTCGGCTGAAAAAAAAAGCAATAAATTTAGGACGATCTCACAAAAAAAATCTTAAAAATGATATTTTTTTATAAATGTGGTATAAAAAAATATATTTAACGATCGTCCAAACTTTCAATACCTTCTCTAAAAAATTGAACCATAGATGATTAAAAGAATCTCTGAAACAACTCAATTATTTCGACTTATTGTTATTAGCATTTTTATTGTTGTTAGCAAAACAAGTGATGACCACAACTATAGACCCTTTATAAAAAGAGTTTGTTGATTTCAGGGTAGAATTTTACTTCACACCCTCTGTTTCGAAGGTTGCATTTTTACCTCTTGAATCCTACCCTCGCTCCACCTTTCATAAAACATGACGAATAACAAAGTATCCTAGGACGCAATGATGAGTGCAACGTTTCGAATGCAGAGTAATATACCACCAATGTATAGGAATACTTGATTATTTCACGGTATTCCACCCGCAGCAAAAATGCCTCCATCAAACGGAAGTAGTAATTGATACTAGACCCCCCTCGCAGAAACATAACTCAGACACCGTGACTAAACTACGGCAAGGGAAACACCCCGCCCCGACCGACTCTTCCACCCCCGACCTTCCCTTCCTTCCACCCCTCAACCTGAAAATATGTGGTTACAGCCAATAGGCTAGTCATTGTAGATTTCCTAAAATGATGCCATAAGGGGGTTACACAGAGAAATGTACCACTGGTTCTTCTCACACTTCCTGGGTCGGGTTATGTGCTTTATGTTCTCGACGCGCTGGGGACGATTTTTGATCCGATTTTAATGTTTGCGTCGTCCTATTAATCATATGGACTCATTTATGATGTGCCGGGGGAAGGGAGTGGACTTAAAGGGAAAAGTGGGTGGGAGCTGAGATTTTTTTTTTATATGGGCACTGCTCCTTCAATTTTAAAGCCATTTTGGGCCAACTCACTTCCTATCCCGTTTGAGAACCCGAACCATTCTTTTCGTGGTGAACTTACAACCTCTTTACAGAGAGCCTTGGAAACTGGACATAGGAGCGTGAGTTAAGGACTTATGTTTTTCTTCCTTTTAAGCGCGAAGCTAATTCATCTCGATATTGTGCCAAGAGTATGGTCCTCAAGGAGTCAAAACATACACTTATGGACTTTCCGGATAGATGAATAGTCAATATAAAGAGGGGAAGGATTGAGAGTTTATTTCAGAAGTAAATTGGATAAAAATAAAAAAAGACGATCGGGCATGGAGAATTTCCCCATGGATTGGGAAACTGATTTATGTACTGCAATAAGTTAATGCCAACAGTTGATTAATGGTACTAAACAGTATTTCTGGAAAAAAATAAGAAAACCGATTCAGAAATATGCTACAATGATAAAGTTTCATTAAGTACAGGCATTTACGTAGGCAAATGCCTTCATTTTTGTAAAAAAAAAATCACTCAGTAACGCACACTTTTATAGATTGTATCCATGGTGTAGTGGTTGTTAGCACATGCGCCTTGAGCGAACACATTTCCGTGTTCGATTCCGCGCAGAGTTACCATCTCCTTTTCTCCTTTAGGATAAAGCCAGCTCGATGCGACATGTAATTTTTTCGGGTTTCAAAGTGGGCTTCCAAAAATTGTTCGTTAATAGGTTAGTAAACAGAGCTAATCCGCGGGCAGCGAATGGTGATTGGGCTGGTGGCAGCCAGGGCCTACGGTGGGACGGGTCCTTTGGCAGAGCCGTGGAAAGGGTGACCCTGGGAAGGGAGGAGGGCGGGAGAGGGAGGAGCGCAGGGAGCGGAAGGGTGCCCGACAACGCGATCCACAATCCACCCTTTGTGTCACTGACACCAAAAACAAATATGCTACGTATCACTTTCTGAAGAGGTTCACATACGATTTACTTACACAAGGACAATGCTCACTAATCAACCCGCTTTTAACTCAGGTCCCAGATTTGTTCGATTGTCGCAATTGCTCGTCTCACGCTCCACTAGGACCGTTCAGATACTTCGAGAGGACTGAGTTTTTCGCGAAGAGAGTTCTGTCAACTTCTTTTGATTACTCGATCAGCATAGAATCGATTCGTTCAAAATAAACGATCTTTAGTAGATTCTGAGAGACCCGAGTTTTGTCCATTTTGACTTAACTATTTGCTTTTTTGTTTGATTTTTGCCAATATTCCATTTGGATTGATTCTCACAATACAACTAACAATAAGATTGATTTTTGTCAAAGCATTGATTTTTGCCGAATGGTATTGTTTGATGTTCGGCAATACTAATTCTGTTTCGTTTTTTTTTTTCAAGACATGTTTTTTTTTATTTAAAAAAAAGTGACGCTTGAGCATCATTTTCAAAACAAAGTGACTATTAACACGCAGCCCAATTTAAAATGTATAAGGTTGGTTTCCGTGCGTTCAAGTCACCTTCGATATTTGTAATACATTAAGTTGGTTTCCGTGCGTTCAAATCTCCCTTGTATTAGCATAGGCGTGCAAATAGAACTGACCTTTTTAAAAATACCTCCGTCCTTTCAGATTTTACTTACGATAATAATTAAAAGTATGACAATACGTGTCCTTATAAACTCATCTTCAGCCCTTTAGCAGGGGGGTCGGCTCTAAAGCAGTTTGTATGTCTGCACATATAGAAGCAAGGGAAAAAAGAAATCATCAAAATGTTCTACAAATATTATTGCAAAATGCAAACGATCGAGGAGGAAAAAGAACGGATTTCTCACGTCACATCGGAAGCATAACATAATCACAAAAGTTTCCAAACACTTCGTAACAAGGTTAATGCCAATTTTATATCCTTTTTTAAAGAAAGAATTGAGGCATCCTCTGAGGCCTGGAAGAGAGGCATAAGTGTTCGTTAATCCGCTCTTAATAGCAACAAAGGAGAAGTCACTGCCCTCTGAAATAGCAGCGGCACCCCGAACGGCGTCAGCGCCGCCTGCCGGTTATCCTATCGCTTTTTTGCAGCGGGTGGCGCGTGATCTGTGATCGCCATCGCCCGGCCGGCGATGGCGATGGGCGATCACCACCGCATCGCATCGCCCGCCCGGCCCACCGATTCTTCATCAGCTTTACGATCAACAATCGCTGCCTCTCTCTCTTTTGCTCTCATGGGAGCTTGTGGGCCACGTGCCGCTAAGCTGGTATTCGTACACCGCATGCACAACTTTTGACGGAAGTCGGTATTAGCGGGGCTCGTTCACACTCTCCTCGTGGATTAGCATGGTGTAAACAGAGGCACTCGTGGGGAAGTTCGTACGCCGACTCGCTGCTCGCACATATAAAAGAAATCGCTTATGTTTTTACATAGTTCTAAATATTTGTTTTCATGAGAATTTGACCGATTGTAGTTCAGACGATGCTTCTAGAAATTTTAAATTGATGGCAAAAGAAGGAATTATATTTTTTTGTCAAACCATTCGACATGAATTACAAAAAAATTAGTACCTAAAGTACACTTGAACAGCTAATACTACACGATAAAAATGCAACACCTGTTTTAGGGAGTTTTTACCTGTCTTGAGTGTGACAATAAACTAGGGGCAGTACGAATTTGGTATTTTTGAGAATAGACCTATGTTGAGCCACATCAATCGAAAGCTCTCGCCGAGACCTTTTGAATGGTATGGTTGAGCATAGGCCTATCTTGAATAATAACCAAAGTACGTGCTACCTCCGTTTTAGTTCCATCCAAAACAGGTGATAACTAAAAACAGGTGTTTTGTTTTTGCTATGTGTGAGATATAAATGTATTAAATCCTAAACAGGTTCTAACTGTGGTCAGATCATGATCAGGAACAGGCCATTTTCTGATCCTGACAGGATAACGACTATTGAGACCTGTGGCTTCGATGAGGACTTCTTAAAAGCCTGATGACACTTTCTGACCCCCCTCTCCGCCTTTTATTTAACGCTAAAACTCCTCTCCCTTATGGGCAAGGCGTAACGCAGACACCCTCACCCCTAAAAAGTGCACCGATACAGTTCACCAGTATCATATGATCAGCTCACCTCAAAATATCAAGCTGGGATTGGACCAAAAAATTCTTCCTGAAAAAAAAAAAGGGGGAAGGGCTTTTTTATTCATATTATTCTTTCGGAGAAAATTGACTTTTCATTTTGCTGCATACGCACTTCAAAACATAAACTAATTTAAGCGTGACCCGGCTAAACGTACGTAATTTATGCAGCGTCCCTCGTACATACACTGTCGCACAGCACCAGCAATGATTGATTGTCCAATTATTTTCCGGGCCTCCCTCTTTAGGAACTCAGACGTCCCAGCGACATATGCTTCGCGCAAACATACATGAAGTTCGCCTGCACGCTCATTTTGAAAATTCATTCAATTTGGCTTAATTTCACACAAGCGTCTTGTTGGACCCCTCGCATGGGAAAAGTTTTCACTTCGTTCGGCTCACTTAGTGCGGAATCAAGCGCTCTGCAAAACTAGAATGACTTTGCTGATTGTGATGGACCTACGTATTTGTTCACCGAGGATATGGTGCCTTGTTTAATTTTTTTGAGTGCTCGTAAGGAACTGGTTTAGTATCAATTTTTGATACAGCAACCACTTTTGTAGCCCGAAGAGATTTTTTCCCTCAGGGCTTTTTAACTTAAATAGATATAACTTATACATCAAAGGTAAGAAGTTTCGTAAAAAAAGTTACGAAAAAGTAAGTAAAATTATTCGGAATAAACAAATAGGTTGAAAAAACGTTGAACAGTGAACATTTAGAAAATCTGTCCATTTGAGCGAGCGTCCACGACTTTGAGGGATCAGCTGGTCGAGGTTTTACTGTAATCTTTAAAATGACTTCCATATTTATCCAGTGTCCAGAGCTTGAACGACTACCTGTAAGTGACTACGTGCAGATAATAAAGAAAAAAAAACTGGCAAAAAGAAATTCAGTGAAAAATTTTGGATTTCGTGTGCAAAACGTAACTTAGCCTCCACCAATGATTTGCAACCCTATATATCGTGAGCCGCGCAACGGGGGCGGGGGCTTTTCTCCGCCAAAGTCGTCCCGCATTGCCACGCCGCTTGGAAACGCGCATTTTAACGTCCATATTCTTATCATGTAATTTGAAACACAACGGAAGTCGGCGCCTTGGCGCCTAACAGCAGCGCCTGGCAGCAGCGCCTAGCAGTAGCGCCTAGCAGCTCCCTTTCCATTTGCCGTGGTCTGGCGCGCCCACCGCGGCCGCGACGACTGAGGCGAGGAATATGCCCCTCCGCCACACGAGCGAAAAATTTAAAGCTCTTCGTGAGAGAAACTATAAATTTCAGTGACACGGGTAATATTGTGTTTCTCCCTACACTGCAAACAGCAATTTCAAATTTACCTTTTTCTTTCATTCAGCGTTACGTCTGTGCCTTGGAAAGTGCTTCACTCTAAGAAATAATTTTAGGACATGTTCTAATTTCGAACATTTTTTTTTACAAAAGTGTTCGAAAATAGAACACATGTCTTTGAAAGGTGATCTAAAAGCATCCGTTCTATTTTCCGATGTTCGAAAATCGAACGGTTAGAATTTGAGCACTTTTTTATGTGTTCTAAAATCGATCATTTCAATGTAGAACGTTTGCCGTGT
>Ga0058701_10000919_pt1 | contig 20192 bp, 25 predicted proteins | sample AgamicOrMae_FD_97039 | JGI IMG/M metagenome (GOLD analysis project Ga0058701, IMG submission 97039) | Agave microbial communities from Guanajuato, Mexico - Or.Ma.e | ecosystem: Host-associated > Plants > Phyllosphere > Phylloplane/Leaf | place: Guanajuato, Mexico | collected 2012-06-04
TAATTTTTTTTATATATATATATATATATATATATATATATATATATATATATATATATATATATATATATAAAGAATTTTGGCAGCAAGTCTTAGGCTTGGGTACTTTTCTATACGACTATCTTACAGCCCTGAAAGCTTTTAGAAAATCTGAAGCAGCAGGTTTAAGTACGGTAATCCCCTTGTAAGTTAGGATAGGTTATTCATAAGCAAAGGTCAAAACCCTTATTAAATCAATTAAATGCCGCTAGGAATGTTTCCCGGTTTTTTTCCTTATTGCGTTTCGTTTTCTAGGCAAAGAGATGGAATATCCTACCGAGCAAAGTTACAGGATAGAGTGACAGCTGAACGGATCTACAGAGGAGCAATTGGAACTGGCAGAACTGCTGCGTTTGTAGCGTTCAGGTAGAAAAAGCTTCAATTTTTTTTCGAGCACGGTAGCCGCGACATGGCACTGATGTTGTGCTTCATCTAGGGATAAGAATTTACTCAACATCAGCATGAACATCGAGCCGATGAAAGTCATCAGGTTCTTCCTGACGTATGAGGAGCTTCTTCATCGAACAGATGGAAAATACCGTCATGTTACCACCATTTCGTCCAGACAGGTAAGTCGGTGCAGCGATAGAGTGGGTCGGAGTGTTTTGCTATGGGTTTTAGGTTCTGCTGACTACACTAAAGGTGGAATGAAATGATTGTTATCCATGTTTTGCTTCAGGTTATTCGTAACCTGTTGGTGAGGGTTCACATCAAAGAGCCGCGGGCGCTGAGAAACGTCAGTACGGCGCCCAGAATTGACGAGGGGAAGACAACTTATACTCCGATAATACGCACAGCAAACGTGTCTTGCGCTACAAGTAAGTAGAGCTTTGTTCTTAAATTTTCAAATTTTAAAGGCTATATTTTATTTTTGGGGGTTCGACCTTTTACAAAGTTGCAAGGAGCGCTACAGCAGCGCGAGTCTAGAGGCTCGGCCTAGCTTGTAAGGTGGCTCAGCACGAAGCTGCGGCGGCAGATCCGTAAAAGATACCAGGCTTGGTGGCAGCCAAGCAGCGAACAAAGGCAAAACGAGGAACGAGCCACTTAACCTAGGACAACGTGACTAGGGACAACCTGACTAGGGACAACCTGACTCGGGACCACCTGACTAGGGACCACCTGACTAGGGACCACCTGACCTAGGTTTAAATTAACTAGGTTAACATGACCAAGATTAACCCATAACAGTCCAAAGTGTTTGGACTGAAATTTAGCTTTGGAGAAATTGAAGGATTTTTTCCATTAAAATACGCAATTTTAAGCTTTGGAAAATGCCTAAATTATTGAATTTTAGGTTTCCAGAGGGGCGATATTTTTTAAATTGTGATAATACTGAACTGAATCGATCCTCTAAAATATTTTTTTTCTGTTTCCGAACGGCATCGCTGGGCGGTAATGGGTTAACATGACCTAGGTCGACATGGCTGAGGTTGACGTGACCGAGGTTAACATGACCTAGGTTCACATGGCCTAGGTTGACATGACCTACATCAATATGAACTAGGTTAATGTGACCTATATTAAGGTCCAGTCTGACCCTGATTAACGTTACCCACATTAACTTTTTGACTTAGATTAGTCTAGCCTCAACCTCAGCAAACCTAATCCAAGTAAACCTACCTGAAAAATGTAACCTGGAATAACCTAACCTTAGTAAATCTAACTTACGGTAGGGTACGTCATACCCATATTGCCACAAAGGGTTAAACGCAGGGTTGATTTGATTACAAGAGTAAGAAATTTCAACTTTTAAAACTGGAATATAATGGATATAACTGGAATAAATGGAAATTTGTTGCGTAGGTCGCATCCGACGGTGGATCTATACTCCGATTAAGACGCTCAGCCGATACAGAAGATGCATTGAAAATCAACTTGACCCGATCTTCTACTCGTCTCCGACGGAAATCACCATCGAATTCCCGCCCAAGACGTCACATCCTCAAGGAACAGTGGACACTCGAGAGCAGTTCGAAGTACTGTACGATGTACATCGCAATGGCACGGGCGGAGAAATATTGGTATGATCAACGCCAGTAGCAGTAGAATGGCCAGAAAAACGTAGGCAACCGGGTAAACAAGGCAGTTTTATCGATTATCTGCGCTCCAGAAAAAGGAGACAAAGTAAAAGAAAAACAGCTGCTTCATCAATTTCGAAAACTGGAAACCGTAAAGGTGGAATTTTCTATGTAATGTGAGTTGCGAGCCCCTGAGGATTTTCTGGAATGACGATACAACCTGCTCGACATGAGTACCATGCGTGTTGCCTACAACGGGCTGGATTCCTGGCTTTTCAGCCTTTAGTGGACAACACGCGTGGCACTCGCGGGTTGTATCGTCATTTCAGAAAATCCTCCGGGGCTCGCAACTCACATGGTATTGTATTACGTTTTACATTCCGTCACCTAGTCGAGCGAAGCGAGGCATCACCGAACCTTGGTTAGCGCAACCTCACGGTCGCTAAGCCTAATGCTGCTTCTTCTTGGAGACAGCAACTGCCGTTAAGAAAAAGGCAGCATTATGTTTAAAGGCAGCCGAGCGGATAATTAGCAAAGCGAGGCACAAGGCACGTAAACAACAATAATTTGGGAGTTAACCCAACCGACGCGATTGTACGTCGTTAACCGTAGGGTGGAACATTGGCGATAGAAAATAATACCTTCCGGTTTCAGATTACCGGTATATTTTTATTTGAATTGAGCATCAGAGCAATAGATTAGGTCAGCTTGGCTAGGCAATCCGTGCAGTTAGCACAGTAATTTGCATGGTCACATTAAATCCGTGGTCGTTACTGTCGTAACTGTATTAGCCTCACAAATGGCTGCGCAAGCGACTTTTCTAGCTGGAGTATGAATAATGGCCACAATCGTATGCCTTAAATGTAATAACGTACCTATTCTCCATCTCCTTTGCTCCGAGAAAGCAGGAGTTAAAGATTTACTGTGATTGAAAGGTCAAAGACGGCTACTTCGTCCATTTCTTCGGTCCGGACGAGAAACTCCTTCCGAAACATATTGTGTTCGTCCTTGATGTCAGCGGGTCCATGGTCGTGAAAAAACTTCAGCAACTTAAGGATGCTATGATGATCATTTTGAGTTTCTTACGGCCGGAGGATTACTTCAATATCATCTTGTTCAACGATCGCGTGAAGGTGCGAATCGACCATATCGATAGAATATCGATAGACGACGAGCAGCTTAACAGTTCTTTTCTGTCCTCATCCAGACATTAAACTTGGAAGATGACGGCAACTCTGACCTCATATCAGAAGACAGTGAACCAACGTCGTCTGAAGAGACCAAACTGAAATGGACGGACCATGAACTGACAAGAGTTCTACCTGGTACTGCAGTGTCACCGGAGAGTATAAAGATAGCAAGAACTCGACTGAGCTACATGCAAGCTGGTGGAGGTATGCATCAGGCATAACATTTTTCTCAGACCAACAAAAACTTCTGTACTATCTTTGGATGAGAAACTTAATAGCTAAACATTTTCACAGATTTTGTGATTTTTTTATTTTTTTTTGCAGCCACAAACACGTTTGGAGCTCTCCGACAAGCAGTGTTGACCGCTAAGAAGCAGCAAGATTTCTTCCACACGGAAAGAAAGAACCAGAGATGGAAATCCCTCATCATTTGCTTGACTGACGGGGAGGCTACAGTTGGCGAAATTAGACACGACTACATCGTCAAAGAAATAGCCGAATTGAACACATCTCCTCGTGTCCCTGTCTACAGTATCTCGTTTGGGAAAGGAGACAATATGGCGTTTCTGAAGAACCTCTCCACAGCTAATTCCGGATTCGCTCGGCTCATTCGGGAAGAGACAGCGAGTAGGGCGCAACTGGAGAAGATTTTCGATGATATTATCACCGAGCCCTTGACCAATATCAAGTTCAAATATACGCAAAAACAGGTTTATATCTATGACATTCTTTCGGGGAATGGGTTTCTTGGATGCATGGGAATATTCCAAAGGTAGAATTTTCAACTACCTGTGATTAAGTTAGCTATCCGAGGAAGCGTGACACAAGGCACTTAACCTCGCCAAAGTTGAGCTAATCCTCCGGTGTTGTAAAACTTAAATCCCCATGCTGTAATGAAAGGTTAAACAAGATAGGATCACAGAGGTGGAAAATACAATCAATCAAACTGAGAGCATGGATGACCCGGTAGTAACTCACTCATGGTCTCTTACAGGTTGATGTTAATTCTACGACCAAAGTTAATTACCCGAGGTTACTAGACAATGAGGAACTGGTTGTCGTAGGTCACCTTGCAGAGAGAAACAAAAAGCATCAAATTTATGCCAAAGTCCACGCTGTCTCCAAGGATGGACATAACAGAACTTACCACATCATGGTAATTGGAACGAACAGATCGAGGCTTCCGCAACTCTTTTCTCTATCATTTCCAGAAACTAAGATACTGATATTCTTTTCTCCAACAGTCCTTGCCATACACAGAACCCAAAATTCACGTTCGGTTCCACAACGATATGATGCCTAGTAAAACCAGGCCAACCTCGTTTGTTGAAAGAGCGTACGCGTTCCTGACAATCAAACAGCTGATTGAGCAATCCAAAGGATCGCATTCAAAATCTGATCCGCATCCTGCTCAGACAGCAATGCGGCTTGCTGAAGAGGTTCGTATCCTGCCTTTATTTTAGATGACTCTACACCAAATACGTTGACCGCTTCTGTTTCTTTGCAGTACTCCTTCATAACAGAGTTGACTCCTCTCTTTTCCACTGGTCACACAGCAAAGACGGTCACACATGGTAAGTATACACCTGATGAAAGGTGGAGTTTCCAACCTCTTGCGGTCCACCTTTCACCACCACGCCGAGGCACGGAACGGAACTGACAAGTGAGGTTAACGTATCCCAACAGTCGTACCTGTATGTTTGATGCTCTTTACTTCTCAGCGGCAGTTGCTGCTACCGAGGAGTAAAGTTGTATGACAGTCGAGGTGACTCTATATGACGGTGGAATCATTCCCGTCGGAAATGGGATACGCTTTCTGACGCCAATTGTTTGTGCGGGTTGTCTTCTTAAAGGGTGAAAGGTAGCCCTTGTCCGGGCCGAACGAAGCCGAACTCCTCCGGACTTACCCGAGCAAGCTGCCTTTCATCCTGTAAGTAGGCGACCCGTACAAACAAGTGGCATCAGAAATCGTCTCCCGCTTTCTCTGTATATAAGGCCTGAAGGGACTCCACCGTTAGATACCTTGACGATAGTCGTGCGGAGCGATAGCAAAGCGAGGCACAATAAAGCACGTTATCTGGCCTATGTAAGGTTAACCCAAAGGAGGTTAAGGGAACCTAGGAAAACCAAATCTAACCCAGGTTAACCTAACCTGTTCTGGTCAGCTTGCACTAACCTAGGTTAAGCCAACCTTATCAAGTTCACCTAAGCAAACTTAACCCAGGTTCCTCCTAAGTAACCTTAACCGTATTTAACCTTGACTAACCTAACCTTCGCGCTTTATGTCATTGAATTTTCATCATGTAATAAAAGATTAAGCCAGGGTGGAACACAAGAGGGACGAAAATCCACCTTTGAAGTTTACAGTCAAGGGTTGCATTCTCTCAGAGTTTTAAAACAATGTCGGCTTTGGGCCTCCCAGCAAAAGTTGATATGCAAGCTACTCAAGCCGAGACTCCCATGGTATCATTCTTGGCTGATCTGCCCGACTCTTTCAACTCGACTGAAGAGGAGGAAAAAGTCAATTGGTTGATACCTGCCGAAGAGTTGACGAACCAATCACTAGACTATAATGGTAAAATGGTAAAATTTGTCGTACCTCTTGACTCGAGTAACTAAGACCTTTGAGAGGTTAGTGGGATTCCATTCAATTCAATTTCTTTTTTATCCTAGGTGTGCTTTTTGCCATCGGTCGTGCTACCCTACCTTGACATCTTTAGCCTTCGTCCTTGGATACGCTACGTTCATGTCATTAGCGACATCAGTTTCCTGTACGCACGAACTCTAGTCGTTGCGGAAATCGAAGGAAACGAGGTACTACACAAAAGTGAGGAAGTGTCGTTTGATATCGTAGTACCCCAAAACGCCTACGTCACCGGCTTCGTTATGTAAGTACTTTATAAAACGTAGACTTCATCACCTCTTGTATTCCACCTTTTGTCTCAAAGCCGAGTCGAGGAGCAGAGGATCATGAACTAGGCTTGCAACTTGACCTATGTCAACCTGACCGGAGGGTCACCACAACTTTGATGCCTCTCCTCAATAGTATTTACTTCCGCTGACGAAGCGAGGCACAAGTCACTGCTGAGCTGGGAGAGACATTACCTAACACAACTTTACTGGTGCGGTTGTTTGGTACACAGTAAAAACACATCCATTTTAGGGAAAGCCCCAGACAGCAAATAGACTAGACGATCTATAGATGGGCTAAGTGGCCACATATTTGATGTCTATTAGACGTCTACCAGTCGTAGACGTAGACATCTCATATATGTCTAATAGACATCAGATTTGCGGACACTTACCAAATCTATAGATCGTCTAGTGCAGACGTCTATTTGCTGTCTGAGGCTATACCTGTTTTAGGTGAGAAACTTAAACGGAGGTAGTCCGTATTTTGGTTATTTTTCAAGGCAGACAAGTGTTAGACATATCACGCACTTGAAAGGTCTCGGCGAGAGCTTTCCATTGATGTAGCTGAACATAGGTCTATCTTGAAAATAACCAAAATACTACTACAGTTTTAGTTTCACATCCAAAACAGGTGCGGTATAGAACGCCCTGAGGTGTTTTGATTTTACAATGTAATCCTCATGTAATAAAAGGTTAAACCAGGGTGAATCACAGAGTCAGAAAATCTCATCTTTAAAACTAAGAGCAGTGTCCTCCCTGTCAAAATATTTATAGAGCGGTAGACTGAAAATCGCGGACGTCATTTTTCAGGGAGATCGATGGAGTAACGTACCGTGCGCTCGTCACGGAAAAAAGGGCTGTTGACAAGAACAAGCGCAATGCAGCAGTCGAAGCAGGACAGACAGGTGCTTATCTCTCATTCAGGTAACAGCAAAATAACCATTTTGACCGAGTTTAGATGAAGGCACACGTCTTAATACTGCTGTTCAAAACTAGGGAGTCTAACCTTCTCAAAGTAACCATCAACATTGAACCAACGAAGGTTGTCAAGTTTTACGTCACCTACGAGGAACTGCTCCAGAGAATTGATGGAAGATACCAGCACATTGTGACAGTCACTTCTCAAGAGGTAAACAACAACCTGTTACTACATAACGATACTGGTATTTGAACTTAGACGTATTAACTCTAGAACAACAGTAAACGTACTTGCAGGTCGTGCCAAAAATGAGGGTAAGGGTCCACATCCACGAGCCTCGGACTATAGAGAACCTCAACGTCACACCCAGGATGTACGATGATAAGAACATTAACAACTGTCCCGGAAGAAGCACAGACACGTCGTGCAAAGCTGGTGAATACAAAACACCCCCTAGGGGAATTTCCCTTTCCATATACCATGCCACGATCTTTTCATCTACCGGTGACGATTCTTGCGCGAGTTAGCTCTCCCATTGATCCAAAATTTGTTGCAGTCGGTCGACAGAAGCGGAGTCAGAAGCAGAGAGGTGCTTTCCACCCAAAATCGAGGCAAAAGAATCGGAAGGATTCTATGAACGGCTCCGTTTTTTACTTATCCCCGAACGAAGTAATAGTGGACTTTCCCCCGCCGGACTCGTCGCCTCATGGAGGCACTGGGAAATGCCTCGGTGGGCAGCTGGAAGTGTCGTATGACATCGAGCGATGTTTGCCAGGCAGTGAAATAATAGTAAGTACTATCGGGATCAAAAGTCACGTTGAGCTTCTAATTGCGCGAACAAATAATTCCCCCCCCCCACGGCAACAGCTAACAAGAGGCAGCTCGTGATGTTATCCTCGCTTAAAATCAGCATAAAGTTTCAAAGATGGTTTTTACATACGATGGCACTAGACTTGCGGTGACCGTTTCATTAGGTTCACCAGAGTAAGGCAGCGTATGTTATTCCGTGCCTTGCTCTCTCTGCTGTCGCTCTGCTCAGGTTGGCTACAAACGGTGGAACAGAAGAGGTATGGCAATTTTCAACTTCCGAATTCACACTCACAGTGAACGTTTCCTTGTGCAGATCAGAGACGGTTTCTTCCTCCACTCCTTCGCCCCGGAAGAGAAGAGTCTCCCCAAACACGTGATATTTCTGCTGGATGTCAGCGGCGCCATGTCAGTGGGAAAACAACTGCGTCTCAAACATGCCGCCGTCACAATTCTAAACTCGCTCACACGTGAGGATTACTTCAATATAATCTTCTTTAAGAGCAACGACGAGGTAAGCGCGCTACTCTAAATTCACAACGATTGGTTTTCCAGCTCTCTTACTCTACGTTTCGTCGCTACGCCGATCGGAGTGTACGCGAAGTGGGGCACAAGGCGTGCCCAGGTTGAACTGTCCGCAGTTCGGATAATTCGACACGGACATCCGCATAGATATCCGTAAGGATACCCATGTGGATATCCGTAAGGATATCCGTGTGGATATCAATAAGGATACCCATGACATTCATGTGGATGTCCTTATGGATATCCATGTAATGGTGAGAGGGTGCGGATATCCTTACAAATAACCTCGCTCTTTGACCATTTACTTGGATATCCTCATAGATATCCGGGCGGATATCCATGTCGAATTATCCGGGCTACGGACAGGCTTGACCAGGGTGATCCTTAGCCCTAGTAAAGGATATTCCAGCGTAATGGGTAAATATTCGATGACAACTTGAAATTTTCAGGATTAGTTCAAATTGTGTGTAGGCCTACCTATCGTATGGCGAAGTCCAAAAAAAATGCCGTTCCGTTTTCACGTAATTAGATTCTGAAGATGAGGGGAAATGCATGGGCTCTTATGGCGGCTCCGGCAAATGGCGCTCAATCGGGTGAATTATGATTGATAACGTCCGATTGAGATTAGATAAGCGAAAAAAACTATTTCCAGTAATGATTGAAGTTTTAGAAGAGACAAGTTTGGCGACAATCCACAGTTTCATATCAGCAACTTCATGATTTTTTACCGTGAGAATTAAAATTTTACTATTGTGAAAATAAAATACGAAGAACACCCTGGGTCAATGCTTGTCAAAAGCGTTATTTTTCTCAATTTTCAGATTTTCAACACTCGTTTTGAATTTTTTTATGAACTTGACTAGTCGGAGGCGCTGGAATATCCGTATTCTAGGACAAGCTAAAAACTATACGGTTGTACGTACTTAATCCTCATTATGGAATGGCAGGTTTAACTTAGATGAATCACAGAGGTGGATAAACTAACCTTTGGGTTGAGAATGTAAGCGAAAACAACGATGATCCCGCGAATCTCACGTATCTTTTCTCTCGCATTGCAGGTGTACAATACGGAGAAGAACCCTCCAACAGGTCTTCTCATGGGAACAGAAGCCTCAGTAGAAAATATTCAGAAAGCGATCACGTTATTGAACGATATGGACATCAACGGAGGTACAGTAAATGAACTTATTCCTGGTACCTTAATTTTTAATGGTGGAATCTTCGCAATCTTGTGTTCCACCATTCGTCACCAATTCGAGCGACAGCAGAACGAGGCACTAGGCAACTGACCTGGATTAAGCCAACTTAGAGTCCTAGATAAAACAGAGACCCGAAACCGTAAGTGAAGCGGCAGCCTTTTTTGGTGAATGCGCTGTCTCGTGCCGCCCTCCGACCCCTTCAATCCATCGGCCGCCTTTGATGACGGCTAGAGTCCTGGATAAAGCAAGCCGTCATCGAAGCACGCGGCAGCGAGGGTGGTCAAGAGGGCCGGGAAACGGTACGACGCTGCACTCGCCATAAATGGCTGCCGCTGTACTTCCGGTTTCGGGTCGCTGTTTTATCCGGGACTCTATAAGCCAACCCACGCGGTTATAAGTCGTATTCATTCTCGAAATACGATTAACGGTTCAACCATGCACGATCGGTCACATACTGAAAATCCTCGCCTTTCAAAGTAAGGCAATTTTTTTAAACTCATATCTTTCCCGCAGAGCTCAAACTTTACGGTGCTCTCCGACAAGCCGTCTTGACGTCAAAGCGGCAGCAAAGCTTCTTGCAACGAGACAAAAGAAGCGATAAATGGAAACCAGTGATCCTGCTCCTGACCCACGGAGAGGCGTTCGAGGGGGACACTTTATCGCCTGACTTCATCATCAGAGAAATCACTCTGTTGAATAATGCTCCGCAGACTCCCATCTACAGCTTCTCCCTCGCTGAGGATGGCTACGTTGAGCATCTAGCGAATTTGTCCGAGGCGAACTCCGGCTTCGCACGGTTCATTTACGAAGGTCCTGACGCAAGCTCGCAGCTCACAGAAGTCTTCAAGGAAGTTTCCAACGAGCGTCTGAGCAACATCACCTTCAGATACCTGCCAGAGCAGGTAGTTATTATTTGTAAATTTTCAGGCATCTCCTCCCTGTTGGGTTCCACCTTTCCGTCACAAAGGCGAACGGAGAGTCGCAACCTAACCTAAGTTTTTCTAAACCTAACGGTCGCAGTACTCCGTAACAGCTGCTACCAAGAGGTATGTAAAGATCTGGATCTACAAAAGAGGCGCAACCGAAGTTGAGCGTTCTAATTGGTCGGTCAGAGAAAGAGAGGAAAGATACGATTGCTGTTTCGCGAGTGAGACGGATATACTCGCATGCGTAGCAAAAATGGCCGCCGCTCCCGCGCCATGCAGCGGCCATTTTTACTATCGTCGGTAGCGCATTTTTGGTGATCAGGGTCTTAGAAGAGGTACCTGAGGTACGTCAGACGCGATAGCAGCCAAGAGGAGCGATAGCGAGGCACGAGGCACGTGGTACGCTACCTAAACTTAACTAAGTTTACCTAGACTGACCTACGAGGTTGCATGTCGTTGATCCTCCCTTAATATGCAATGAAAGATTAAACGAGAGTGGAACACAAAGTATAAAATTAGGCTTCCAAAATGTACAGTGTGTCAATAAGCGCTGCACAGGTGGATCATGTAAGAAAGCATTATATTCGACAGGTTGACCTGACCTCGACTACAAAACTGCATTACAAGACGTATCTCCACGGAGGTGAGCTGGTGGTCGCCGGCCGGGTCGGCAAGAAAGCTCAGTCGATCTCTGCCGAAGTCAGTTCGGTATCCTTCGACACAAACAAGATATACATCACGACGGTGGGTATCTGTACTCCGACACCCACAGAGGACGAATCTCGTTCGCATTCATTCTAGAAAATGAGGCTCGATTTTAGTTCTCGATAGTCGTATGCAGAGAGAAAGAGAGTAACTTTTGCAACTGGAATTTCATGTTTGATTCGCACAGTCCAGTGCATACGAAGAACCTGAATTCCTAACGGCAAGATTTCCTGAGACTCTCATCCCGATAGGCTCCAGAGCTGCTGCGCCCTTCGAACGAATGTGGGCCTTCCTCAAGATCAAACAGCTCATAGAGCAGTACCAGAAATCCGCGGATGCGGCTTCAGCCCAGAGGGCTCTGAGGCTTGCAACAGAGGTAACTTGTACTATCATGAGCAAAAGAAACAGCATCGTCTTTTCAGCGAGGCAGAATTTCGGTTGCAGCTCTGGATTAGTTCTCGAGGAGAGGGAGGCTGGAAAGCTGTGATTGGTCAGACACCGCGTTACGCACAGGTAAAGCAAGCGTAACGGCCTCCCCTCCACGAAACATTCAGAGCTGCCAACCGAAATATCGCATCACCAAAAAAAAGTTTCTTTCGCTTATGATAGTACACTAGTCTTAAAAGTACTCTCTACCGTGTGTTGTACCTTTCGTCGTCAAGCTGAGGCACAAAGAACGATATACCATCTAACATCCCTAACTGAACCATCCGTGCGGATATCCGCTTGGATATTCGTAAAATTACGAATGTACGACGTGTTGAATAATCCGTAAAACTACGGATATTCATAGTAAACTTCACGCGCGGATGCTTGTAGCACCGATATCCCGGCGTATTTCCGTGCGGATATCGGTGATACGGATATAGGAGCGTGGTTTACTATGGATATTCGTGATTGTGCGTATAATTCCACTCGGACATCCGTAATGTTACGGATAGCCAAGCGAATATCCGGACGGACAGCTCGACCGAGCTAATTATCACCTAGCCCAATGCTGCTCCACCTAAAAGTACGCGACAAGGCTTGGCGACAACCAAGCTGACAAGCAGGCACAACACACGAGTGCTCGGTGACAATACGTTAAATAAGGTTGGATGCCTTGTGCATCCAATTGTCGCTCCGATTGGCTTGGCGAGGAAAGGAGAGCACAACAGGTAGGAAGTGCACCGTTTGAAATTTATAGTGATACGCCTCTTTGTTTCCTCAACCACCACTGCATTGAACTATTCGAGTTGAATTCATTTACAGTACTCCTTCGTGACGGAACTAACATCACTGCTGGTGGTGAACCCAGGTGATACAGCAAACGATGTCACTCCAAGTAAGTACAAGATCAAGATTTTTTTTCGGATTGGATTCAGTTATCGAACCATGCGTCAACTTACAGCGGTGGCCCCTGCGGTGCCAATGGCACCTGAAGAACCACCCGTCATTGAATCGTTTGAAGCAAAGGTGGAGGCCACCTCGGAGCTTCAATCTCCGGAACCGTCAACCGAGATGTCAACGAGACCTGACAGTATCTACTCAACCCCACTTCCAGTCGAAGCAACAACAATCAACCCATTGGAAAAGGTCAACATATCTCAAGTCACGTGGCTGCCAGCCGAGGCTCTTACCACTGGCATGGTAGAACTTGATGTGTTTGGAGAAAAAATGCGCTACTTTTTGTGTAATAATAGCGTAAGTAGACTTTCTGTTCTAAGAAAATTTTCTATACTACGACGTCGCCTAAAGAGATTGTGTAATTTTCAGAATAACTCGTCGACTTTAGCCGAGTGCTCTGCTCCTGGGATTCCACTAGGCAAATGCCGGCACCTCACACAGTGTGTGATGAGGGTCATAACTGACAGCGTCCAAGCTTTTATACCATATCAATGTCAGCGAGACAAGTATGTCACTGATGGATACTTCACCGATTTTTCATACTCTAGCTTAAGTAAATACACACTTGATGACTTCGTTTTATTTCCTTTCCAGTTATCTCGCCGTTTGTTGCACGGATTAACATCAGATGAAGATAATCTAGGAGACCATCTCGTCGTTCTAATGATTCGCCCGCGTCTCCTGAACCCTCGTCCCCGATTTTTATAAATTTTCAGTATGTGTGAGAAAATTTGTATTCATAAAGAGAATAAATATGTTTTGTTCATTCTTAGCGTTTCAGTTTAGCTTTGTGAATTCATATGAAAATCAAAGTTCTTCTATTCGATCGCTAGCTTGTCACTCATACAATTCTTTTGACAGATCTACATATTCTCAGATGGCCACACAGCAAATATATTCAAGCTTACCCGTACACTCTATTTTTTTAAGGTAGCAAATTTAACCTTTTGGTTCAACCTTCCGTCGTCAAATGGAGCGGAACGACAGCGGAGCGATGTAAGAGGTATCTAACCTAACTTAACCTATCATCCTTGCTTTTTACCAAGATTAGTTATATTCACTTGTGCCTCGCTTCGCTATCGCCCCGCTAAGCGGTCGCCAAGCCTTATGCCGCTTACTTCTCGGCGGCCGATTTAGGGCCGCCGAGAAGTAAGCGGCATCAGGCTTGGCGACCGTTTAATCAGGTAACCCTATGTTAAGTTAGGTTAGGTTACGTGCCTCGCTCCGCTCGGCTTAACGTCGTAGGGGTTGAACCAAAATGCAAAAGGTTGAAAACGCAACCTTAAAAATTTAGAGAGTAGGTACATATTCTCAGATGGCCATACAGCAAATATTTTCAAGCTTACCCGTACCTTTGCCAATTTACCTTTGTGCTCTTTTGTCGTGTTTATTTGACGTTATTTACTCACAGGATCATGAGGCGGTGGTTACTCACTCAATGTTATATCCATTGCATGAACCCAGGATCAAAGTCCTAGACTGTTAAGATCAAAGACGATAATATTCTATGAATCCAAAAAAAAAATAGCCGGAGGAAACCTTTAGATATTTATACGCTGTTACAAGTTTGATTTCTTTTCATGCCTGTTCCACTGTCATTGACACTTGACTACTTACTGTGTTTGTAAGAATCCCGTTGGGTACCGTATGGGGTAACCGACGGGCAGCAACCGGTGCAGTGCCGCTAGGGTGAGTCTGCCCAGTCTTTCGCTACCCGGCTCGACTCTTCAAACCCTACCTGATACTATCAGTCAAAAATGTATTGCGCGCTCTAATTTTTTGAAACTTCCGTAACTTTGGAACGAAGCGAGATACGACAAAAAAGCTAAAATCATATTCATAGATCTCTTGAAGATCGAACGATTTTATTTCGTATTTTTCTTACGTATATCTCTCCGTTTCAAAGTAATGGAGGTGCAAAAAAATGGGAGCGCGCAATACTTTATTGACTGCTTACGAGCGGGTCGAAATCAGTGTTTTCAGATTCCGCGACCCCGTCAAATTGAAACGCGTCTTACTTTTTAACCGGTAAAGACAACATAATGTTGAGTCCTATTTTTGGAATGCTCAGCTCGAGAGCGATCCACAACATACCCGACATGATAGGTTATCTTTAATGGTTAAAAAGTAAGACGCGATTAAGAATTTACGAAATGGCCGAATCTGGCAACACTGGCCGAAAACCACTTTTGTTCGGAAGTGGTTCAGATACGCACATTCCGTAAAACCACCGAAATGCAGTTTTTTTTTAAAAGCCTCATTAAAAAAACTACGTAACGTACCAGGGCCTTGACCCCCGCTCTCCTTGAGTCCTTGCGTAGCAGTGTCTCGATACTTGCCTGCTACCCACCCCTTTCGGAGACGTAGTATGTGCAAGTATTTCTGACCCAATCTAAAGGCTGCCAAGCCTGATGCCGCTTACCCCTCTGGCAGTGGGATGGGGCTGCCAAGAGCGAGAAGCACTAGTACACGGCATGGGACGTCCACCGGTGTACTACGAGCCCTTTTAGGGAGGAGAGGGGTCTAGGTTAAGGCTCGGTCTTAAGTTTTCTTCTAAGGCGAGGTGAGATCCAAGCGGAGCAGTGACGTAACGATACAAGGCACCTAAACTTTTTAAAGCAAAATCTAAACCTTTGTTAAACCTTTGGTTAAGCAAAATCTCGCTTTTACAAAGGCTTTCGAGAGCTGCCGGGCGAATAGCCTCCGGCACTTATGAACAATACTCTGTCGGGTGAATAGTCACTCCGTATAAAAAACGAAACAAAAAAACAAAAACAAAAAAAAACACGATGGGCAACTTTCAACACATACACAAAGGTAATTGCTTTTCGGTCGTAGGTAGGCAACCACGTCAACATGCATGTACGCACAGTTGCCTACCGTTCTGCCAGTATTGCGTTGCGCCCGAGAGAATCGTTTACCTTGATCACTGGAGTTTCATGACTAATCGGCCGGATAAAAAAAAAAGTAGAACATTTTCAAAAAGATCAATTGAATCCTTAAAAAAATGTGCTTCGTAATTAGTTGAAATAATTTCATATTAAAAAAAATCTTGAAGAACGCTACGATGACGGACCCAGGACACTAATTTCATTGACCTCCCCCTCCCCTCCCAGAGAGAGATCCTGATTAAAATCTCGCATCTGTGAGTAAGGGGGTGGATAGAGAGCCTAATCAGAGAGCCTAATTACATTCCCACAGGGGGGGGGTCTCCTCTTTCCTGATTCACGTCATGTTATAGCCCAAATCACGTCAAAACTACTACTCCTTTAATTTTGATCAAAATTTTAAATCTCTGTTTTCGATAGCAATTTTAGTACGGTCCCTGGATCGAGAATCCATAGCAAGTCAATACATGGATATCCATAGAAATCCAAGGATAACCAAATTAATATACGTAATATCCATGGATATCCATAAAAGCATGGATAATTTAAGACATATCCATAAAAACATGGATATCCATTCATGTACATTTATTGTTTACAGATATATATTGCAGCATGTTCTTGTACGGATATCCCTGCTTGGATATCATTGTGGATATCCAAACTTGCATGGATAATTGAAGACTGACATCCAAAAATCATGAATATCCATGTTAAAATCCGTGGATTTTTGGCAGTCTATGAATGGATATGCTCTCGGACCAGGGGTAAGTTTTAAAAAATCTTTCACCTTTCTGAAAACCCTAAAGATATACTTCAAACTAAAATACCATTCACGCGTTGTGAATCGCACTGTTCGCCTTAAAACGCATGAGCAGGGATCTTGAAAGCAATCGACACGTTTTTCATTCCGCTTCCGCGAAATTTCTCATACATGTACTGTACATTGTTATCGGTCTGATCCGTGCACGGTGATGAATCCGTGTTATTGTTTACCTTCACGCTGTTTACTGCACAGCTGATCGCACCCTGGATCCATGATTACTGGATTAATTGTTATTGAACTTCTGAATTAACGACGCATTGGGTAAGGTGAAATGAAGTGTTCATCTCAGTAGCAGCAAATGTACTCTAAATTTGTAGCCCCACTGAGAGCCTCAGAGTTGAGTTTTCATAGTCCTCACATGAGAGGAATCATGGTCCTCATGAGAAGGAAAGCAATTATGAAGGTTTTAACCTATGTTTATTTGAAGAAAGTAGTATTGCTTCCTCATGTTAGCATGACTTGGAAGATATCTACATCACTCGCCGCAGTTTCTTTCAAGGTTATGTGAGCTAAGCAACCAAAGTATTACTCGCACTTCATTCTAATTATATTATGAAAGAAAATTAAACCATGCTTTACTTTGCATTTGTATCATGAATAAAATGCTAATCATGCTTTACTCTTATCATATTGATCAGTCTGGTAGCAAGAAGTTGCGCTTTATACAAACATTAGGATTCTACAAGAAGCTGGTTTTATCAAGTCTTTCCAAAATTGGGCAGGTTGAAGATATTATTGATCTTAAGTATTCATGTTTGTCTAACACAGATGTATATTGGCTTGAAAATGTTTTTAAATTTGAATCTGTACTCTAGAATTTTGCTAATAGATGTCTAGAAGATGCATCTGTAAGTATGATTGAAGCAGTTATTCTCTCCCATACTGAAGACAGAATAGAAAAGGGGAACATGTATCATAGATTGCCTGTAGATACTGTAGTTACATTGCTGCCAAAAGATACTTTTAGTGACCAGCAGGTATCTGATATTTGCACAGTGATGTTCAATTAAAATTGGGGTATCCTAATTAAGACGCTTAATACTAATTCAATACTGCACTCGCTTATCAGTTTAACATGCGCAAGTTCCTGGAGTGGATGTACACATGGACTACCTAACCTAGCTTAGTATCCTTTATTTCTCTCAAGCACTACAAAATGATCATTCTTCTTGACAAGGTCATCTTATAGCAGAAAGTGAACTGGAGTCTAATCAGATCAAATAATAAGATGTAAAGCCTGGAAGACCTTTTGAATTTTTTTTTTGCAAGGCATTTGGCAACAAAGACAAACATTCACAGAAGTGAAATACTACTCTGTCAGTTTTGAGAACGCGATATCGCCGGACCGTTTGTACCGGCTCCCTGGTTTGTAGAAATGTTAATCTCCCGCCTCTTCCTGTATTTCGCGCTGGACAAGAACGTTTTCGTAATTTCTGGACGGGCCCCGGGCAACAGCAAGAGAAGAAGAAAAGAAATTGCACTGTGGTTACAGAGAAGAGTCTGGGACAAATCAAAATACGATATTTTCGATCAAAATGGATGGCTTTCGGTAAGTAATGATGTTTTTGACTCAATGTTCGAATTGGGATTCCACAAACTCAAGAGAACCCTTTAGGCCTGCATGTTTCCGACATCAGTAGTTATGTCAATGTTTTGCTCGTGTTGAAAACGATTATATTCCGAGCTGACACCTAAGTAAACATGGTTCATAGTTTGTTATTGTTTACCAATACAATGACGAGCGCATTTAATTAACTACCGGCGACTTATCTTATTGAGGAAATTATTATTTTTCGTGTATAAGTTACTGGACTGCTTCCTAACATTGTGACGAGGTTAGGTTAGGGATCATGTTTGTTATTGTTTACTTTGGTATCTGACAACATGGGTTTAGTCTCATTTTTTGTTTTATCTTCAACTCAATCTGTTTTGCAGTGACCTGTTATAATGCATGGTGTCATCCCTGATAAAATGCCACAAGTCTGGGAAAAGTTAAGAGAAAAGAGGAACTCAAATACAGTCATCCACACTCTGCCAAATGCAAGAGAATTCTACAAGGTGAGTTTCTCTGAACATTTAAAAAATTAAAATAATAATAATTAAAAAAAAACAAAAAAACAGACATGCTTTTGGAACAAATATAAAGTAAAGTATCAGTATTCATAAATGAAAGAATCAGTCAGGAATCGTATCTGTGTCTTGAAATGTTTTCTGTACCTCTAACTTTCTCAAGCAAATTCATAGTTACAAATTTCCATTTGTAACTATTGCAGTTTTTGGAGTCATAAAATACAGTTTCAGCGTCAGCCTTGACATTTATAGATATTAACCAAATTAAGCTCACAAGTTATTATCAATGAGCATAACAGCAAGAAAGAAATACTGGACCTTTTTACTGATAATTTTGCCTGTTTTTTTTTCTTATGTTCCTTCATTTGATTCATATGTTTTTTGATGCTTTGGTCTGAAGGACAACCCTAGGGAAGACCCTAAAAAAGCTGCTAGCATTGAAGTGGTGGATTTGGAACCTGAAACAGAGCCTGGAGAACAGCAGGATTCAGTTCATGACAATGTTCCCAGTATCGAAGGGACGGATTCAGAACCCAAAGCTGTGGCAGTGAAAGAACAGAACCCAGATCAGGTAATCATTCAAACCATCCAGTATTAATTTCCTTTGTAATTTTTGTGCACTGAATCCAAGATCAAGCTTAACTTTTTTTTTCTTTTTTTTTAGGTAATCAACCACTTTAAAAATTCTAGTCAGCCAAAAGCTGTCAAAAGAAATCTGCAATCCACCAATCCACAAGTTCCTCAGTCTTCCAGAAAATACAGAAGACTGCTCCCAAAAATGCAACAGTCTCCGCAGATGTCGAGGGTTATCAAGGTAATGTATACTCCTAAGGCTCTTGAGCAATCAAAATACAGGAAAAAGCATGGGAATATTCCCAAAGTGCTCAATTTGTCAAAACTTAGGAAATCGTCGTAAATTTGCTTTTGTTTTGTTTTGTTTCTTTAATTTTTGAATTATAATGTTAGCTTACTGAAGCACAAAGTCCCGCTCAAAGAGATGTCAAAATTTACTGTTTTTTTTTTTTGTTTTTTTTTTTTGTTTCCAGAATTGCAATATCTTAAAAAGTTAGAGAATTACACAAACTTTTGGTTACAGGACAAAATTTAACAGCAATCTAGCTGAAGGACTTCTAGTATTTAAATCAACCCTGACTAAGCTTGGCTACTTTCTGAAAAATTTTATTTTGAATATTCCTATGAAGATTCGGAATACTCCGAAAATTTTCATTTTAAATATGCCCATGGAGCCCCGGCATAGTTGAGAAGTCTAACGTTGCATCTTTTTCATTATATTTCAGGGCGTCAGTGTTGACGCGACAGGATTAACACCACAATTTATGAACGACCTCGTAAGGAACACACGCTTGTCATCTCCACTTGTAAAGGAACCAACCGTAACTCAGAATTTTGTAAGTATGAAAAAATTGTAAGAGCTTACTTCCTATTTGGAGTATTTGCATAAGGCACTGTTTTGTTGCGTTCGCAATTAAGCCCGAGTGTCGTATTCATCTCATTTCACGCTGATCCCTTAATCATTTAGTCGCAGAAATGTATAAATATACTCTTTGAATTAGAAATATAAATTTTTAACCTCTTTAGTTGTAGTCCACGTCGTCAAGCCGACCGGAGCGAGGCACCTAACCTAACCTATGTTCATCTAGTCGAACGATCGCCAAGCCTGACGGGCGCGGAGGAAACCTTGATTCAATTTTTTTTAAATCAAAAACTATTCATTTTACTACCCGCAAGGACTACCTTAATAACATATTTCATCTTAAAAA
>Ga0058701_10000921_pt1 | contig 20178 bp, 5 predicted proteins | sample AgamicOrMae_FD_97039 | JGI IMG/M metagenome (GOLD analysis project Ga0058701, IMG submission 97039) | Agave microbial communities from Guanajuato, Mexico - Or.Ma.e | ecosystem: Host-associated > Plants > Phyllosphere > Phylloplane/Leaf | place: Guanajuato, Mexico | collected 2012-06-04
TCGAAAGGTGTTGGATAAATAAGACACTAAAAGTTAGACACAAAAAGGTGTTAACATTTTGACTACAAGCAAAGATGCCTTGTAGTCAGACACTTTTTTTCTAAGAGTGAAACTTTGTTTCAACTTTTCGTCGTCAAATCCTTCGGAACGACAGCGGAGCGAAGCAAGAGGCATACAACCTAACTTAACCTATCCTCACCTAGCCCCTTGCCGTTTACCAAGATTAGTTAAAGTCACTTGTGCCTCGCTTCGCTATCGCTCCCCTCGGCTGTCGCCAAGCCTTATGCCGCTTACTTCTCGGCGGCCCTAAATCGGCCGCCGAGAAAGTAAGCGGCATTAGGCTTGGCGACCGTTTACTTAGGTTACCCTAGGTTAAGTTAGGTTAGGTTACGTGGCTTGTGCCTCGCTCCGCTCGGCTTAATATCGTAGGGGTTGAACCCATAGGTTGAAAATGCAACCCTAAAAATTTAGAGTGTAGAACATAAGAGGTTGGATGATCCAGCTTTGAAATTGTCAAAGTAAAACGTGTCCAAGGTGGCAATAAGTATCGTCAGCACAGTCAAATGGAGGCCGTTGGGAAGGAATTGAAAGCTGTGAAAGTTTATGTTAGCCTTGAGGCTACTCTACTTCGTATCCGGAAATGGGTCCTTTTCAGTGCAGTTACAGCTACCGTGATCTTTTGAAAAAATAATTGAAGTTTTAAGGATATCCTAATGTGTCTTTTGGGATATCTAACTCATCACAGTATTAATAAAAGGTAAACGAAAGATATACCCCCTCTTTTGAAAACACCGCTGAGACATTAAAAAGTTTCTTCGATAACAGCCTGAGCAGGTAACTTGTTTACTAGAAAAACCCTCGGACTAGTAGCTGACTGGAACCCCCTCCCCAACAGAAATCGTAAACCCGGATTAAGTAGCCCCACTAAAAACTAAAATATTGTTGTTAAACCCACCAAGTACCGAGCCCAAAACGTTCTTGGTAATAGTTTGCACCGAGGTATGAGATCCAGCATAACAATCCTTAGAATGACCCATAAGGAAGGATCGTGAGAATGGGCCATGGGAATGGACCATGCAAATGGACAACGAGAATGACCCTGCAGTAAACACGGGCAGAGAGTGGGCATCAACTCCGAACTCTTAGCATCTCACAAGCAACTTTGCGCTCTGATATTTGATGGTGCATTTTGTACCTTTTACATTCTACCCCTGCAAAACCTCCAAAATAATTAAATTATCAAAATTGTGAAAAAGTAAAGCCACTTAGGTTGGGTGCTGCCTTGCTTCAGTACCGCTCTGATTATTTGTCACCAAGCTGTCACCTGATCAGGCTTAGCAACTTTAGATGAGAATCAGTTTTCTGTGCCTTTCTTCGGCGGCGACGACGAAACGTGTAACACAAGGGTAAAAAGAGCAAACTTAAAAAAATCCAACAAGCAAACATTTACCTCATCATTTCTAAGCTTAATAATTATGACTTGCTTGATGAAACACCGACGTTTTAGAATGATTTCCAAATAAGAATATAAACTGCAAGCTCTATTGTGAACCAAGGGTCCCCAGACTTCTGCAATTCGTCACATGACCCCCCCCCAAAAAAAAGACTGAATTTTTTATAGTCCACATGGAAGATTCACAGAATCGGAGCGGAATGTTTGAGAACCTATCAAATGTAATTTGGCTAGGCAGTTCTCATATTACTGCACGAAATATATTTCAAATATGTTGAGCTCATGCATGGATAGTGATGACTCCCGCATTCCTTTCGATCAAGCTATATTTCTGACCAATAAATATTCATAAAACCAAACAAGTTTTCCCCTAAAATGAAGAGAAGGTGTTATTATACAGAAGGCACATGCACGGTGTTACTTGATAATTCGCAGGACAACGTTGCGAAGAAGGAAAAATTCTAGTGCTGGAGGCAAGAACTGAACCCTCTAGCGATCGCTTCATAGCTCCACGCGTAAGCATCTACGCCAAGGAGCGACAGCGGAGCGAGGCAAGAGGCATCCAACCTAGCTTAACCTATCATAACCTAGCCCCTCGCCGTCTACCAAGATTAGTTTAAGTCACTTGTGCCTCGCTCCGCTCGGCTGTCGCCAAGCCTGATGCCGCTCACTTCTCGGCGGCCCTGAATCGGCCGCCGAGAAGTAAGCGGCATTAGGCTTGGCGCCCGTTTAATTAAATAACAATACGTTAGGTTAGGTGGCTTGTGCCTCACCCCGCTATCGCTCCGCTCGGCTTAACATCAGGGGTTGAATCAAACGGTTGAAAATGCAACCTTAAACATTCAGAGTGCATAAATCTAGTCTCGTAATGAAGAACGTCCGAAATGAACTGAAGAAGAACAAAAATCGTTCCGTAATACATACTAAATATCATTTGTGTCTCGCAGGTTGGCAGAACACCACGAAAAAGTTTCAAGTTAGCATAGCCTTTCGGCACGTGCCCGAGTCACGTGTCCCCCCCCCCACGTCATGCTCTCAAACAATATTACACTCCAGGCTTTAGGTCTGGAAAGTGCGGCTTCTGTGCTTGCCGGAGTTTTACTTGTAGAGAGGCAGCCGCTGCCTTGAGGTTACGAAAAGAAAAAAAGAAAGATAAATGAGTTAGGGCAAGAGAAAGAGAGAATAAAGGAACTGCTGTACGAATAGATATGACATAAAACGAAATCAAACCCGTACCACGACTGGAATAAATGCAATAAAACTAGAATATGAGCAGAGCGAATGCGCGTGCAAAAGAGTTGTTCTTGTGATCGCATGCAGACGGCTGCAACAACATTAGGTCATTGCAAATCACGCATATTTCAAACTACAAACTGGATTCATTTCAGTACCTTCATTGGAAAAGATAGTACTTTTATTAAGGGGAGGTGGTCATCAATTTTAGTAAAACTTTAGTCTAAACAAACTCGGTAGTTTCTAAGGCTGAATTCAAAAGCAGGCACATTCAAAGTTTTGAAAACAAAGCTTTGAAGAATATTACTAAAACGTCCGGTTACTCATTACACTTGATTTGCTGACATTGGTTAGTACAGCTTTATTTTTAAGAGGAGTTTTAAACGACTCCCGTTAACATAATTGGTTCTTGTTTTCTCGACAGGTTATAAAACAGGTGCGTTAAAATTTCGAGGCTGGGATAAACAGATTTACTGAATAAGGTAAATACGGTTAATGGTGATATCAGACTCTTTAAAATTGTTTTAGAAGGGCTTAAACCGTTATGTCTTTGCTTTAAAATACACATAGTCTAAAGCACGCAGTAAAAAAAAGTTTTTAACCACTTGCGGCAAAATTGGAATAATCTTTGACTTGGATTAATTAATAATGATATCAGCAAAATCAAAGGCACTATTCTACTGTATTTTTTCAAAGGGAGGTCTGTCAATAATATTTACATGAATAACTTTGCAAAACAGTTACTGTATTTGGGAAAATGTTGAGTTTTGCGATTTTTTTGGACCAACAAAATATTTAGGAAAAATCTACGCTTCCATACAACACTTGTTTTAATAACAGTGACTGATTCATAACACGTGAGAATACAGTTTTTTAGCGACCTTAATTTGATAGGATGCGAAATCAGGTGGTCTGACGGCACCGCACGCAGTTCCCGGATAAAGGTGCTCCCACGGGTGCAAGCCTTTTCCACTTTTTGCGCTCTAACCGTGGCAGGCCGGGTGCTTATAGCAAAATAGCATTGTGAAGGGCGAACAGTTAGGGAGGCCTTCATAATTGAAAACCCTAACAGCAACGGAAATAATGCGTTTCATTGAGAATTCATGTGGCTGGGGCATTGGAACATCTAACGGGAAGCTCGGGAGCCATAATATGATTAAGCCACCTCACATTGTGCATTTGAAAGGTAAAATTTTCCACCTCTTGAGCTTGATCTTCAGACGCCAAGCTGAGCGAAGCGAGCCACACCGGACCTCATCTAAGCATTATTAATGTCACTTTTGCGTTTGTAGGTCGTTCATAACCTCATAAAAGGATGGAACTTTAAACCGAGGCTGATAGAAGTGGAGAAACCAACCCTTTGTAACGAATAGAGCTAGTTGATTTTTGACAATAATAGTGTTATGATATCAATTCAGATATTAATCAAAATAGTCCACTAGCCAACACTTCATAAATGCACTTTATATATGGCTACGATCGACTACAATGGTTTGATACTACAGTGTCAGAGCTTGGCAACGCTTGTAGTTCTTCCTGAGTCTCCGGATAAAACAGATGTATTAAAACTTGCTCTCCCTAAAACGCCTCTTATTGACACTCCAAAAACAATAGGAACGAATGAAGGGTGATAACTATTGTCATTTCTTCCTTTGTTAGGTTATTCCGATAGGAAGTCTCAAAGGTAAATTATTAAACTCATTTTTTTACTCAAAGACGATGGAAATTTTCTCCCATGTGTTTTACATTTCTAAAAAGTTTACTTTGCCTTACTGGACAATTCCGTCAATTTCACAATAAAAACATTTTGTAAAATTTTGAGTCCATCCGTTTTTGCTAGAATTCATTTTTTTTTAAATTGAAATAGTTCGAGCTTTTGCCGGATTATGATGAGTTGAAATGATCCCGGCTAATTGAAAGCTCACGTGCGTTTGTGTTTGTGAAGGCAAGCGGAAAAGGTCGTTTAGAAAAGCGCAAGGGGAAGCAAAGCAGCTAAGCTCTCTTTCGGAAAAGAGCAAAGGAAAGCTTCAAGTCAAGAATATGGCGTGATGAGATTGACTAATGAGACCAGGCATCATTATTACGGCGCGGCGCCGTATCGGCGCGGCGCCGTATCAGAAAAGAGACCATCTGACTTAACGATGAAAGAAGACGAATGGATAATGGAGACGTTAGGCGCAGTCTGTGACTACCGCTGCTCCAGCGCCGTCGCGTCGCGCGCTCGCCTAAATCATTTAACGCTCTGTCTTTTTGTTTGCACGTTTTAAAAGAGGATTCCAGAGAACAAGATCGTTCGCCCAGAGTATGCTCATTATTTTCACTACGAAAAGAGAAAACTTTGATCGCCACATAATCAGGGGCGCCAAGACATGTTCCTCCAGACACAGGAGACGACTGCGTGACCTGTTTCGTGGCGGACATTCAAGCGTGACCCACTTTCGTTCAGGAGACCCCAGCGCGATTTATATTGCATCAAAGCGTGGTGATAGTACACAAAAAATACCATTTAATAATCTAGCGTGTTTTTTTCACAAAAAAACTAAAAGAAGGGGGAATTAACATGTGAAAAATGAGTTACTTCATGATGTCGAATGGGAGACGAAATCGCGATCTATTTTATTCAAAGGACTAAGAAAGAGATCGCCTAACATCAAGAAGGCGTCAGAACACTTAACTACACCATAGGCCGGGGTGATCAGATCTACTTGAAGTCACACAAAAAAAACTATGCGTGACCTACTTCACAAACAAGAGGAAAATGTAAGTTATGAGTGCCGTGATCATTTTATGAAATAAAGATTCAAGTGAACGTCATTCTTGGCGTCATGACAAACACTGCCGTGTGAACCACTTCTACACGTTATGCTGAAAACAAAAAGTTATATGTACTTGATATCATGTGGGAGAGACTTTAGTGGAACATCTGACGAACTAGAAGAAAAAAAACACCTCTTTTAAACGTGACCCATTGCATAGAGAGAAAAAAAGTCTAGCGTGACCCTCCAGATGCTGCCATACGGGATACTGTCGTCACCAACGCACTTTCCAGACACTGCACTGAATTGTCAAATGCGTGGCAAAAGCGTGACCTCTTTGATAAGCGGATGGAATGCTCGTGCGAAAAGGAGTTTCCAAAATCGAGCCTCAATTATAAACAAGGTATACTTAAATCTGAATCAGCTAAACCCGCCCCCATGACGATTTTTTTTAACATAGCTTCTGGACATATGGCTACTAACAAGACATTTCTCTCAAGCAAAAAAGTAATTCCAATTTAGCAGGAAATGTTTCGAGTGCAGGACTGTTCCACGCGGCAGTTTATGAGAATGGTCTGCTGTTTGAGACAAAGAACTTTGGAATTCGATGCCCCGTCTTACTGAGCTTGTAGCTCTCTCGTGGGCACTGGAATACGCGCTCGGCCTGCTGTGTACAAAGCTAACTTGGCAAGGAGGAACGTAATAGCAGGAAAGACATGAGGGAGGCTTCGTCGAGAGATGTTGCGCGTATGAGAGAGAACTCAGTACATGCCTCCCCTGTTTATACCGAGGGTCATACATCGCACACCGCTAGCGAGTCAGGGAACATCGACTAGACAAGGCCACCCGAAAAAAAGATAGCAAACACTGGAATTTTAAGAGGTGGTGTTTTCGACCTCTTCACTCTAGCTTTTTCGACCTTTTGGTTCAACCTTTCGTCATAGAATCGAGCGGAACGACAGCGGATCGATGCAAGAGGCATCTAACCTAACTTAACCTATCATAACAAACCCCCTTGCTTATTACCAAGATTAGTTATAGTCACTTGTGCCTCGCTTCGCTATTGCTCCGCTCGGCTGTCGCCAAGCCTGACGCCACTTACTTCTCGGCGGCCCTAAATCGGCCGCCGAGAAGTAAGTGGCATCAGGCTTGGCGAACTTTTAATGAAGTAATCCTAGGTTGTTAAGTTAGGTTACGTGGCTTGTGCCTCGCTACGCTCGGCTAAACGTCATAGGGGTTAAACCAAAAGGCTGAAAATGCAACCTTAGAAATTCAGTGTTGAGTTACCACATTAGCCGAAGGGAGCGAGGCACCAAACACATAACCTAACGCTAGTTACAGTACTAAGATCTTTTAGGAAGACACCCTATGCTCCTCTGCGGCAGTTACCTTCTCCCGAGAAGTAACCATCACGATTGGTGATGAAAGGTTGGAATGGTTTATATCAGGTTAGGTGCCTTACGCCTCGCTTCGTAATCACTTGAAATGACCTTGGAGTACAAAAAAAAAAGAACTACTCTTAACGATCCCGAGGGCTGTCACTTAGCACTCCAACGGAGAACAATCAGCGAACACAATGCTGAGTATTAACCGTGGTTCGAGAAACCACTCTAACGTGAACCGGTAGCATCAAAGCGAATTAATTTTGTAGTCGAAACTTTGGTTTCGTAGCGACACTTAAGATCAAATAGTTGCGATCCGACCGGGACTAGGAGCGAGAGAGAAAACTCATGTGCGTAGACAATAGATGCTAGTAATTGCGTGGAGGAGAGACAAAAGTTGTTCGCGGGTGAGGGAGACAGACAGAGCGACGATGTGTGAGAGCAACGCAGATAGGCGTAGGCTTTCTCCTTTTAGTCTACCCTGGCAAATCCGCCCAATATGAAACTTCGGCGAGAGCCAGGGATGTGGATGGGGAGGGGGATGCAAAGATGCGAAGAGGGTTATGGGCTAAACCCAACGCAGGTGCAAAGCGTAGTGCTAACGCGTTAATGGAGATGGGGCGAAGAGTGTGCTTCGGGTTACGTACAAGCTCAGGATTCTAGCAGCAATTAAGCTTTTCTTAATATCACGTTTCTGAGTTGAGTTGAGGGGGGGGGGAGGGACACACGAGCACCAGTCAATCAGCCCATGGGATGGTCATTCTGAAATACGAGTAGGATTAATTCAGCTACAAATCAGTGGCAGAATATTAGAGGGATTATTAGAGTTAGAAACAACCTGAGGAAAACCCTCAGAAGACAGTTTTAGCATGAGAGAAACGAAGTTTTTTCTGATGGCTTTACTATCTTGCTTTTTATTTAAAGGGGGGGGGGGAATCTGGAGCAAGAGTGATTTTAAAATATTGGTATAATGCAAGCTTGTTTCTAAATGATTGTATGTTTTGTTTGACGGTTCAAGTCGATGAGTTACTATAGAATTAGGTTAGGCTTGTTTTAATCAGACTATTGAGTCAGGATGGAGTGGACCACCTCATGTGAACAGGGGTATGGGAGTGTATGTGAACCGTCATTTGAAATAGTGCGCTTTAAGGATGTTTCGTAGACTTTTTTGAACAAACTTATCGAGCAAATTTTCTCGTAAAATGTGAAAAACTTGAATATTTTAGTACACGTCCATATCACATAACATAATTTTTGCTATCTTTAAATCGGTGAAACTCATATGTGTAGATCTCAGCTGTATTTCTGAATAATTAAAAGAGCCTGTTATCGGTACCCTTTAGCTTGATAAAACATCCTTAAATTTGCAAGATCTGTTACAAAAGTGAGGTTCATGGGAAATGAGAACGGTTTGCTAAAAATGATCTGGCTAGCAAATATCTTCATTTTTTAAATAAAAGTTAACAGATCATCTGAAATAGCTCTGAAAACCCTGTAAAAAGCGAAGATGGATATCATCTGTCCTGTCAAACATAAAATGGTCAAGAGGAAACTATTCTTCTAAGCACTCCAAACTCGGCGATTTACAAGTTACATTTTATACCTTTGTGTTTGCCCCTTGCTCAACCTCTTATTGCATTTTGAGGATGAATGACATGCAACCGCTTAGCTTCCGTTTAAACCTTTGTTTATTTCTCAGCCTAGGAGTAAGCATCATCAGTCTTAGAAGCCGTTCCGTTTGCTAAAATGCATTTTCCTAGCTCCCGCGTCGCTGCTCTTAGCGAGGGAACGAGTAAAACTAGAGGTCGAAAATAGGCCTACGCTTCAAAATTTACAGTATGCATTCGTACTGATATGTTTTCATGGAAGTCGAGGGATCCAATTCCTCAAAGGCTTTTCCTAGCTGGGCCAATCATGATCAAGGAAAGAAGTCCGTTTCCTACGCCATTATCCGCCCGACAAGCCATCTCCCTATCGCCTTCTTCCCATTCACTTGCGTGATTTTTGCTTCGCCGTGAGCAATTGACTTGGCGCACTGAGAAGCCGTCCATGCGGGCCAAACACGGACTTCAACTGCCCTCTGGCCAAACGGGGCGGGCGAACTTCAGTCCGCAAACAGTCGAAGCTTCACGGAACTTCGCGAAGCTCTCGCCGGGTCAACTGCTCGAATCGAATTCGATCGGGGGAAAAAAATCGAATAGCAATGGCCGTCAACAAACGAGACCCAACTTTCTGCAAATAGGAGGCAGCAGCATGAAGAACGGGGGAAAACAACCTTTGAGATTTTTCCAAAGAATCCCGGCCGAAACTTCCGCTTAACAGTTTCTTCCAGCCAATAAACAAGTTCCGCTGAAATATTTCCAATTAGTTAAAATTGACTTCATTTAAAATAAAACAAGGTTGTAAACCGGCCATTTCGTTGGGGCCCAACTGGAGAAAGCTGTCCGCCCCGCCGCCCCGCCCAAATAAAATTCTAAACTTGGCGTTTCTACTTTCAGGTTCGGCCTAACAATGAGAATCAATAGGGAGCCATTGCAGACTTCTCGCGCTCTTTTTGTAAAGTCTGAATCGTTTTCAAGCTCCTTTAGATAGAATTTAGAGGTATAGCAAACTTCAAATGATCACTGTTTTGGTCAGCTCTCGTCGCGAGCCCTTACTGCTTAAGCACGTCAAAAAAGGTCCGATGTATTTTGAATAAGAATTTGCGTGCGAATAGATACTTCGAAACTTTTCTGAGCGTAAAAGCTCAGATTCAAACTTCCATATCATCGAGAGCATTAACGACATGAAACAGTGGGTTAGATTAACCTTGGTTCTGTTTACGTCAACTTCCTTAGGTACTTAGCTTCGCGGGCGTTCCGGCTGTCGCCAAGCCTGCCACCACCAAATGTTCGGTGGCAATAACAGCCGCCAAGATTTAACACACGAATCCTGAGGACTTTAGAGTCGTATTAAGCTGGGTTAGGTAAGGTGCGCCTACCTCTGCTAGGCTTCGAGATGGAAGATGAAACACAAGAGGTGGAAGATCCAATACTCAAACTTAACATTGTACTTCGTGTTACACGGGTCTGTCACGTAACCATCTAGCATCCCTTTCACAAGCAATACGGCAAACAGGACCTTCCCTACACTCTATTTTTTTAAGGTAGCAATTCTCACCTTTTGGTTCAACCTTCCGTCGTCAAATCGAGAGGAGCGACAGCGGAGTGAGGCGAGATGCATCTAACCTAACTTAACCTATCCTAACCAAGCCCCTCGCCGTTTACCAAAAATAGTTAGTCACTTGTGCCTCGCTTCGCTATCGCTCCGCTCGGCTGCCGCTTACTTCTTGGCGGCCAATTTACGGCCGCCGAAAAGCGGCATCAGGCTTGACGACCATTTAATTAGGTAACCCTTGGTTAAGTTAGGGTATATGGCTAAGCCTCGCTCCGCTCGGTTTAACGTCGTAGTGGTTGAATCAAAAGGTTGAAAATGCTACCTTAAAAATTTAGAGCGTACTAACAGCCTGTTAAAACATTCTCTGGAGCCCATTTTCCAGCGTTGCAACTAGTTGCATCGACAAAATCGTTTATTTTCGAGCGAGATGAGGCCCATGTCATCAAAGCAGCTAAAAATCATTTTGGGACGAAAACTTGGGCAATAATCGAGTTTCAACCGTTTTGTCTTGACGCCCTCAATCACCTGAGGCAAAATAGGGCTGGGGCTTGAGGTTTCTGACCACCCATAGCTATACTTATTCAACACGCCTCTACTATTAACACCCGAATAATTTAGTAGTTGGGAAACCCTGCGGCGCTACCAACCGAACGTCAGTTACACGAACTTTACGAGACTTTATTTCTACCTTTTTTTTAAGATCACCATTAGGCCGTGAGTTTTTTCTAAAATCTTACATATTCATACCCTCAAACGGTAAAATAGTCAGCCGAAAAAATACTCAATGGTGGAAATAAGTTTCTTGAAGTCAGAATTTTTGTCAATTGAATATTTTCAGTAGGCTTCAAGCAGCTCATCTAACCGGAGTAAGCAGAACCATAACCACCTTTTGCTATTCTGAAGTTCAGGCGTAAATACTTGTAGATTTGAAAAGAAAACGTTCGAAAATATTCAAAAACATTGTAAAAAATCAACAATTTTGGGGCTAGCTAAAATCAAGTTGGAATGCTGGGAGCTAAGGTAGTTAGGTTGAATGAGGTTAGCTGAGCTCGTATAGACACATAACTGTTACGCGTCAAGCATATCATATGATAGCTGCGAGTGTTGTACTCGGAACGCTATCGCTTGAGCGACGCGATTCATAACGTACCTGCATATGCACGCCGTTGCTGATACATCGTTATGGATCGCCGTGCGGCAGCTACAGCGTTGACTACAGTGCACGCAGGAATCGATTTCTCTACGGGATGAGAGCTATTGAAGGGCTCATTCAGCTTGGGTTAAGTTACTTTACGGAATATTAAGCTACATTAGTTCAAGTTAGATTAGTTTATGTTAGTCTAGTTCAGCTTAGATTAGCTTGGGTGAGATTACATTGATTTAGGTTGGCTCGAAGGATAGCTAACGATCGGGTCGGCTAAGATTTGGGTAGCTTGGGCAACGTTTACGATAGGTTAGGTTGATCTCAACCAAGGCTGAGCATAAAGTAAGGTGTACTTTTAGAGGCTGGAAGTGTTAATAACGCCAGCGTCTATTCTATTAACACTTGGGTGTCATTTTAATGACAAAGACGACGCCGCGAGGCCTGAAATGTGCTAATGAATTTCTAGAGAGCGCAAAAGACGAGGATTTCAGTCCCGACTGGAGGCACTGCGCGGCACTGGCACGCCGCGTTGCGTTGCGTCGCCAGCTATTTGCCACTTCAGGCGACGCCGGCGACGGCGGCAACGCCAGCGACGCTAGCGACGCTAGATACGGAGGTGGCGCAGGTGAGCATTCTTACACGCTTATAATGCACGACTACGGGGGCCTAACTGCTCATCTTTCAAAGTGCCGCGCGCTCGCATTAAAGAGGAGCGAAAACATTTTTATGCCCGTCCCTGGAATTCGCAACTCAAAAAGCAGCATTTATGAAAAAAAAGAAAAAAAAAGAAGTTGGCGATTTATTGATGGCGCATAAATGAATTGGGTAAATTTCAGAAGGTGATATAAGTCTGGATATACAATTATACGAGAAAATCATGCTCGACTGTTTTTAGCAAAATGATTTGCTATTCTAACATTTGCCTCGAAACTGATTTTGAAAACTGGTCATTTTCATGCAGAGCACAGAACAAGCCTGAGTATCGTAAGCTTCCAAAAAGCTTAAGCAGAAAAAATATGATAAAATACGTACAAAAAATAAGCCCAACGCAAAAACACATTGGTCCATAATATGAATTTCACACTACCTGCGAAGCGCTGTTTTCTTAGATTCAACGATACGATCTTCCATCTCACAAGAAAGGGCATTTAACCTGTTACACGTCGATTTGGACGAAACATTTTTTTTAATTGTTGCCTTCTAGAAACAATATCTGGACGTTATTATCTGCAAACGTCCATAAACACAACAACAAAAAAGTTTAAACTTCTGATACAGTCATATACGTTGGGCCTTACTTGAAGTAACGCATGCATGTTGAGGGTCGCTCCTTATGTTTTCGAGGATGCTTATTTGAAAATGTATCATGTATGCATTACTTCAAATAAGACAGCGTATGACATTATAAGTTGTTGTTTATGGACGTTTGCAGCTAATACTCCTGATATTCTTTCCAAAAGGTAACACTAAAAATATATGTTTCATCGAAATCGACGTGTAACAGACTAAATGCCCTCCCTTGTCAGTATTTTCCCTTGGTCCAACAATTCATCACGATTATAACGACTCCTACCATAACATAGACTACCAATCTTACGTAAGTTGGTTTACGTAAGTTAAGTGTGATTGTGCAACGTGCCGCTTTGAGTTACTTGTGGTTCGCTTCGTTATTTCTCCTTCGAGAAAAAATAAAATTGAGCCTCATAAACTATTTTTTTTTTAATTTCGATTATTCTGTACCTTAATCAACAAAGTTCCACTCTTTCGAACAAAACATGCAAATATTACGGGGATTCAAAAATCAGCTAAACAGCCGTCGAAACAATCCGGAGCAGTTCGAACCTAATAATTTTTCCTTAAAAATCTAATTAGGCAGGGTTGATTTTGCGGTTAGTGTATCGAAATCAATGGAGCACCTTCCTTTCGCGGAATGGAATAGTTTCGAAGGGCGAGTGCGGTGGGGCGCTTTTGACGCCCTCACGGCCCATTCCCAGTAATGTCACCTTTCTGTTGTATTGGGAGAGAGTCCACGTAGTGCACGGCACATCCGCGGGGAGGAGAGGGGACGGCTTATTATGAAAGACGGGAGAGTGTTGGGTTAGGAGCTAATGGGGTGAGTCGGCGAAGAGCGGGGCATAACGCCCAGGGGTATAGTCTGTACCTATGTGGACAAAACACAATAGATGCAGTGGGAATGGCAGAACCAGCGGGCCTGTTCGTGTGTGTGTGTGGAGAGAGAAGTAGGGTAGATAGCAATGCGTTCCCCTCTTGGTTTTGTCTGCATCCCTGTTCTATTTTGTGCCGCTTCCCAAAACTGTCCTGTATGGGGGGAAGGGGATTCCCCTTTGCCGTTCGGCCGTGTGGTTCCAATCATAAATTTACTAATTAAGCTATCACAACATGTAGTGGCACCTCGCAAACACGGCTGGGCATTCACTCAGCAGCTGAGCTCGGCCGGCGTACTTCATCAAGTAGTTCAATCGTGATTGTCGAATGGAAATTTGTTTCGGATCTCCAAACACTCATGAGCCGATCCACAGCCGGCCACTTCTGGAATGATTGTTTCCAAATAAAGACACTGTTGATATCCAAGGTTAAAACTTACACCTCTTCTTTTCGATCTTTGTCACCACGCGAAGCAAAGAGAAAGCGGTCCATCGCACGAAACCTAACCTAAGGTAGCCTAATGTAACGCTCGCTAGCAAAGCTTTTGATATCTTCCAATGGATTACCTTTAAGATGAATAAGAAGTTACAAGATATCCACTTTACTTTATATATAGTAGATCCGATATGCTTCCAAAAGGAAGCCTATTTGCCGAAAACGTTGCCCCTTTCAGGAAGTGCCGTGCGATACGTATTTTGGGTCCTACTTGAAAAAAGAACGGGTATAAATGCGGCATTATCCGTAAATTCAGTTGTAGACCCATCGGTACCTATATCAATTGAAAGCCCCATTGCTGGCCAATGCCTTAATTTGATACAATACGGCTAGGTTTACCTAGATGACAAACAAAACTAAAGTGTTTTACCAGTCCTTTTTTAGTTGAAGGGCTACCTTCAACAGATCGTATTCTATTGCTGTTTTCTTTGCCACTCCTCTATACGTACCCTATCCAATTCCTAGATCCATATCAGATATATGACACGGATCAATCCAAGGCAGACGCAGAGCCCACTACCCTATACGAAGTAAATTCCCGAAATAGAATAGCGAGCAAACTTAGGCCGAGGATTCTGAGGGAAGAGCTGTCCTCTGTTGGCGAGACCGGTTGAATATTTATTGCTTTAGGTGGACCGCAAAAGCGGAGTTACCGCGTTCGACGACGTTGTCGTGATGGGATGCCCATGGGCGATGGGCTGGCCCATGGGCTTGACCGCCAGCCCGCCGCCGGCCGTCCCGGCTGTCTGCCTGCACGCCCGCTGGCGACGGTCAATGGAAGCGAAGTTGGCCAACAAACCCCGCTGAGGGGAATACCGTCCATTTCCAAAGTCCAACAGTGGATCTACTCTCAGTCATTTTTGTTCCGGACTGGATATCATCGTGAAAGTCCAAGGAGGCTTTCGTATACGCCTGCTGAGCTATGAATCCAGCCCAAGCCGACAAGAATCAGTCTGCGATCTCAGTTTGGAAGGTAGGGCTTACTTCCTACGTGATCCTTGATCCTGAGTTCAACTTTTCATTCATTATGCTAATTTACGATATTCTGATAGACATGATTTCTGAAAGGTTGTGCCTTGTGCCTCGCTTAAAGGTTGCTCTGTTCAAAAGAGCTTGAGCTTGGTTCCACTAAAAAGTGCACTTTGTCTCGCGCGCTCTGCTCGCAGGAATGACATTGCCTGAAGCCTTCTTTTCCCTCTGTGTCAATCACTGCCTCCAAGAAATGAACAGCATCATACTTGTAAAAGACATCAGTTAAGGTTATGTGCTTTGTGTCTTGCTGCAATGTCGTTCCGCTAAGCTAGATGACAAATAAATTTAGTTCAACATGGCAGGTGAAAAATTCAGCCTTTGAAACACAACATAATGCGACAGCGAAATCTTCCAACGAAGTGTTCTCGATCCAACACTAACTTCGTAACCAGGATGATCCTCTTGTTCCCCTGAATAAGAGGAGGTACCAGGTAAACGAATTGTCTCACCTTTTGTGAGTTGGCAAAGATGCTCTGCGGCCTCGGCGGATTAACAACAATTGAAGCAACATGATTCAAATCATCCACTTGGTGACAACAAGTGGCGTGCCGTTTTATTGCGTTCTGCGAAAAAGCGACGAGACAATGGTAGGCCCAGCCGATTCGAGGCGTTTATCTGCTCTCAGCCCCGCTAATTCATTTTCTCAAATCTCCTCTGACCCTCCTCAGCACACCTCTGCTGCGACAAAACCTCTACTGAAAACAATGTCTCTACTTGCTAGGCAAACACTTGAAAAAGATTTAGGGTGAGATCAAGCGTCAGCGTACGTCCGCAGGCCACAACACCGCTTTTAATTTATTCTCGGTGGACTTTTTCCGGTGGAAGATGAGAGCGCTACTCTCGGAAGAAGAAACAACAGAGAAAGATGAAGCACCTATTGTAGGATAGAAAAGGTCACGATAAGAGGACTGAAGCAGAGAGGAGATAAAGTAAGACAGAACTTCTTTAAGGTCTTCAATTTTTAATTAGAGTTAACAGTGCTTGAATCTCCTCTTGAGGAGCTCGAATTCAACATGTTTTATTAGGAAGGCTTTGAACGGGATGTCGGGGAAACCACTTGGCTAAGTAGCGAACACAGGACGTACACCAAATAAATTATTGCAGACTCCAGTCAACATTTTTGTCCTAACAAACGCGACTTTCTCGAAGGACTATGACGGACATCCACTAAACAATAAATGGACCTCCACTAAACTATAAATACATTTCAGCGAGATGACTTCGTAGTGAAGAGGGATAAAGAGTTCCACATAAAAAAGCGTTTGGAGTAGCATTGTGTTTGCTGTTGCGTCGTAAATTTTAAAAATATCGCTTTTTTTAACGCCGGATGTTAAATTTCGTTGCCAGGACAAGCGGATCAACAGCGGAGCAAGGCGCAAGTGATCTAGACAATCTCAAGCTAACCTAACGATCGCTAAGCCAAGTGGAGTTGTAGCCAAGCGATTGAAAGGCACTTACGAGTGGAGCAAGAGCAGAACAAGGTAAAATGCAATTATCCTAACCTAGGCTACTGAACCTAACGGTCACTCGGCCTGACACCGCACTACATGTCAGGCAGAAGCTGCTTGTTTAAGTGGTGTCAGGTCCGGCAAATTTGAAGCTACGACAACTTAAGTCATGTTTATTGTTATGTTCCTCGATCTGCTGTCATATCTTTCATCTCACGTCAGTAGAAAAAAAAAGAGCTCAAGCAGAAAAATGACAGTGAGATATCGGTTGAAGACCAGCTACGGCTGACACAACGGCATGCACCACTCCACTAAGCAATGGAAACACGGCCTTAAGAATAACCGTATCTTAACATTTCATCTCTTCAAACTATAAAATTGAGTCGACTAAGTGCGTCGGGTGACGAAGGAGTAATGCATATAAAACGTTATTTCATTAGTGGGTGCGATAAAACGGGCTTGTTTAAAGGGTCCATCACTTTCTGAGATGACGTGATTACCATTCGGATTATAAAAGTGTGCCCCAAGTCGAAAGGGTGGAACGGAAGGTGGGAGGGGATCGGCCTCCAAAGCCAGGAGGAGACTCAAGACACCTTTAAAGCCACGTCAGGATGATGACGGTCTTAGCGTCTGCCTGTTTGGTATTAGGCCGGAGGCTGCCTTCATCATGGCCGCTGCCTTCGAACTTTGAAAGAGAGGATTTATTCATGTTTCTCCCTGGTTCAGATTCTGATTATATTATGATTAACAATATACATCACGTAGGCTATTTTAAGTAGATGTTGGACCCTTCAACTAAGGCTAGGTTAGGCTTCGTTAACAGGTTAAGATGTGTCTTGCCTAATCGTCACAGTTCCGCTTGGCTGTTGCAATGCCTGATTCTTGCTACTTCTTGGTGGCACTCAGTTCCTCGAAGAAGCGGTATCAAGTTTCATATTGGTTAGATTAAGTGAATTCAGGTTAGGTTACGTGCCGTATACCTTGCTCCGCTCGGTGTTGCAAAACAGAAGCAGTGAAGAGTCCATCTTCTCGAAATAACAGTGTGCCTGTTAACAAACTCCGTACAAGTGCTTTGGCCTAAGCTCTTACTTCCCATTGCAATCTGTTTTTCGGCAGTCGCAGAAAACACATCTCGACGGACGAACAGGGATTTCCTGCCTACAATAGCGATCCCGATAGCAGCTCCCGGAATCCCACTCCTTCAACGGGATCGTCCACATGATAAATGGCTTGAAATGAAGTGTTCGCGCCATTGGGATTGGCATTTGAAATCGATTTTATACTTTACTTAGCGAAAGCGACACTATAAAACGGCTCATTACAGCCCCAAAACGTTCCGGCACTTATTTTCAACGCTGATTCTTAAGTGCCTCAAACAACGACGTTCCCTAAAGACCGGAAAAATCATTCTTACTAAGCGTTCACAGGATCAGATGTGCAAGTCACTAGATGGGAAAGAAAATAGAGAACTTCACGGTTAAATAAAACAAAAACAAAAAAGGTTTGTTATCGTAATTTTACCATGTTTGCGTAAAAATCAAGAAAACAAGAATATGGCGTTGTTTCAGCAAATCCGATTTCTTTGTCAAATCGCTTGCTCCGATTATTATAACTCTCTTAACTTTGCGTAAAAGATTAAACCTTACCCTACATAACCAAGGTTTTCAGAAGAACCTAGCTAACATAGCAGTAAATCATAAGCCTCATCTTGCCTATAGTTTTTTCTAGGTGTGCATAAAACCAAACCAGCTAAGGTTATTTATGGGGAATCACAGATACGTTTGGTCTAGGTTCAACGTGTAGCAAAAGAAAAGTTGAGCGACCTTCCTATGCAAACAGAGCGAGTAGGTACTTAAAGAACGAGTGCAAGTCCTTGCTTAAAAAAGGCCGAGGCACCAAACCTTTTGCTGCGTGACTACATTTGTTTATTTCCTGACAATTAGCATTTTGTTGTTGTCACCAGATGTCCTTGTAGACAAAGTTTCAGCTTTCTTCCCCGCTTTAATAAAAGTAAAACTTGGTATCCAAAACCAAAGAGCATTTTCGAAAAAAATATTTGTTAACCGCACAACTGGTACTATTGTTCGACGTCGATTTCCCAAACTAATATTTTTTTTCTTTTTGAAGCTCAGAGCGGTGGGTCAGGAGAATGAACGCAAAAACTGTCTGACAAAGCTGCATAACTTTAACAAAGCGTACATCTCTTTGTCCATTTTGTAGCCAATTAAGTGGAAATAAGCGCGCGTGGGCTTGGGGACCGAAGTGGACCGAGTGTGATTGCAATCTAGTTCCGTGCACGAAAACACCACCCCAGACACAAAAATACGTTAAACAACGCTCTGCCGTCTCCCTGCATGGAGTAAAGCACTTAATGGATGGGAATTTTCAGAGTACCATTAATTATTTATCCTATTGAGCTCGGCTCAAATCTTTGTCTATAGTAAACCATGCCTAAACCGTCCATCACTGTAACCCCATGAATGCTGATAATAACTGCCTATCTTTATGTTTCCATGAACTCTTAGTCCACAATAGATTCAATCCCCAACAGACAGGTGTCATCACAAGACCAGCAACATTTTCCATCTCTATCCAAAATTAGTACTTACTCTGAAGAACGACATACGATTTTGTTGGAAAAATGGGCTCAGTAAAACTTGACCTTAGTTCTAAATCAAACGTACCCTAACACATGTTGAAACAGACGTAACTTTCTGTTAGCCTGTACAACGAGCTATCCAAATCGTGCTTGCGTAAAACCTAAAATCAACCTACCATGTTGACAGACGTTCCGATATCATCAAAAGAGAAATTTCTGTACAAAGGCATCTTTTTTGGGCTACAAACTTCCCATTCGAAATGCTACCAAACGTATATGTTCTATTGATCATAAGCTAGTATGTTGATTGCACTCACGCTTTTGTATCTGCAAGGCTACACGGACGCGAATCGTTCCATACCTGTAACAAATACAAGTTTCAGCAAACAAATCCTCACAGAGGAACGAGATAAATCGAATTCGATTACTCGACCTTCTTTTTCCGCTTCAACCACAAAGGAACAAACGCGCAAAGCAAGTTGCAGTTCGCCCAAAGCCAACGTCGGGTCCCGAGGGACCCAAGCCGAGGCCCAGGCGCTACAACGCTGCTATCACATTCGGCAACACTGCACACTAAGAAAGCTCGAAGGGCAGTGAGGGGAGGGGGAATGTATTCGCCTCACCATGGGGAGACTCTTTTGTAACTGATAGTTATGCCGCGACACTACAGAATCTCCTGCCACAATGCCCGGTTAGACGTCTATTAGACTCGCAGTTCCGGCTTAGAATTCCGGAACAGCCTCGGGAGAGACTTCTGGAGCGGTGCTGCGCCACTTCCAAACTGTACATTTTAAAGACGGGAATTCACAATGTGGGTTTCACCTTCCGCCAAGAAGCTGAGTGATAACGAAGGAATGTACAATGGGCACGTGGCTTTTAACTTCACTTGCTAGGTACAGCGCAATTTTTCTTGCATGTGACCACCGTGCAACTAGAAAGTCGGTGAAATATTACTGAAAAACAGCGAAACAACAATGGAAACCAAAATATATTTCTTAAAGCGAATGATTTTTTTAAAGTGAGGATTTAACTTAATTTTCAGTGGAACTTTGGTCGAAGGGTAATCCGAGAAATTTCAAACGCTCTGGCCAAGTGAGTATGTTTAACTGTTTTAGTGATAACCAAGCTTCTTTGACGACTTACAGCCGCTCAAGTAAAGGTAGCTTAGGTTGTGCCCTGTGCGTCATATTCCTTTTGCTCCACTCGGCGCTCTTGTACAGTACCGGTCAAAAGTATGGACTCACTTTTTTTCGTTTTTTAAAACTGCTGTAGAAATTGGACCAGTGGGTTAAAAATGTTCGTTCTGTGCTTAAA
>Ga0058701_10000922_pt1 | contig 20174 bp, 10 predicted proteins | sample AgamicOrMae_FD_97039 | JGI IMG/M metagenome (GOLD analysis project Ga0058701, IMG submission 97039) | Agave microbial communities from Guanajuato, Mexico - Or.Ma.e | ecosystem: Host-associated > Plants > Phyllosphere > Phylloplane/Leaf | place: Guanajuato, Mexico | collected 2012-06-04
GCTAATTACGCCAAAAATTTCCAAATGCAGGTTTGAATGAGAGGAAAAATTACTTTTGTCCTCATAACTGTGTCAAAACATTTCACAAAAATGCACATACGAAAGATAGAACGGTATTGATTTTCTAATAGTAAAAATGCTCCCGCATTGTCTTATTCTTCTTCCTCTTTTAGGGAGATCATTATGCATCATTGGTCAATCCCGAACGAGCCCCTATCATGCTGAGATGTCTGGAGAAAATAGTTATTTTTGTTTCGGATCAAAAGTGCAATGCAGCCGTAAGAAATTTTCAAAACTTTTCTTGATACATCGGTGAGAAACGCAAGCATCTTATCGTCTGAAAGCACAGTTCTTGGCAGTTTTAAATTTTTGTCCAAAGTTCTTGGAGAGTAACCTTACAGAGTAGTGCCGGTTCGGTGAAGAAAGCTAACCCGTGCGGGCAGTGAGGGGCTAGCCCAGGCCAGTCGGGTCCCCAGGGTGGAGCTCTTCCTCCCCCCACCATTCCCAGGAGCACCTCCAGCAACGCTTACGCGACTTAATCCAGCAGACATTAGCAGCTTTTATCAGCTTTGCGTCTTTGTGGCCATCCTAAGACTTCTGAGACTCAGTTTTAGGCCTCTCTGAGGTATTGTCCAAACTCTTACGATTTGACGTGGTCACGAAAGCTTCTTTGTGTCTTACCTTACATAACACCCCCTACGACCCTCTACACACTTCCCTGGGAAGATGGAACTGTAGGTAAAACCCATATTCTCGCCACTTTTGAAAGTCCCGTTTTTCGCCATACTTTTGTTTCACGCTACTTAAGTCTGTCATTACAGTACATGGATTAACGAATTACAATCACGCAGATCAGGTAAGATTTATCAAGGTTTCTTTTTGACGTTCAAGTGGAATTTTCACTCAACCGTTGAGGATTGGCAGTTGGTTTACTCGTTTTGAGTGAGTCACCTCGATGGACGCCCATCATATTCGTTGAGCAAAAATTGGCTTGAACTCCAACGAGTTATCTTTTAAAAATATATTTTTTGCCTTCTCTTTGTAATTCAAATTCAGAGATAAAAAGAAAGAAATAGAAAAAAATCTTCAAATTTTAAGGCAAAGGAAGTTATTTGGGAGTAAATGAAAAGTTATTTCAGTAAGGAAGTCAGCTGAGTACTCACAGTTGGGTAGTTTAACACGGGCTGAGCTGAGGTGCGGTCTTTCATGAATCAATTTTCCTGCTAGATTTCAATTAAAAGAGCACTAAATAAAGAATTCATTTACGTCCTATGAGGAAACACCGTTGGATTACGGACAAGCGACCTTGCACGCTTTTGTTTTGGGGAGTTCACTCGAACGTTCGGGTGAAACAGGGTGCATCAGTCGAATGCTCGTGGCAATGCTCTCATGATATCACGAGGCGAATAATATACTTGAAAAGTCGAGCAAATATCACTCAATTTAGTTCTTTTTTCGTCTTCTTTGAGTGGAAATCCACTCACTTGAGAAGGATTCCATTCCAGGGATTTCAAAAAGTAAGGTCTGTCTTGTTTGCCACTGATCCGCTCGCCTGCCTTCAAGCGTGATGCTTCTTACGTTTCTCCTCGGTATAGTGACTTCTGCCAAGAATGAAGTGGCATAAGGCTTACTGACGGTGAGGCAAGGTTAACTTGTTAAATTACGTTCATATTAATACTCTGCACTTCAGTCCGCTCGACGTGGCCACGACATACGGAGTACATGGTGTGGTCACAACATCCGCCCAAACGCATACCGTCGTTATATCTTATACTGCAAGAAATCAATATGTTAACAACTCACAGTGATTGCATGCTGTTTGTAACGATTCAGGGGCGGAACGAGAGGAGCTTTTTGTTGACAGAACAATTCGCGATTCCCCTTTGCGTTCAGGCTTGCGCATCAAACTCATTTAGATTGAACTCTTCCATTACTTCAAGCCCTCGGAAAACGTTTTGATTGTAATCTCAACAATTTTCTCTCCGTCTTCCGTCTGTTTGAGAAGTTATTATCCCCGAATATAAAGAAACGACTTCAGACACCGTCCTTTTCACCTTCTTTCCCATTTTACTGAAACGCAGAACACCTTTACTATATTGCAGAAGGGGAAAAAACCTCTCAGATTTCCGTCGGCTCCCCGATTAAAGAACAAACTCAAACAACAGCGATACAAAAACACGAGACGCGTGGAAGGAAGCCCACGTTTCGTTCCGATATCAACGTAGAAGAGACGTCTCCGCAGTATTTGTTTTCAGTTATGCGAATAGCCAGGCAGACTGGTGAATCTTCCGCCCAGCCCGTGTCTTCGATTTCTATTTACCGCTCCTCAGTCGCCCCTGGATCGAATCATTATTGCAAGTTCCTCCTGCGAGGAAACCAGTCGTTTTAGCTCAGACGTTGAAAAGGAGATGGATTCATTTTGAAAGGGGGACAGGGTCCTGCAGTGTAAAATACGGGATCATTTCAAGGGAAACGAACCCTTTGCGCCCGCTTTTTTTAGGTCAAAGCAGGTACGATTTTTGTTTCAGACGCGTCTAAATCAATAGTGTAGTATTCCTGCTAAAATAATAACTAATGTAACTTGATCAGGTACCGGTAGAGGAAACTCCACTTATTTTGATACTTGTTGCAGAAATGGGATGAAGGAGTATATCGGTCTATATAACTCGCTCCTTTGGCCTGGAGATCCTTTCATGTCCGGAACTGATTACTTTTGTCTCATGTTATTTAGTTCACTACTGAAACAGTGAGTTGCTTTTCCAAAAATCGATTCTATGGTGCTTAGCCCACATCGCGAGTCCTCTTCGGTGCTCCGATCACTTTCCGTGAAGAACGGAGGAGGATGCACCGCACGTGATGATACTGATTTTCCTGTTTTATCATTTCATCACGCGACAACTGTTAGGGGTGATTGAAGAAAGCAATATACAATTTTTATAAACAAAGAGTACAAGTTCAAAATTTTGATTTATCGGTGGACTTGTGAGGATATTTATGACTCTGCCACAGAAGAAGTTTTTAACAAACATGTAATAGGATAATATTTGTAACCTCCTCCCACAGTTTAATATGGGACAAACCCCTTTTCTCGCCGCGTAGGTTGTGAGGGTCATCAGTGGACGACAGTGACCACAAAGATTTTCCTCTACAACCCCCGAATTTATATTTGTGTTTTGAAGTGAAGTGGTTTTGTTTTGGATGTAACGAATCAGCTTTTCCGGTTGCGTTAACCCTTGGAAAAGCTCTGGCTGCGGTGGTATCGCGTTCGTCCATCGGCTGCAACCCATGCCCCATCCCATGCCGTCCCGCCCCGCCATGTACATTTGTGATTATTCATTCATTATCCGGCCGGTCGGGATAATTGTACTTTCAGCCCTGTCCCTTGTTTGTAGCACGTTTGGGCTGGCGCCTCAGCTTGCCTCCATCTCCTCTCCCCAAATCTGCTTTGGCAGTGCGGATTGGCCGTATTTTGTTTCGATCTTTTTGATTGGTTGGTTGGGAGGACTGGTCACTATCACCGATGATTTGATGTAATGACGACATGGTGCAGGGGTTGATTTGAAGCTTTTAATAAATGACAAAGCTTGGCAATTATCGACGGAGATTCCCCCTACCCCCCCTTTTTTTCCAAAGCAAGCTGATGCATGTTATTGGTTGATTGAACGAAGATACTATAATCACGTTAGGATAACCGGAACTCGAGTTTTCAGGTGATGTCAGGAATTTTTATTCGGTTAAACCTAAATGGCCCACAGGAAGAAATTTCTACAAGGGAACTTCCATATATTGAACTATTTGTTTTGAGGAGGGGTGGGTTTATTAATCGTATAATGACATCACAATATTAAAAGTAATAATTATATTAACAGATAGGGATTGTTTCTCATCGAAGTCGCGACTGACTTAATTCTTGAGAAACCTTGCTTGTAGAACTTCTACAACACTTCTTTTTTACGAAAAACAAACATGGAAAAAAGGGGAAAAAGCACGTACCCTTTGGTTTCAGTAGCATTTGTTATCTTAAAAAAAACTCTTATTGTGTTAGTGCACAAACCTTTGGAAGATGATAACAAAATGAAAACGATGATAAATAAATGAAGCACGAAAATGTATGCTTTATGATCTTAGAAAGCTTATGCGGGTACCCAAGCAAGGAGTACTTTTATGAGATACTCGTTACTAAAAGCACTCTAATGGAGCCATTAAGTGCGGATATCATATTTGCCGCGCAGATACCTTCACACGATGACGTTCAAATTCTCGCGATAGGTTTTGATGGCAGCCTTAAATATAGAGAAAAGACTGGCAATGTGGTCGAAATCCGCTCACAGAGAGGAAATCCATGTGTATCATATGCTATAAACAATATGAATTGGTGTTTGGCATCACGTGCAATTCCGTTTCTTTGATTTAGAGATTTATTTTAAATGAGGACTCCGATGATGGGCTTAGTGGGGTTGTGATGAGCAGCAATTCTTCCCTTGACATCGCCTTTGTACGCGCAATCAAAGAGCAGATCAATGATAAAATGAAAATGGAGAGCACGCCGGACCTCTTTTGTGCTTTGCAGCCAATATTCCCGCGCTCAATCAGGCTCGTTCTAATTACAACTAATTATTCTATCGGTTGTGGCAAAATGCGGACACGTCAAGCTAAAACAAGGACAGTGAGTTTTATAAAAGCCCCCGTATATTTTTTTTTATTTTTGATAACGCGTAACTAATCCAAAACGTTGCTATAGGTTGAAAAAGGGGACGACATTTGCCCGAGTGCTCTAATAAGGACACGATTTTAAAGGGATTTTAAGGTTTCAGGCATATTTCATACCTCGGGATGCTAAATATCGTGCTGTTCATGAATAATGGTGTTAAAAGGTTACAGCTTTACATTTCTCACATTTTCCTCAGTTTTTTCGCCGTTCGTGTTGAGCTGCTTCCAATATCTTTCATAATGAAAAAAAAAATCTAGATAATGCAGGTTAAGCACTTTGTAAGTTTTACTCAGGCTCCATATAACAAATAAAACCATGATCCAGCCTTTCTTTTTTGTGAGATTTATTAAAATGTGAGAACTCTAATCCAATTTTTCGTGCAGGCGGATTCGTGCGATATTTTCGAGATGGGTATCCCAGGAGACTCACTGTATTTGTCGTACATGCACAACATTCGGTGACATTTATTTTCCAAGCAAGGAGACTGAAATTAAACGTTAAGAGATTTACGAAGCTGTAAGTACATGCATTATGCCAGACCGCGTTTAACTTTTCATTGCGCTCATTTAAGTAACTCGTCAACTACGTCAGCATTACGGTATTCGGGGATTCATTGGCGTTACTGACTGTGAGTCCTGTTTCCCCATGAAATACCTCGGAGTTCCTAAATAACTTGGGCTTCATTTATTTTTCTTCAAAAAACTTATCACTGATAAAGCAAGGATTTTACATAGATTTTCTGAGCAAGGGGCTGCATGCATATCTTTCGTCAGGATTTACCGTAATTTTCTGAGCATTTTAACCGCAGTGAACTGATCATTTTTGGGAAATCTAAATATTCTATTTTTCTATGCTTTTTAAGTCCTAACGATAATTTTGTAAATTTTGATGTATGCGGCAAAAAGTAATGTAAATAGGTTAATATAAGATGCTTTGATCTCTCTTTCGGAATGGAACATAACTGGATTTCACATGATATTTATTTGATTGTCATAAATCCAACGTGGGAAACGGGGTTTTGTTACAAAAATCGGCAGCGTTTCATAATTTAGAGTTTGATATACCTTTTAGTGCACTTTCGCGTCTTTCAGGAAAGGCCAATCTAATACATAGAAATTTTTCTTCATTCTTCTCAGTTCACTTTTTCATCTTGACTAAAAGCGAAAAAAATCATACATTACCGGTATAGTAATTTATTTTCTACTTTTAGTGCACTCTTAGAGCAGGGTCGAACATTTTGTTTCGAAGAACGAGCATTATTGCGTTTAACCGTCTTTTTTTGTATATTACTTCAAGATAGTCTATCTTTTTCATGTGCAATACGCTCTCTCTTCCGATAGTATTCCATTGAAGTAAAAGGTGTTAAAAAAACATGTGACTCAAAAAATATTGGCAGCGACTATTATCTGAGATTTCCTAGACTAGCGTGCTACAATAGAACAGGTATAGTCGAAAGTAACCCTCATCCTCCCTAGAATATCGGGTGAGATTGCGGCTCAACCCATTTTCTTCAAAGCTTTTCTTTTTCAAACTTTGCAGAAGTGAATTTTTTAAATTGAAATCTGTGACATCAAAATCTTTTCAAACTGAAAAAGATTTCATAATTAGCATGACAGTAGGCAGTATCGGTTCGTGAACAAATCAAAGATTGCCATGCCATGTCCTTAGATCATCTCATATTTCGGTATGAATCGGGGATGTTGGGGACGGTGAATCAAGTAGTAATAGAACTGTTACTCTCAACTGGTTATTTATTCAGGTAACCTAAGGCAAAATAATTGGTAAAGACTTTTAGTCATCTATTAAATATTGATTCAAACGTTTTGGAATACAAAATGCATTCAACTCTTTTTCTGGAAACGTAAAGATATTCTCTTAGATGAGCAAACAGTTTGAGCAAAACGGTGTGTCTTTGATCATGAAGAAACGCTAATAAGTTGGAATGAACTGGCAAAACGTTCTGTTAGGCCTTCTCAAAAGGAATAACTATATAGGAAACGAAAACGGCAAGAATCCTTTCTTCCTTTGAGCAATGCAGAACCTTAAGATTTTTGTTTAAACAATGCTGAGTTTAATTTGAGGAAAAGCAAACTTACAGTTCATTACGCAATCCTTTACCGTTAATATTCCCCACAAGCCTTTTCTCCCTTCATTTGTTTGGGTTCTGTTTATGCCAGGGGCATTACTTAATTAGACCTATAGGGGTGGTCGTATGAAACGAACTTATCTTTCTTTTTCTATGCAAAAAAGTTAAAGCAGCCTTAATATTTTTAACAGAACTGAAGGAAGATTGCTTTCGTCATTAACAGTCTTCACCTTCTTGGTGAATCAATATCTCCCTATGCCATTCAATACCGCACACGTTCACCTATGCCATCCAATCTCGACTATATGCATCCGAAATACTTTAACCTTTGTAAAATATTATAAAATCGTGCGAGAAATCTTTTCCTGAGCAAGGTGTAGATAAGATGTTCTCGGAGAAGGTCTTTGAGATAAGTTATGCGCATATCCGTCAGATGAGGTGTGGTTCTGTTTGAACGTATTGAAACCATCTTGTACAATCTTCAGTTTATGTTGAGGATATTCATGGGAAAAAAAGGAGTGTCTTTGACCTGAAATCACATTTTTTCCCTCTAAACCATTTGAAAATCGATGGCTTCAAATGAAACTGTACTAGTTGAAAATGCTCGTCCAAGGATGTACCAATTCCTATATATACACTGCCATTAGTACCATTTTGTTACAGCATTTTCAACTGATACAGTTTCATTTCAATCCATCGAAATGTATTCATTGCTTTTACTCACACTTTTTGCACTCCTTGCACGGCATCCTCAGGTGTGTGGTGCGTATTCTGTAATCCTACGGGACAGTTTTTGAAGATATAGGACAATAGCTTTTTTTTGTACTAACTGCGTTCCTTAGCTCGAAAGAAATAATCTATACTAGTTTCGTGTCAATAACTAGCTACCAATTCTTAGACGTCAGCCCGTGGTATTTCTCATAAACAGATACCAGGACGTGATCGCGGGAATGATATGCCAATGTCTGTAAGGAGTTACACATGGCATATTGTGAGAACAATACGAGTGCAGGCCTGTTCCGATCTCTTGAGTGCTCGATTCTTCTCTTCAAGGCACTTGAAATGCGTCTCTGTTCTGAGAGCAAAAGGGCTCTTCTGTAATCCCTTGTTCGTTTTTTTCAAACTTTTTTTGTGTTTTGTCGGTGGGAGAAATTGGATCAGAATCAGCTATGGGATTGGATAGGAAAGCAGACGACAAAAGCTTCGGCGTCAAGTGGTATTACTTGCAGATTTGAATCGTCTGCTGTTTCAAGTTGTGTCACGTGCCGCGCCTGCCAGGAACTTTCAACAAGGCGGTGACTTGACTTTTGAAAATTCTCTCAAGGGAGGGTTCTCATTTCAAAACAAAAGACACCATGTCTTGTTTTATGGGAAGCAGGCACTGTAAGTGAGCGTCAACTTGTCGGTCTATGAGGCGAGCAAAATCATTAATGAAGCTCCGCAATCTGCCTTTCAAGCTATAGGTGCGTAATGTCCAGTGCTAAAAAGTTCACATCATTACTTGTTTACTCAACCGCTTTATTTTGCCCTTTTTTGATCTATTTTTTTTTCTAATTAAAATGCTTTTAACTAACAGTAAGTTATATAGTGTATTTGAATTGCCCGCGATACGATTTGTGATCTATAGACAATTATTACGATATTTCAAACGCAAAGCATTGTTCCTTGTATTCCGGTAAGAAGAACCCTGTACAACTTTGCCTGACGAAATAACCTAAAAAAAAGTCTACAGGTATACGGAGACCAATCATTACTTCTATACTTTCAGTTCATATTTTGATTGCAAAGTTTTCGGGAGCTGATGACTGCCTCTTCCCTTCTAACTTTTAAGTAAAAACATTTTGGTACATATTCTCCTTACTTAAAGTTCCCGTCCAATCATCAGGAAATACCTCCCAAGAAAATACTTCCTACCCCACTTGTAGCACCCCCATCAAAATACAATAAGCCGGATTTTCATCGCTCTCACCTCATTTCGCCGGCCACCCTGCGTGTACACAAAGCCCCCACCCCCAAGCCAGCCAACCCCCTACTATACAATACGTCAGGCCAGCCGCTTCTTTCTCACCGCCCATTAGGCGTCCATAATAATTGGTCGCATGATCATCGCTCCCTTCATCCGAAGAGCCGATTGTTCATTTCAACGCAGTATGCCCAATTAGAGGAATCCTTAGGAGGGCGTTCCCCACTCCTCTCTCACTCCATCCAACTCTCCGACGAGCTTCCCGCCTTCATGACTTGCCCGCCGCGTTTGTGATTGCAGTATTTCGTGGTAAGATTTTCTGTCAAGTGATTTCTCCATTTCTCTTTGGAGCGCTGTTTCTTGACCAGAATGGTTTTCGAGTAATAGTTAGTTGTAAAACTGTCCTCACGTCTTAGAAAGGCCTACAATGTTAGGATACTGCTGCAGCCGCAATGCGAGCTTTTCTAAATCTGGAAAAGTCTATCGCTTCTGGTCTTGCTGATGGAACTTATGATTAATAGAGATAATTTTTGGGATACGCATTTGCTCCGTAAAATATAGCCAGAAATAAAGGGTAAACGTGTGGACTTTTTGACGGATAAGAAATTTTGTGTAAAGCCGCTCAGGTTTGGGATCGCATTGTATCCTACTGCACCGGCATCGTCTAGATTTTAATCTAAATCAGCATCTCCCTCTGCATAAAAATGTCTTTTTTTTTTCCTTTGTTAGATATAGACCTATCAAATTCGTTGCACGCTTAGTTGTTGATTACGCACAAACAGAAATGTCTACGGCTCTTAAGCTCCTATATTTAATTAATACCTGGTACCTCATAGTCGTCGTTTGCCTGTAAAAAGACTTCCGTACTCTTAAATGCATTAGTAACTTGCTACAGCGTAAGGTTGGACCCTGCGAAAAACTTTTGCTCCAGCCCACTTGTGAAAATCTGTTTTTTAATTATTTTTTATTTGTTTTCTTAGAATGTGCTGCGTGAATTAAAGCTGAAAGAAGTGGTGATGTTCGAGTTTTAGATGAGTACGCTGGTGCAAAAGTTTGCCACCAGGTCCAATCTTTATGCTAGGAAGACTACAAACAATGATAACAACGTAAACGATTCGAAGTGCGACGAAGGCAGGATGTATGCCATAGCCCGCATTGTCCTAGGGGACATACGTCAATGACTTGAAGACCTTCTGACTGACCCATTACATTCCATAACAGTCCACAGGGCGATTATTGATCTACTCCCTGAATTAAATCCCGCGATCTAACAATAAATGAAGAATAATGAGAGGTGACCATAACAGAGCATACGGACGCATATGACGTGACGTATCGAATCTAACCCTTCCTCCTGTCGCAAATTTTGTTGTATCGTAAAATTACGGAACATTAGTATTTCAAAATTTTGTGATGAAAAAATGAACCTATGAGAAGGTCATAAAACGATCACACATGCTCCCGTCACCCTGCTTATTCCCCATTCCACTTATGATTGAACTGCTTACTCTTCGCCTGCCGCTCCTATAGACGTGAGGATATGGTTGTTCCCCTATTCATGGGACTAAGTTTGATTTAGAAGAGAGACATCGTAGAACTTGTATATTTTTTTAGAGAATTACTATTAACACAAGAAGGACACTATCATGTTCATAAGCTCCTGTAAAGGACCCTGAAGAGTGGCAGTTATTTAAGCTGCAACTTGTGCGGCAGCGCACCTTCGTCGAGTTGAGCTGGTTAACTCTCTGAGTCGTTGTGAATGAACCTTGTAGCTTGGAGTACCAATTATTTATATTGCAGGTCAGGTGCCTCTGTGTATTGCACTATTCCCTCCATCCGTAATGTGGCACATCACTCGCTAGCCGCTTCCACGGTATTTTTAGTGACACAGGCTGAGGGCGCTGGGTGCCCCGCTGGGTGGCACATCTCTGTTGGCTTGAGTCCATGTGGGTTCCCTCCCCATCCTACACGCCCCCCCCCTTTCTATCCATCTCTTTCGCTCTCTTCCTTGAGCTCCTCCCAGCAGTATGCCCGTGTCCTATCCCCGCGAAACTCCTGACGTCCAGAACAATAACTGCCTCCTTCAACTGACTACCAATTTTTGTAGCGAATGTGTCGGGTGAAGGTGTTGCTCTTCTTCCGAAAAATTGTCACGGGTCAAAACATCTGTGCACCCAGATAAAAATGATAGATCCTTCGTGGCTTATCTTTACGTACTAGCTTGACGTAATTGCCTCCGCAGTGCGCACTCTCCATATCTCAGAAGAGGTTATTCTCGTTTCAGCAATTATGTCATTCATTAAGCAAGGCTTACTTAGTGATTTTAAGTTATTAATGTGCAATAGCTTCACTTGAAAATATGTGTGAATTTTGCAGGCCTTTTTGGTTGAAGCTTTTCCGAAACCACGCTAAATGTAGAGATAAAGCCCATCAAAATTATCCAGTCCTTTTCAAATTCAACTCGGACCATTTGTTTTTAGAGCCATACGTTTTCTTATAATTATTATTTCTTTTCTGTGTTGACGCACTCTTGTTAAACGTAGCAAAAAAAATAACCAGCCGTCGAAGATAAACCTATTTAAGGTTTTGTATTGTTCTTTTTTCAGTTTGTGAAAGGCTCATTGAGAGCTTTGTAAGCTTCCGGGTGCTAATTATCTCGAAAAAATATATACTTAACACTAAATGGATCGATGACTCCAGCGAGAAAATCGATAGCTACACACGCTTTACTCAGAGAGCTGTAGCTGCCGCAATGCGATTAATAACGATGTAGCAGGAAATGCGATGCGAGCTGTAGTCGATATACATCGTTATGGATAGCCGCGCGGCCGCTGCAGCGTCGAGTAAGCGCTTGCAGATGGCTACTTCTTGACTGGAGCCATCGCATTAGGGACATAAACCTTTAGTATGAATGCGAATGGAGGGGAACAAAGTTTACGTCGTGGTCAAGGGGCATCGCTGGCCAATATTCATACAATAAACACAACGAAAAAGCATTTCATAAGTTGGCAAGGTAGGCGCCTTAAGGCGTTGATGAAAATGTAAATTTCCGTTCTTTCATTAGCTTAATTTTGTTTCAGGGGGCGGAATTCAAAAGACAACAAGAACAACTTCTGCAGCAGTCTAATGCCATCAACGCCGAACTGCAGGTAAGACACGTAGCTGTAGTTTTTCCCCTTAAAAAGTGCGAAGAAAATAAGCAATTGGACTTTCGGGCACCCTTACCGAAATAACAGGCCAATACGTTGGCTGAAATTCATTTCCCTTTTCAAGTGGAGTACTTTTTCCAAATTAAAAAAAAGTATTGATATGAAGCGGTCTCGAATATGGGTTATTTTTTCAAAACATTTATGCCATGCTGTTCTTTATGGAATATAAACATAGGGGAGGGAGGATTTGTATACATTTTGAAGAGCACGTGAATTGGAGTTAACAAATTTTAGAGTGAAATTCACAAACTCGAATGAGACGCTTCATATTAAACTTTCAGACATTTAGAATTTGAAGAAGCACAAAGCTCAATCTACCTTCATCGCTGTTGAGTGGCTTTTTTCTCGTTTCATTTGAACAGAAAATTATGTGAAACAAAGCCTCCTCATAGTTTGTTTTGTTCTGAGAAATAGCTTAGAAAAAAAAAAAACGATTGTCGAAAAATGTATTTGAGATTCAAGCAACTTAAAAGAAGCCAATTTTTTTTTCGTCTATGTTCGAAGCACAAGGAAGTCTTTTCCTTCTGTTTATGCCATTTCATAATCTTCATAACTCTTTCTTGAAAGGCAGAAGTAGTATAATACATTTAGAGCGAATAACAAAGCGTGATAATCTGACAAATTCCAGGGCGTCCTCTCATCACAGCTGGCATCATCAAAGGGGCTTTCTCAGCAACTGATGTTTCTTCCATTTTTCGAACATTTGAGGCTACCTATGCAACATACACCCCAGCAAGCACCATCATTACAAACACCACCACCTGCATCTCCTCTGATGGCGGTGTCCAAGGTTTCTCCAAATGTAAGTCACCTAAATTTGGATTATAATCATATCCACATAGACGATATCCATTCACGAATAACATTATTTTAGATGCTTCCTGTTCATCAACTGTCATCGTGGGTATCAACTAATGCGCACCTCACCCGGGCAGCGCGCCCGCCATCCGCCAGCCCACCAGCACCTTCATCAACATCTTCAGCACCATCCCCGCCAGCGGCGCCGTCAAGCGCTGTACCCACTTCCCTCGACCTAGGTAACGACGTGGACGCCCCTCTGAACCTCAGCAAGCCCAAGAGCACGTCGTCGTCCTCAGGTAGTGGAGGAAGCAGTCCCGGGGTCGGACCGTCATCACATCCGATCCTACCGTTTGGTGATCAGCCTCAAAAACTTCTACCATCAGCCTTGGCGCTCACCAGACCACCAATCTTTTCATTTCCTGGACTACCTTCTCATCTTGCATCACTGCCCTCCGCAGGTAAGCTATCTGCTGAACCACGAAAGATGCATTGAAGACTCTGTAACTTTTACACTGCGTATAGCTTTAGAATCAAATCGGTGTTGACAAAAGTGTTCGTAGTTACTATCGTAAAAATCCGACGGCATTACTTGCCATATTACGCACTCGAGGATGAAAAATACTACACTTACCATCGGAAGAATGTTTATCTTTTCTTTGGGTAATAGTCGATTGTGCATGTGCCCTTCAGGAAAAACTGGTAGTCTTCTGCCTGGTCAACCCGTTAGTCTACCACCGTCAGCTTCCAGTAGCCACCCCGTTGGTAGTCATCACGGCTCACTCTCATCTACGCATCTTGCATCATTAGCGAGCGAAAAACAGGCTGGCTTTCCTGGACTGCAGGTCTACGGGTTCCCTCCACTTTTAGCATCTCCCCCAGGAAAAGACAGTTCCGTTCTACGTTCAAGAGATGAAGAGTACATGCTCGCACGTAATTGTAAGTACCGACTTACTGTACTCTGATTACTAAAAAGTATTTTTGTTATATTAGACATAGTTCACTTTTCAATGGTGTGCGATTCAGAGACGGCTCGCTAGGCTCTGGAAATTGAAAACTTGTAGAGTTGAACTTTTGTTTTATTCTAAGCTTCGTCTTTATATGCAATGTTTGCATCAAGCCCCTTGAAATTCTTTCCTCAACATCTATGGATACGACTAAAATCAAAAGAACCTTAAGTATTTTTTTTGGAGAGTATGTATTGATTGACACAATCAATGAATGGGGTGTGGGTTTACTAACGAGGTTTTACGGAGCTCTCTTTGACATACCTACATTGTTTTGAAGGCAATGACCGATGAGGCGTTGTAAGCGACAATTTGTGCAATGGGTGTTACAGAAACGAGAACGGCACATAGGGTTGGCGGATAAGCTCTTCCCGTGTAGTAGGGGCAAATTTAAGCAGTTTACTTTGTGGTATAAAATAAAAGTGAGTCCTAACTAATAACCCTTTTTTTTGACCTGTTTGATCTGTTTCAGTATGGGGTCAAGACCCTTCAATCAAGCTGCAGGATGACTCATCGGAAAAGGGTAAGTCACAAATATTCTTTTATCCTATTTGCGAGAATATTTATCCGTCTTAATAATACATGCCTCACAAGAATTATTCTAAAAAAAAAAGAGGGAATATTTGGGTGTTACGTTACAGAGAGGGTAGGGGTAAGGAACGGGGCGGACACTTTTTTTCTTTTTCTTTCGGAGATGCCTTGAGATTGTAAGAAAATATTGGCGCCAATACTCATCCAGATTTTCGCTTTGCCCTAAAACGCAATAATCCCGCCATGTTCTAAGAAACAAATGAACATTTTCAGCATTTCACTGGGTTCAGAGGCAAAAATCCTAAAAATCGTTTGATTTTTTTTCAGCCAAATTAGTACGACAACAAAAAAGGGACGGGGAACGAGAACCTCACATTAAACGACCAATGAATGCCTTCATGGTTTGGGCAAAGGATGAAAGGAGAAAAATCCTCAAGTCTTGCCCAGATATGCACAACTCAAATATATCTAAAATACTCGGTAAGTCATCGAAATGTTGGTCAAAATAAACATGCTTTCTTAAGTGAACTTATCATTGGATGGCCTATAACTTTATGTCACCATGCTTTTCGTACTGTTTTCTTTTAGGCGCTCGTTGGAAGGCGATGAGCAATAAAGAAAAACAACCCTATTATGAAGAACAGTCCCGCTTATCCAAGGATCACATGGAAAAGCACCCAGATTATCGGTACCGACCAAGGCCGAAGCGGACGTGTGTTGTGGATGGAAAGAAGATGAGAATTTCGGAGTACAAAAACCTCATGAGGCAGAGACGCCAAGAAATGCGCAAACTGTGGTAAGAATAACCAGATTTTCACATATCTGATATTTTAGTTCTGTGTTTCTGTTCCATATGGTAGTTGTCCTCTCTTTCGTTTAAGGTAACAATAGATTCATATCGTCTCTCTTATAGCGCTTTCCCTCAACCAACTCTTTGATCATATCAAACTCTCAGTCTTTCTTAAGGTACAGCGCTACCAGCCATCAAAAATATTTTTCATGCGCACGCTTATACCCAACCACAAGCTTGCGCACACAGACAGGAAAATGTGAGACATGGATGAACGTACCCGTGCTTCCTGTGTAGGGCTCACAGAAAGATCATGGACACGAGGGTAGAAAATGTAAAGAATCCTCCAAAGAAAAAAATGATCAAGTACAAGGGCGTGTTTCTTAAATCGACCAAGTGAAAGTGTACGTCTGAAAAAGTGATCAACTTCAATACATAAGAATAGCAGTTGAGCGCTTTTTAGAACGTACCCTTTCACTTGATCGATTTTTGAAACGCGCATTTTTATTTAATTGATTTTTAATTGGAGGGATCGATAAGGAAGTGAAGGGGAATGTAAAACGGTATCAGGAAGACACTGTGAGAGAACGTATATGGTGCTGGGCATCTCCCATTTTTCTCCCCTGGATATGTGGTTTTTAGGCGAAGAAATGGCATATCCATGAAAGCGCGAACATATCTATGCTTTTCATTTATTCAGATAATACATTTGTTCGTTTTAAGTTTATTAGGTTGAACTAGTTTGATTACATGGGAGATATACAGTATCAAAAACATTTCTTCGCCACCTGTTGTCAATAAGGAACACTGACTTATTTCACGAGCAGGAGTACTGAACTATAATAGAAACGGGGCTATGTATAAAATGATACCATATTTAGTTTGAATTGGCTATATATTTGAATGAACAGAATGTCTTGTGCCAAAGCTCAAAGTTTGATCCTTCTGAGGATCTTTTTCCGGCTCAGTGTTTGATTGTAATTTTCTTCTTTGTCGACACCAGGTGTCGAGAAGGGGGCACCCCTCAAGAAATGAACTTTCTGGCATCCGGAGCAGCCGACAACGCATTTCCCTCGTCTGGAAGTGAACTTCTTTCACCCGGAGCCTCAACTTCCACGAAGCTATCAAGGTCACCACCAGATGTTTTAGGTAATGGTAATTTAATTCACGCCGCTCACCCCTACTTTTCATCTGGTGGGAGTATTTCGCCAGAATCAAACAATTTTTCTCCGGAGCCTACTCGACTTCTACCCCAAGACGATAGTCCACGAAGGGAATGCGAGTAGAATGCGTTCAACTCAACACGTTCGTCTGAGCTTTACGATTGTTCTTGGTGATATATTTGTTGTTTTTTAATATAATTTGTTGATGTTATAAATCTTTGTTTTCCTTTTTTTTCTCTTAAAGACAAGAGAACAATAAGTTTCAGAATGCTGTAAATTAATATGTAGAGGAGCTCACATAAAGAGTGTGGCCAACTTTCTGCTATACGTTTTGCATGCTAAAATGTCTTCCAACTCGGCGCCAGAATTTTTGGACAATAATTGATATGCTTTTATTTGTTTCAACTCGTGCAATGAAAACATCTCCCTAAAACCACAAAAAAAAAAAAAAATTGGGGGCCATGGGCGACTATTGCATGAAAATATTGCGAGGACCAAAGCCACCCTCTGACTGTGAGGCCCCCTAATAATATGCTGTTGGGTAAAAATTAAACCGAAATATTTCTCAGATAGGCTGTCAGCCTTTTAGGGCACAAGCTGTATTGAAAGAACAATTTCATCATTGAAACTTTCCATGTATGTTTTCTCGATTTGATCAAATCTCCCTCTCAACGATGTATTCGGAACAGAGAAAATATTATGTGACAATAGCCCTTTAAAGGTACCGGTACGCTTTTTAAAAAGCCTTTCTCTTGCGTCTTTTTTTTACGACAAGAAATCCACCTTACCTGTGTTGTGAATAGTAATACCTTTTTGTGTCTTGAACTTTACTCTGCAGCCAGCGAAAAGGGCTCTTCTACCTTGCACATATTGTTGCTTCGTAAATCGTGCTACTTATTTTGCTGATAACAAAACACGTTCCGGTACTTCTGAGGTCGATGTATTTTGCTCTACTAGGAAAAATTCCGCCTTTGTTTTACGGGGTTTTCCGTACTTCTTGGTTGAACACGCAAGAACTAAGTCTTGTCATCCACTTTTTAGATACTTGTGTTCAAATTATTGATAATTATGGCTTGACTGGATACATTGACGATCAGCTTTGTTTACATTTCTGACTTATGCGTTCTTCATTTTTTTCTTGATATTTCTTTGTTTGCTTATCTGTTCTTAAACGAATGAAATCTGGTCTTGCGCGAATGCGTCGAAGTTTTACATATCATATAATACTTATGCAGTATAGCAAATGAGTTTGATTTACAGTCTGTTTGAGTCGGATGCAAGTGTCTTCAAATGACATGAAAAAAGAAAAATAATATTCTCGGACTTAATGTGAAATTTCTCTTAAAAGTGTTGGACTCAACAATCGAACATTCTTGAGCCGGTCTCAAGATATCCCATGAACTAATAGCTCCAACTTTATGCTCAGTAATGTGTTAAATATTTCGTATTATAGTATAGGCTGTGAAAAAGTTCTGCGGATGTGACAAGTATTTTGGGCTGTTAAATATTTAATTTCACATCTGGAAGACAATAACTTTTCATGTTATAAAAAGTTTGTAACACTGCTTATACCCTGATTTTTTTTCAATCGGTAAGTTAAGCGAGGAAGTTTTGCTCTCTGTGCACGTAGTTAATGTGTGCCTTTATTTAAAATAGCTGATCTATTATTTATCAATGACTTGATTTATTCGCAACCCTCATATAAGTAATGATTGCAGCGCTGCACTGTTAAATTATTCGCGCTGATTATTTCTAGGGAGTGATTTAATTGTGGTGACTTTTATAGAGAAGTTTTATAAATCGCCAATGTGATTAATAAATCACCCCCACTCGGTGACCCAAAAGTACAAATAAATGTTTATTTAGTATTTGTTGAACCAGTTATTTTTCTTCATAAAGGTGGTACTTAAATCATTCGAACTTTTCTTCTAGATTCGTGCCATAATAAGGAAAGCTTCAGTGGGGAAAAATAGGTTTGTTGATGTATTGTATTTTAAATTGAAATGTACCATATCTCATGAGATTGTATGAATAAGCTAAATTGTGCACAGTGATTTACACCATTGAAGAAAAAGCAGTTTTGCTGTATGCTTAAATCTCATGTCAAAAAGACGGTGTGATTTTTTTTTCTTTTTTTTTACGAAAGAGGGGGCAGATGTCGGACTGGACGTGCATCCAGGTAGCCTAGACTATTGCATTAAATGCGCACGGATTCCTTTTAAAACTATTTATTTACTTGAATTGAGATGTTTTGTATAGGTGTGTTACGTTTGGTTTCGAGCACTAAATATGGTATCATTTTATACATAGTCCCATTTAGCCTGTCTTCTGTACTTTATTTGCAGACCAACGTGAAAGACTTGACATATGCCGTTAAATGTTTTGTATGTTATTTGTGAAACAAGTCAAGTAAATCGAACTTGTAAATATCGTGTATTCGATTATTAAAGAAAGCGTTAAATATTGATTGTCGGGGTTCTTTTTGCCTGCACAAAACCCATCACATTTCATGCGAAGCGACGGATGGAGTAACCTATTCACAAACAAAACCTATTCACACACATGACAATTAGCGTTCGCTTCCCTTTCTAACGCGAGGGCAAAATAAGATGTTGGATGAGCGTTATATTCAGCCTGATTATCGAATGTTTACCGGTACTATGTTTTAGTTCAGTAATATATGGCGATGAATTTGAGAACCATTCTCAATGTAGGGAAGTGCACACTTTTGAACCTATTGGTCACCTTGTAGTCCCTACAAAACTCAGGGGCTGAAATAAATAATGTGATATTGAAATTAAAGAAAAGTCGGAGATAAGAAGTCACCCTCGGCTGTCGTGGGTTTAACATAGAAAGACATGAATCCTATTTCAACTCCACCCTCCCTTATACTCATTACGGCTCCACCCTCAAAATCAAGTCCACTTTAAGGCGTCGTTCAGACTACAGCAAGCCGGGATTGGAAGGCAAGCATTGCTTAGAAACAACAGGTAGGATCTGAAGCATGTAAGTAATAAGACTGAAAAAAAATCATCATTAGGAAAAATAAACTTACGAAGTCGCACAAAGTGATCACCTCCAGAAAACTACAAAGGCTTGATTAGAGTAGGCCTGTGTAAATTGTTGAGAGTTTACGAAATAACAAGATAGGATCGTTACCGGTTTCGAGTTTCCTCATAGGCTAGTAGGAAAATAAAAGGGAATTACGGTATGGAGTCTTGTTACATCCTCCAAAATCAGTGCGGTTTTAAGGGAAGGCCTCCGAGTATTACATTTAGGTCTGATTTTTGTTAGGCTCCTCAAACCGCTGATACAGTTTTTAATTAATCATTTCCTTCAGAAAAAGCGTGCGACCAAGCAAACTCATCGTGGCAATCCTACAGTCCTAGTAGGACTCTAGCATATAGTACGGTATGTGCTAAACATGAGAAAATGAAAAGGCGCCCTTTTTTCAGCGAGGAAGAATTCCGGTTGGCAGCTCTGGATTTGTTCTCAAGGAGAGGGAGGCTGGAAAGCCGTGATTGGTCAGATACGGTGTAACGCAAACGTAACGCGAGAATGCAAGCGTAACGGCCACCCCTCCACGAAAACATTCTGAGTTGGCAACCGAAATCTCGCTTCACCAATAAAACGATGCCGTTTTTTCGCTCATGATAGTACAGTATAGTCAAATCGCGGTCTAGAAATGGGGATGGGGAGCCAGGCCCAGTCGCGGTCAAGCTTTTGAGGTCAGTTTTCCTGCGCTAGCAGCAAACTGCTGTACAGTACACATTGACTTGAATCCTTTTAAGAGGTATTGGCGATTCAAACAGCTACGGCAGCGCTCCTAGCGGCCACTCGCGAACTACCGAGAAGGTGACACAATCGTCGGAAATGCATTGCTGGGATAGGAGTTCTGACAAACCATCGCTTGCCA
>Ga0058701_10000923_pt1 | contig 20165 bp, 9 predicted proteins | sample AgamicOrMae_FD_97039 | JGI IMG/M metagenome (GOLD analysis project Ga0058701, IMG submission 97039) | Agave microbial communities from Guanajuato, Mexico - Or.Ma.e | ecosystem: Host-associated > Plants > Phyllosphere > Phylloplane/Leaf | place: Guanajuato, Mexico | collected 2012-06-04
ACCATTTTTTAACCCAACAAGGCTGAGCAAAGGAATCCTGGGAAAATTAAATTTTTTTACTTTTTTGGTTAGCGCTACAATATTTCCCCCCCCCCCCCTTTTTCCGTGTTTGCTTTATTACTGATGTTGAGGGTGTCATTAGAATGTTCTCTAAAAGATCCGCGTTGGTATCTAACTTTGGATAGGCAAATGCTAAACTCGCTGTAGACCGTGAGGTGGCGCCCTCTACCGATTGAACGTTGAAACCGCGCGGTTAGTCTCTATGGTGGTGTTGGTGGTGGCTGTGCCGGCATGAGCCCGTGAGGTGGCGCCCTCTAGCGACTGAACGTTGAAACCGCGCGGTTAGTCTCTCTGGTGGTGTTGGTGGTGGCTGTGGTCAACTTGCAGCATGCTCGCCGGCAGGAGCCCGTGAGGTGGCGCCCTCTAGCGATTGAACGTTGAAACCGCGCGGTTAGTCTCTATGGTGGTGGTGGTGGTGGTGGCTGTGCCGGCATGAGCCCGTGAGGTGGCGCCCTCTAGCGACTGAACGTTGAAACCGCGCGGTTAGTCTTTGTGGTAGTGCTGGTGGTGGCTGTGGTCAACTCGCAGCATGCTCGCCGGCAGGAGCCTGTGCTGTAGACTCCTTTCTGATGTAAACACGAATGCGAAAGAAATAGCGAGTTTGCTGTGTTTCATATGTACCTATTTATGGATACACGAAAGAGAAAGAAAACTATACTGATGTGACGACACGGGCGATTTCGGTGTTTGCTTCGGTGAGTTCACAGTATTTCCTGTCTATATCACAGTCTTTTTTTATCTTTTACAGGTCGTTGCCGGAAATAGATGGAGTTAGCAAAGAAACTGTTCTGGCGTCATGGCTCGCTAAATTTGATTGTATTATGAGAGGTTAGTATTGTTTTTAATATACGTCTCGCGGCAAAGTCGCTACGTCAGGGAACCTGGCAAACGATTAGATATTGCGATTTAAAAAAAATAAAGCAAAGCCTCGGTAATAGACGGCATACCGCTCACAATGGATTAAATGGGTTTTCATGTTACTAGTTCGTATTGACGCAGATTGTTTGTAGTTAATGATGGTTCTATTAGAACGGGGAGGGGTTAAAAGCGACCTTTTAAATGATATTTAATGCTGCTCTCTGTTATCTTCAGTAACATTGAGGTAACATCGGCAGCTAAACATAAATTAAACAAACCATACTAATAGTTTATGTTTTATTAAAAATATTTTTTTTTCTGAAAAAATAATAGTAGTGGATAGGATTTCGCGTTGTTAACGGAAACCTTGTTCATACATTCGCTTACGAGGGAAGGACTTTGTCTCCAAACCTTATTGAAATGTGAAATCTGGTTAAATTAAAACCCTATTTTAGATAGTTATATCAACGTTTTGGTCCTCCAAAAATAGATATTACTGAAGAGATTTTGTAGGAAGATGTAACGATTATCTCGCTTATGATTTGCAGTCGGAGAAGATGACTCAAAACGACCATCGAGAAATCAACAAATGAACACGGAAATGATCCTAACCAAGGAACAGATGTACGACATGTTTCAGCAGATCCTGGGAGTTAAAAAATTCGAGCATCAGCTACTATTTAATGCGTTACAGGTAAACAACATGTGCATATTATCTCCGTATTTATCAAATCCTTCAACCAAGATTCCCGTTAAAAAATCCGGAGGAAGAGGTCATATTTTTGGAACTATGCTCTTAATGTTCGTATTTTGTCGCGATTATTTTAAAATCAGAAATTCAGTAATGATGCATTTAAGACAGAACGGGTAACCTAATGGAACGCATACACAGAAGAAATGGTTTTGGTGCAGCAATAAAATAAGGGACAACAGATATAATTTTTGTTGCTACAACCGAAAATTTTGCTACAGCAACCAATCGTTTTGTTGACAGAACTGAACATTTTGTTGTTGTAACCTGTTTCTGTTATCCCTACATTAACAAATGATTTTGTTAGCATAACAAAACCTTTTTTTCCGTGTAGGTACTTCTTGTCAAGTAACATTCGTGCGGACGTCTGAAAATCAACACGCGACACATTTTGCCGCAACTTGTCTTTAAAGGGGTATCATTAATCTAATTCATGGTTTAAGTAATGATCGTAAACGGGAACAGTGACGGAAACACCGCCCATTCAGCACTGTAACTACATCTCTCCACGCTCTTGTTGAATCGGCTGGGTTACTCCAGAGAGCCCGCTTTGTCTACAGGGCCCCTGCAAAACGAGGCATAGGCAACCGACAAACTTCCGTGTTGCGCGGGTTGCCTAAGCAAGGCTTTTCAGGGGCTCTATTTCCCGGCTCAGACCTTCTACTGGTCCATACCATGATTAGGATGCATTTCCGACCTCTTGTGTTCCGCCTCATTCGCCGAGCGGAGCCAAAGGGGAGCGAGGCATATGGCAACTGAAAATGCATTGTTGCCATGTCTGATGCTGCCGCCGACAAAAGTGAGCGGCATTGGGATAGTAACCGCCGAGCGGAGTGGCAACGAAGCGAGGCACAAGACACTACGTATGCGCTTTTATGTAGCTGATGGGAAATGTTGAACCAGGGTTGAAAACGAGAGGTAAAAAGTGCCTCGTTTAAAATTCAGACTGATTTCGGAGAAGATTTTCGTTTATTCTACGTTTTCACGATCTCCCCTCTCTCTCCCCCAAAGTCCGTTTTCTCGCTCGCTCAGGTCCACCATATGTAATCCGGGGCATCCTCATCCAATGAGAACGCTCCGGATTACAAATGGCGGACCTGAACGAGCGAAATAACGGAGTTTGGGGGAGAGAGAGGGAAGACCGTGCAAACATAGAATACGTAGGAAGTTTATTCAACTGTAACTTTATATGAACATTTTGTTGATATTCTCTCTATATTAACCGATTCTTAGGAGGCATTGACATGTCTGGCTAACTTAACTCGAAAAGTTAATATCATCTTACTATGAACTGGTACTAAAATTAATTTGCTCTGCGGTCTAGTTGGATTCAGCGGACGAACAGGCTGCTGCTATAAGAAGAGAACTTGACGGAAGATTAGCAAAAGTAAACGAAATGGAAAAGGTAAATCAACGCGAACTGGCAATCCGAGTATTAGTGCACGGGAACACCGATTCCTACTAGTGGTAATTTTATTTTCCTGCTTTCAGAACCGTAACTTAATGCCTAAATTTGTGGTTAAAGATATGGAATCTTTGTACATAGAAGAAATGAGAACTGCCATCAATCTACTGATGGGGAATCTTGAGTCATTGCCAGTGTCGAAAGGCACGATGGACTCAAAATATGGATTACAAAAGCTAAAGAAATACAATCACAGGTATGGATGCAACCCACGATATTATTACCAAGTTAAACTTTAATTGGAGTGAGAGTAAGAGTGATATATATCGTATTTCTTTTCTACTATTCTTGGTTGTCGAGGGTTTTGATTTTTGGTCTGAAACACAGACTTCGAAATTCGTCAATTTTTTGAAATGCATTCACCAAGACCTGTTCTGGTATAGAATCAGAAATACGTTTAGTAAACTGTTCTTTCGAAAGTATTTTTCAACACGTTTAGTAAGAGTTGGTGGGAAAATTTGAATTTAACGTGTTTGTTAAGTAAACGATAGCTCGCTGTGTAAGAGGCTTAACCCACAACTTAAGGTACTACTGGCACATTCTCAGTCGTGAAATTGCTAAATTTCACGAATGTCGCTAATTAGACTGCGGTTAACTCGAGAACTAGTTTAGACAACCTGCTACGCATTATAAATTTTGAATTGCTTTCGAGTCGATGAGAAATCAAAAGATGGTGTTTTAACATAGCTCTGTTAGCTGCATCTGTAGCGTTGTGGTAATTTTCTTTTTTCAAATACAAACAAGCAGCGTTTAAGATTCATGGATAATCAAGCGAGTGTCATTGTGTATCCAAGTCAGTGGTTAGGCCTCTTCTATGAAGGCTAAGCGAGTTATCAGGGTTTAGGGAAGCGAGCTGTAGGGGTCCTTGGACAAACATTTTTCGTAAGACCGCCATTGCTGTTTACCGTGATTTTTACGATTTTGTCTCTCCCAACTAAGTGAGTCTTTCGGAAAAAAAAAATTGAACGTCCTTAGACTTCATCGGCTCGCCGTTACTAACATCTTTCTCGCGAGACAGTTTAATACGGTCTAAAATCAATTAGTGTGAATGCTTATGGGGTGAACAACAGTTTTCTGCTTCCTTCTTTCGTTTTGTTTAGTTAATACTCCAACGCGTGTAAATAATTGCTTCGTTAAGCCTAAATTTTTTAACAACACAATCTCCGTAGTGTTACAAAATTCTCACAAACTACACAGTCAGGCTGCTTTTTATAAGCTTCTTAAAACGCTTTTTTTCGATTTTGCTAGGGTTTTATAGATAAATTCTGAGTGTTAAATATTAGATGCACAACACAGACATGGCATGAAATAGGCTTCAGGTAATTTGAGATTTGGCTCATAGCATGTTTTTATTTTGTTAGCCCTTTTAATTCGAAAATCCGGCTTTGGTGTTTGTTTAAAAATGTACATCTCAAACGAAACTTATTTATCACCTCTCACCCTGCATAAACGTATTCAGAACTCCGATTTTAATTCCAGTAATTCGTATACATTTGACCTTACATATAGCTATATCTTAATAAACTGAATATATTAACGGGAGCTATCTTAGTTTTGAGTCGCACGGAGTTTCTGTCGAGTGATTTTGTCAGGAAGTTACGAAAATAGATAATGTCGACGGATAAGTTATATTGCTATCAGTCTTTGCAGACTTAATGATGAATAACTGATTTATATGTAAGTGGATTGACGACTATTAATATTCAATATTTATGTTGCAAAGCAGTTAAAATAACTTGCGGATCATCAATGCAAATACATGGTTAAGCGAAGACTTCTCTATGTGAATCTTCGGCTTATTTTAAGGGTAATAATTTCCATTTGGGGCTTCTGGACAGACCCACTGCTCCGCGAGCTCTGCTGTAAATATTTTGATCTCCGCCAGATACCGTAATTTTTCAGTTTTTAACTTTGGTTAATTCAGGAATCACCTGATAACTTGTTTGACATGTTTTTGAATGCTGTCAAACTGCGCCATTCCAAAATAGGGCATTTACTAGTTCGTGTTTACAGCGTTTAAAAGTAGTTGCGAAATGTGGCAACTCTGCCTTGAATACCTCCTCGCTATTCTGTCGCGACACGGACCTGTTCAGATACCCCTTTTCATCTTCAACAACAAAGCCTGATTTTCTGTACTGCTATTAAACGATTCTGAGCACAAAATAGCATGGTTATGCGTTCGGTTGCGGCTTTTAAAACTGTACATAGAATGGCTTTTCCTAATATCGTTTGCGTTTGGCTGTGCAGTAAAAAACTCTAATCTCAACATAAAGACTCAAAGAACCTTTCAGTTCATTCTATCGTTTCTAAAAATGGACACAAATAAAGAGTCTCTTTTATTTCCCCCTTTATTTTAATCAAATACTCACAACACACATAATTTAGAGATCGTTTTTCGTTCACAAGGATTTTATTTTATGACACGACGTTATTACGTTATGAATTTGCTAGTTTTTCAGACTTAGTGTCCGGGCTGTCAGGGAAATATTTGTAATCGGTAAATTCAATAGGTTGAGTTTTCCACCTCATGCTTTCCACATTCTGTCACGAAGCCGAGTAAATTTACAGTGAAGCGAGCCACAGGATACGTAACATTTCATCGCCAAGTGGAGCGACAATATAGGAACACAGCGTCTGATATGAATTTATCCCGACATATGTATATTTGTAAATTTCTGTTCCTTATAGTGTTACGAAAGATTGAACCAGGTTGATGTAAGATGTAGGAAGCACAACATTTACATCAGAGACTTTAGTCACGATGAACAACCCGGAACGTTAACATCCTTAGGTCACGTGCCTTGTCTTGTTAGCTTCATTACCGCTCCGCTTGGTTGTCGCCAAGCCCGATGCCGCTTAACTCCGCCAGCTTCTGCCGCCGATACGTTAGGCTTGATGACTTTTAGGTTAGGTTAATGCCTTGCGCCTCCATCTACTCGGCTAGGCTTTGAGAGGTGGAAGGCGAGAGGAGAAAAATTCGTCCTTTGATTTACAGAGAATCAAATTGTGCCTTAAAACGACTTAACTTCCGCAAATGTTCGCGCTAAGATCCCCAATTTGCTCCCGAGTAGGATAGCCACACAATGCAACACACTGCCATCACAACACTAAACATTTTACTAGTTATTTCAGATATTTGGCAGGAGGAGCGCACTTGCTGCGAGTGTTTCTTCGTGTTAATTCAACTTTATTTCGAAAAAACAAAACATCAGTGAATATTCTGCCCGCTCAAGGATACCACCAGTCATTTTTTTCCATAGGGGAAACCTTTTTTTTTGGAGTTTTTGGCTCACCTGTCCGTTTACCGTGGAATAGTTCGGGTTTTACCGCAGTATACGTTTTTAACAGTTTCCGACAAATGTAGATTTTGATAGTGTTTGCAGGTGATGTAGCGGCATGGGTTAGCTAACATGAGCCAACTGTGGCATTGCGTAGCACATGGCCTTAAAACGAGCGTTTTTGTTATCGTTTTAAAATCTCAGAGTCGTTTGGAAAACGGATAATCTTAAACTGAACGCCTGAGTTGCGTAATATGCGTTCAGAAACGCAGCACAGAGGGCTCGTTTTTTTCCCTCTCATGATAGTTCAATGTGATAGAGTGAGATAAACATCGTCGGTTGTTCTTTTTGAACGCTTCTCACATCACGGCGAGTGAAAGTGGGTTCATATGCGCGCATAGGCCGCGCCCTTAGCGTATATGTACTGCCTATTGCCTATCCATCGGCTATCAGGCTAATGCCTCAACCTAGCTGTAAGATACGTGTTTATTTGATTGGTTATTTCCTAATCAATTAAACCTTTATCCTATAATCAAGAGTAAATTACCTGCAGATTGAATCGAAGTCGAGCATTTGAAGGTGTAATGCCAGTTGATTTTTGATATCTTTTTCATTTTTCCACAAAAGTATGATTTTTTTACAAATTTTTAAGCCCAATGAGCATTTTAGCCGCATTTTTATCCTTTTAACTGAAAGTATTTTTTTTCCTGACGTAAACCTACTTGCTGCCGGTTTTGTTTTATTAAATGGAAAATTTTTGATTTTTTTTCTTTTGACTTTGTGTTGGTTTTGTGTACCAGACTAATTCAAGTCTGAACTTTTTCTAAAAACAAAGATTTTTTAGTGATACCACTATATCAAGAAGAAAACATTAATTCCAGTGCGAGCACCATCATGAAAATGCTTTTGAATCCTGGTTAATATTTTTTGAAACTGAGTATAACTTATCCGTGGCTTTGAAATGAGAAGGGGGCACTAATACCACTATCAGAACTATTCAGACTATCTATATCTTTCAACGGAAACCTGATTTACGTTTTATTTCAGACAGCACACGCATGGGTTGTCATTAAAAAAAATCTTACTTTTGATTACAAAAACTTTACTCATATACCGGTATGTTGCGCAATAGTCTATCTGTTTGTGAGAAACTCGCATGATACCGGCAATAATCTTAGATTAAATTTACTACCTCACGATGTTCAAGTTCGCTGATTTTAACGGAGCGCCAATTGAAATAATTGCTTTTTCTCATTGGCGAACAAAAATAACATGTTTAGGCCTAAATGAGCACACGTGTTAAAAGTATCCCATGTGTACGTCAGTTCAACAGTGAAATTAGTGCCGTCTTGCTTGGAGGTGCTGAGCTGGATCCAACGACCGTACTTTTTTGACATGCTTCGATTCTACGGTGTTTTACACTTACCACTGGTCTTCAGAGTCATCTTGAACGCTGTCAAACTATTTTTCATGTAACGTCTCTTCTTTTTGCTCTCTTTTATAAACACGTTTTGTGTTTTCACAATATTGGTTATGTCTCCCAGACGACTTATCATCAACATTGCTTCATCATGCTGCGTTTTATAAAGAGATTTCTTTTCTACTTGAAATGCGAGTTTCATGTGGACATGGCGTACTTTGAAGGTGCTTTGTCACCGTATACATATTTCTCTTAACGTGTGTTTCGTTCAAGTGTATTTGGTTATGTCTTTGCCTTCAACGGATTTCGCTGGTATGGCAAAGGCTTCAATGAGAGAACATATTTTTCGAATTTAAATGGGAATTTTAATGGGGTAAATGTAATGGGAAAGAAGATGCCGCAATCGTGAGATGGCTTAGTTTATTCGGTTGGATGGAATCTACCAAATAAAGGAATTTTCTATCGTATCTTTTACTCCTTGACTGACTTTCATTCAGAATCACATTTACGTTACTGAATAGCCGGTAGTGGTAAAAAATGGTCGATCTGCTGTTTAAACTCTGTGTAGGGATCGCGGAGGAAACCGTCACAAAAGCAGTGAAATATTACTGAATTATAATACTGATAACAAGAAATATTACTGATAACAGAGATTTCAGTGGAGAAGTCTCGCGAAGTTTCTTTACCAGTTTAACGTCAGCAAGGTTTATATCGTCTCACCGTGGGGTATTGAAAAATAGATAAAATCTTGTCATAAAATGCTTTCGGGAGATCGGCGGAAACACCCGATCTCGCCCGAAGTCCAATAGCCACGCAACGTCCTGCCGTTCGGTACCGAAATTTGAAACCTCTTCCGGAAGAATGTGCAGCCACTACAGATTTGCCAAGTCCTGCCAAATCTAATTCTCGCATTTCGAGTAAGGCGATCTTTAAAGCAAGCATACTCGTCTCATCATGTTAGCGAGCAAGAGTCTCAAAAGACAAAAGTGTTTATGAGCAAATACCAGAGACGCGATACAAAATGAGAGAGATGTCGAAAAAGAGCGACTTTTGCTTTCTAGATACGCCGGATGTTCCGTTATGTTGCTTCTTTTTGGCCATCTGGCTTCCGGTCGGCACGATGTTAGTTACGTGGAGATGTTTGTGGCCCTCGGAAAAAATACTAAAGGGGAAGATAACGAAATTTTCTCGTGTTAAACATACTGTTTTAACTCCTACTGCATGTACAGAACTTATAAGAGATAATGCTCTATGGACTTGAAATGAACCTTTTTTTCATAAGTTGATTTTTTCGAAGGGTTTCCTAATGTGAGTCTTATTTGACCCTAATTTGTACACGAAACCTCCTCTCTTTCTGAGAAGGACACGGATTTTAAATTTTTGACTAAGCTTTAACTTTTAAAAAATACCTTAAGAAGAATTGTCGAATGACGAGTAAAATTGCTAATGAGAAGAAATCGACGAAACAAGTTTTAAATAATCAGCCACCGCTGTGGGTCAGTCGTTAAGGATAGAAATTCGAATAACAACTTTCAAGATGTTCAACTTACTTTAATAGGACTAGTCTGAATTCTAGTCAAATCACTGGGATTTTTGGCAAGTCAGTTTCGACCGAAAAGTTACAGTTTCTAGGAGAAAATCACGCTTTAACAAAGAACGTAAGATTTTTCTCAGAGCCATCTTCACGTGACTACATTGTTTGCTTCTAACTCATGTGTACTAACTTGAATGTATATTTGTCCCTTTCCTTGCTGTCAGTAGTCGAAGGAGAAGTTCTGTATTGAGGCAGGTAGAGCTTCGGCAAAGCTTTTAATTTAAGTTCACTGTTATTCAAAATTTAGGCTAAGATCTTAAACTGGTTTGCTCAAACCAACCGCCTTCACTATTACCAATCTTTTGGCCGTACACTCAAAAACACTCGCATAGAAATTATCAAGGGTGCACATTACGCTAAGCTTAATTGGTAATTACTTCTTGATAAAACGCCCTTGACCTAAAAAGTCCAACGCATAGCATGTTGTGTGTGCTGTGACTTATTCTTACCAGGTAAAAGCTCTTTCTGCTATGAAGTCTTATACAAAGGGCTCAAGCGGAAATAAAAATACCTAAGAAGTCTGTGTTATATATCAATATCAAGGCAATGTTTCTTTTTTTACTTTTTTTTAATTGGTTAAAGGACAGAATATGTTTGAAATAGAAGGAGTTCGGAAAGTTTTATCTCAATTCACGTAGCCTACAGAATCTGGCTGAAGAAAAAGGAACGGGTTATTAAAGTCCGTTCATTTCCGGACTTACGTTACTTGTGAGTTCACGTGTTCCGTTACAAACTTCAGTATCACTGAGATCCGAGCCCTCTTTGACTCAACCTGTTTTCCAAACTTGAGATGTAGTGCGGGCTGATTTGATAGAGTTTTCGAATAGCTGTATCGAAGTGTTCTCGCTAAACGACGATGTTAGTGTCACTAAGATCCGGTACAGTCGAGACTCAAAGTCCTGTCATACTTGTGGACTTTCCACCTATGAGAGTGAGAGGACTTTTGACCAGTGCTGTACCCTCCCCCCTTTGGACTGACTGGCATGAAGAAGCTTCTACCTGGTTTAGCTTGAGTGATTCACTTGAAGATTTGCATCTCAATGTGGTTACCTCGTCTCAGTACTTTGGCGTTTTCTGTCCTACTCTGTGTGCTGTCTCAAGTTAATCACCTGTTTCACGTTCTCTTTGGAATGGTAGTGTCTTAACGACGAAACCTGTTTACCTTCTTCCTTATTTGCATTTTGTCGATGTTACGTGTCACAGTGTGATGACCTTTTGTCTTAAAGTCTCTCGGGTGTTACCGTTATTCCGTTCATCCTACGCCGCCTATGTCGGGTTAAGGGGACGCAAGTTCAGGGTGTGCCTACAGAACACATAGGGCAGGCCTATTCATGGAAGCCCCACGAGGCGTTCCGACTTGATTGAGAGACCGCGAGTTCGGCTCAGAGTACAGTGGGCCACAAAAGTCATGACCCTTGCCTTCATAAGAAACATGGATTCAGGGGTCATGACTTTTGTGGCCCACTGTACCTAGCGACGAGAAGACGTGCATTTTTTGTCTATGCACAGGTCTGCGATAGGGTGCAACTCTATGCCTTGACTAATGAAGTGAAGGGCATCAATTAATATTTTTTTTGTTGACCGGACAAAATCGTTCTTGGGATTACTTAAGAACATATTTCGTGTTACGTCCGTGAATTAATCATAGCTTGAAAACATGCCTGTTCTTCTAAAGGCGTTTCTTCGAATGATCTTTGTCTGTCATTCCGTTTTATTCCGGAAGTGATAGAAAAATAAAGGCTAGGCTTTAAAGCTCTCTGCTATGCAATAAACCGATAAATGAGTCCGCTGACGACGTCATTCACGAAAAAAGTGATTTAGCTGTGGCCGCTAACGCTTTTTTTGATACAGCAGTTACAAGTGATTTTAGCAGCCATTGCTAATGTAAGCTCTGGCTGCTTCAAATCAGCAAGGAATACAAAATGATGCAAATCTGTATGTTTAGCACCCTTTGCTAACGTTTTAGCAAATACAGCTTACGAGGACAATGGGTGCTGAAATTGATGGCACTTGCTCTATCAATGAACACGTTAGTTGCCACTGCTATTTTTTCGAGTTAAGTACAACTCTATGTTTATTTCTTTTTGAATATCACTTTGGTTTTAAAAAGACTTGATTACCGGTACAGGATTCCCAAGTCATTAACACAAGAGTAGTTTTCCAAAATTTAGCCCAACAACCGAAAATTTGATCACGAAACATCATGGCACTTCATAGTTGTACCGTACGGTCAGATTTGGTGGACTTTGAAGTAAATATATTACGTGCCAGACTACAGTCAAGGACAAAAGTTTACTGTCCCCTTACATGGCATTGGCCTTTGATAAGCGGCCGGAGACTTTTGACCCAGACTGTACGCCGTGGCTGGTAAAAGCCATAGTGGCGGGTGACTTGGACAGGCCTGAGAGGGGTTTTGCATGGAGGACACTCGATGTTCATCTCTTTGCATGAGAATTCAGAATACTATACAAACGCTGAAAAAACTAAATAACTAACTAGTAAGCTGAACGGTCCATGAATCTGTTTTTGGCCATGTCAGAAATAAGATGTGAAATTAAATCATTTCTAAATCAGGAGATCAAACGTGCAAATACCGGAATCGATCTAGCCACTCAACACTAGAGCTTGTAATATTGATTTGAAACGGTTAATTTTAGCCTTTAATCCGTTTAACAAATAATAGCATCACGTTTTGGGGGACTATAATGTTAGTTTTTAGTCGAAAGCTGCAGTTTTTCTTAGGCACACGGCTTTTGTGCATAAGTTAAAAATTGTCAGGTTGGCAGGCTTGTCGTCGGTGATTCCTTTTATGTAAGGCCTGTGTGTTACAAACTCCTTCCGTGTTATCCCTATTCTCTATTTTCTAAAAGACGCGCAGTAAGATCTGCATTTGTTGTCTGTGAGAAATCTGCGTTATGCCGGTATTTTGCGCCGGTGGGTGACGGGGGTTTTCTCACAAGCAGGGAAGCGTCTTTTAGACGTCTAAAACTTAACTTCTCTGTTTCTTAGGCCCCTCCCCAAAATTTTGTGTTGAAGCTTTCTAATTGGACAAAACCGTGTTTCTGTGAAGAACCCAAAGCTCTCAATCTGGTGTTTAGTGTTCGGTGTTGCATTATTTATGTTTAGACTAGACGTTTAAGTGTTGTGGACAACTAAGTGTTCGCACATGTAGATTAAGAAAATTTTCTCAGTTATATAACGTCGCTACGTAGGCGCCATATTTTTCTTTGATTGCTACTTGAAACTCCGTGAGGTGAAATTCGCTGGATCAGGACTTTGGAATCTGATTAGTTAAGTTTATTAGGATAAAACCTGATGAAACTTTTGTAATTTTTTGGGAGTTGCTGGCACAATCAAAACAGGCGTTAGCTTCTTGCTGCGCGTGTAACTTATCGCCGGAGTATTTGTCCTTTATCGCCACAAACATTACTTCCTTCCAATCACCGCGAAATAAATTGGTATTTTGAATTGTAGACCGTTATCAAGATCAACTTGCGAAAAAATTGTAGATTAGCCCATACGTTTTAGTCTATAAATTTTCGCAAAAACTCAAAGTTTCCTAATTATCGGCTGTAATCTCGTAAAAAAAAGTTTAAAAACGTGTCAGGAAAGATTTCCCACAATTAACGTAGCTTCTTATATCCGTGAGGGTTGAGGTCTGGGGTAAGGCACTAGGTCTGTGGGCTGTTTTGAGGTTAAGTTTCTAGTGCACCCTTGGGAAGTTAGGTAGGTTGCGGAGGGTTGGTCGCGCGGCGGCGTGGGCGTGAGCGGAGTAGTGGGGGAAGGGGCGCGTGGGGTGGGGGGCGACTGCGGTCTGAGCGTCGCCCTTGTATGTCCGACAGGCAGGGCGCGCCGCAACGCGGCTGACAGCTCAGTTGGGTAGGCAGAGGACGACCGTTGCTGTGCGGAGGAGGCGGCTTTGGGGCGCTGCTGCTTCTTCGAGGACTAATTGGTTTGTGTGGTGACAGATCCCAGGGCTCCTTGGCCAAGCTGGAGGGTGATTCAGCAGACACGGACACTCAGCTCTCGAAGCTGGATGTCGTGTTGACCTTCCAACTGGAGGTGAGCGAAGTTCGCTCGTCCGATCGACTACTAATGTTGCAAAAGCCACTCACGCGCCTTACTTGCATGTCGCCCTGCATGATCGCAAACATGACCCACAAACCTCTTCATGACCCACAAACATGTTCTGTTCATGACCCACTAAACTCTTCATGACCCACAAGCCTGTTCATGACCCACAAACCTCTTCATGACCCACAAACATGTTCTGTTCATGACCCACAAAACTCTTCATGACCCACAAAACTCATCATGACCCACAAAACTCATCATGACCCACAAACCTGTTCATGACCCACAAACCTGTTCATGACCCACAAAACTCTTCATGACCCACAAAACTCTTCATGACCCACAAAACTCTTCATGACCCACAAATATGTTCATGATCTACAAACTTGTCTATGACCCACAAACATGTTCATGACCCACAAACCTGTTCGTGACCCACAAACATGTCGCATCCTTTCACCACTGCATCAGTCACAACCGCGTCCTTTCACCACTGCATCCTTTCACCACCGCATCCTTTCACCAGTGCTGAGTGTTATAGCGCGCAGGCGAGCACGCCCGGCGAGCTGTTTGGGCCTCTTTGAAGAAAAAGTGGTGCCATCAAGCGGCGCTCACTGCTAGGTCGTAAACGGCATGATAAACATCTCCATTGAGGAAGATTAGCTATAGTTAGCTGCTTATTGCTGGCGTATCATAGATGAATGAACTTCTTGCCGTCATGTTTGACTTCCGGACATCACCACTAGATGGCACTGATCGCGCTGCTCATTGAAAAAGGACAGTCTGTTTCACAGACTCAGGGTCTGAGCTTTTGGTCCAAGTTTTATGGAATGGTAGATGCTGAAGAGACGTCTCTGAAAGACCGCTATACAAAGTAGTTTTTGCCTTCGAGTAAATTATTATTGCGCTTAGCTAGTGTCAATTTTTCAAGAATACTTTCCAATTATAAAGTAACACTAAAAACCTAGGTTGCATGGCCTTAGTTCGGTGTTTCGTACGGTACCCATTTGACGCTCAATCAAAATAAGTTTTTGACGTGACATTACGTAGTGCAACGGTGTCATGATTCGGCTTGAAACAGCTCATGCCGTAAAACAACATTTTTCTACCATCAATTTGATGAGCACTGTTTATTCATTCAGCATAACGTTGACCTCTGTGTCCGTAACCCTGTGAGACTTTCGTAAAAATATTTGATTCCGAGCTGCGAACGTGGAGGTTAATTGCGGAGTTCATGTTCTTCAATTCAAAATAGAAAGAAGAAATTTTATTGCCTTTCGAATAGTGTATTCAGTCTAGTGAGACTTACCTTACAGATCTGGCAGTTACTTTTAGAGGTTCTCTACTGCTCACGGTTTGGTGAACACACATCGCAATATTTGTGTATTTATAGTTTGACATATGTTCCGAACGACAATCATTGTTAGTCCCCACTGACACTTTGTCAAGAGTGCAACGCCAGCGTCAATCATCTGTTCTAATACGCGACATGACGATGCCAAGCTTTGACTGGAATGGGTGTTTCGTAAACAACTGATATTGACCTTCACGCTCCGCCTCGACCAGAACATTTTACCAAAAAAAGTTAAACCTTAAAATGTCCTAAACTCAGCATGCTCCTGTGATTTTGCAACATTATTAGTCCATAATCTTTCATGACTAATGTGATTTTAACTAAGCCATAATTATGTGAGAACAGACCGTTTGATACGCCTAGATATCATGGCTTGTTAACGTTCTTTTAATTCCATTCTATTTTATGTCATGAGTCAAGGAAAACGTATCGGCGTTCCTTTGGTACGCTGTGTAGCTTAGAACCATTTGTTAAAAATAAAATAGCGAGATAAGGTACAGTGGTATCTTGTACATAGAATACTGGTACCTTTTTCTTTTAGCTGTGTACAAGTCCTTAAAATTTTTAATGATGAGGAAAATGTTTCTGATCAAACTGCTCATTTGTACCGTTATTTGTATTGTAACTATGAAAGCTGCTTAGTAGAAATTTTATCGCAGAATGATTATTTTTCAGCGCATATATTTGTCGTAGATGCGATATGGGCTTCATGACTAGAACGCAAAACATATTTGGAATTCTAAACGCTGCCTTTTGAATATTTGTTAGAGCGCCGTGATCAAGACAAGATGCTCTCACTGTAAATCAGCTAGAAAAGCAGTTTTTGAAAGATCTGTCATTAGTTTTATCTCTTTATGGGTAAACTTTCGACAGTATTCGAACTGAATCCACCAACCTAAATCTCTATCAAAAAGTGAAATATTTATCAGTTCCATCCTTCAACAATGCTTATTCACATCAAATTTGTCTTTTAAATTCTAAATATTTTGATAACATGTTAAGATACTAATCAAGCTGAATTCGAAAGCGTAAACTTCTTGAGGTGTGATGATTTTAAAGGGGATATCGCTCAGTTTGGAATGTCTGGGCTTAAAATTAACGAGGTGTTGCAGTAGTAGGATGGAGGTCGGCGTGGGAGGGCCGGCCGGCAGGTGTGTGACTTGTGTTATGTTCAGGTCGTCGTCATGGAAGTAAAAGGGCTCAAGTCTCTCGCCCCTAACCGGATAGTGTACTGTACTATGGAAGTGGAAGGGAGCGGCGAAAAACTTCAGACAGACCACGCCGAGGCATCCAAACCCTTGTAAGTACTGTACTATCGACATCAGCTATCAGGGCTCACTCTCCTGCTGGACGTACTGACACGACTTTTGATCACTACTGTACTATCTATCAGTCCAAAAGGTGTTGTCCAGATCTGGTCGCTCAAGAAGGCGTCGCCTAATGGGGAAAGACATCGGCCACCGCCTTGTTGGACGACGTGAACTGGACAATCCTTTTGGACTGATAGTATAAATAACTGTCCAACACTAAAAGTGATATTAAAAGTTAGAAGTATTTATTAGGCTGCTCTATTGCGGTCCTGCTTCTCCCCCTCCCACTTTTTTTTAAAAAAAGAACTATTTTTGAAGAAAAGGGGCGCGTTGCTCCCCCTTTTTTTTAAAAAAAAAAAAACAAACTATTTTTGAAAAAAAAGGCGCGTTGCTCCGAACGGAAAAGACGTTTAGTTCACGTCTCCGTTTTGGAAAAAGGGAACGCTATCTATTCTTCAAAATGAGAAGAAAAAAAGAACGCGTTCCGAAAATGGCGTTCCTTCCTACGTTTCCTTAAATCTCGGCAACTTTGTTCAATACCTATTTGTCGATTATACTCTATTTTATGGCCAGGAAACGTTCGGTTTTCACGCAAAGCAGCTGTAAATTTTGAGAAATCATAAATAAGCGAACCATTTTGCGGTAGGAGATCAGGGAAAGCTGCTTTTTATGTAGCAATCCTGAATCCGTCAATGTTGCTTTCAGGTGGGACACCCAAGGAGATTTTTCTACCACACACCCTCTGCCTGCCGTCAAAGTGAAGCTGTACACAGAGAATCCTGGCATGTTATCGCTCGAGGATAAAGAGTTGGGAAAAGTTATTTTAAAGCCTACGGCGTTATCACCGAAAGCGGTTGCGGTTAGTTGAAAATACTGCTTTGTCGCTTGACACGAAAAATGTACAACGGGCCTAAATCTAACCCAACATTTCGCGGTCATTCATCCCGTAACGATAGGTGGACCTTTGGGGTAGAAAACACAACGTTTTCAACTAAGATGAAATAATATGGCTCGATTTTTGAACAGGTTCCCGAGTGGCATAAAATGCAAGTACCAAAAAATAGCCCGGATCAGGATATAAGAATCCGAGTAGTTTGTAGAATGGATCGTCCACTAAATATGAAGCACTGCGGGTGAGTATTCTTCGTCAAACGAATACGATTCCAGTGTCCACATTCAGTAGATGTTTTTCATATTTGGATATCACTTTAACTTGTTGCTCCTATCCGCAGGTATTTGTACGCAATAGGTAAAACCGTTTGGAAGAAGTGGAAAAAGCGGTATCACGTTTTAGTTCAAGTTTCGCAATATACGTTTGCGCTATGTTCATATAAAGAGAAGAAATCGGAACCCACCGAGATGATGCAAATGGATGGTTATACGGTAGATTTTATCGAGGCTGCCAGCGGTAAGTTAACACTACTACGCACGGGTATTTTATAAATTGTAAAGTGCCGGTAGTAATTGTTTTGTTTTCGTTACAGCTCAATTAATGGTTGGAATGGGTAAGTGCCACGTCGACCGATTCCATGTCTCAAATTCGAATTTACAGTTTTCCACCTCTGTGTTCCATCTTGGTTAGATCTGTCGTTACGAGTAGAGCCTTTAATAGTTAGAGAAACGCAAATGCGACCATTTTGTGGCACAGTGGAGATCGCCCCTCACCCCTCCCCACTACTTCCCACTCGCGGTAGGGCCATGACGAGTGGGGCACCGGGGCTCGGCTCGGCTCAGCCGATACAGGCGCGCCGCCATTTTGTGGCCCGCTGTAGCTTGGTCAGTTAGGAGCCATGGTACGCCGGTTGCGTTTCTCTAACTATCGAGGGCTCTATTTACGAGAATTAATGACGTTCGTTAGGTTGTGAAACCAGGCTAGGTTACGTCTTGCCTCCTTATCGCTCCGCTTTGCATGTCGTCAAGCCTGATACCGATTACTTCTCGGCGACAAGCTGCTGCCATCTAGCTGGCGACCGATAGGTGGAACACAAGCGGTGGAAAGTCCAACGTCTCAAAGTTGTCGTCACTGATGAGCTCTGATTTCAGATTTGGAGGGCGGCCGTTTTTTCTTCAACGCAGTAAAGGAAGGTGATAGTCTTTTGTTGGCCTGTGACGATGAGACGGAGTGGCATTTTTGGGTTATGGCCTTGTACAGAGCCACCGGACAAATTCACAGGCCAACACCTCCCATTACTCCTGCCAATAAAAATTCCACTATCTCCAAAATCCAAGGAGGTAAGAGACAAAGAGAATCATTGAGCAAACTCAAGCCGTCCGTCTGACTCCTCACACTTTTTGCTTCGGAGAAGCCGCTATCGTGAATATCGGAGAGGCTTTGGGCGTCTCAACGAAATCGAGGTATCGTAATCAGTGTATTGTTTTCATGTAACAGATGCGGACCGAGCTAGAAAGCATGGAATGGAAGAGTACATATCGGCCGATCCATGCAAATTCGACCATGCGTCTCTCTTTAAAATGCTCCAGACCCTCACGCTGGACTTCCGGCTGTGCGACCCGTCCTGCTCTTTGGTAAGTGAAAGAAAAAAAAATCGTCGATTGAGGTTTAGTTTTCCACCTGTTGTCCCCTGCTTTTCGTCGGCAAGAAGAGCGAGTTATTAAGTCGAAAATCTTACTTAACCACGAAAATCTTACTTAACCAAAGGTTGATGTTTTGTAACCTCAGTATTGTCACAATTTAAAAAAGTTACCCCTCTGGAAAACTGGAATTTAATTATTTAGGCATTTTCCAAAGCTTTAAATTGCGTATTTCAATCGAAAAAATCCTTCCAATTTCTCTTAAGCTAAATTTTACTCAAAATCCTGTGGGCTGTTATGGGTTAACGTAATCTAACCTAGGTTATCGTAACCTAATCCTTCTTAATCTCATATAACCAAGGTTAAATTTACCTAAACATGCTTCACCAAGGGTATCGTAATCCAACTTAACCAGGGGTAACGTAACCCAACTTAAGGGTGACCTAACATAACTAAGGCTAATTTAACCTGATATAACCTAACCTAGGTTTACGTAATCTAATCTAAATTAACCTAGATAAACGAAATCAACTTGATTTTAACGTAGTTTTACCTAATTTAACCTGGATCAACGTAACCTACTTCAACTTAGGTTTACGTAACCTAACGTTCGCCAAGCCGGATGTCACTTCTCAGCGGCATAGGCTTCCGAGAAGTTAGCGGCATCCAATCGAAGTTGAAGTGGGCGGCGAAGCGAAGTGTGTTTTTGACGTTTTCATTCTGCAACCCCGCTGTGTGTCTTTCGCAGGGCTGGTTCAGCCCCGGCCAAGTTTTCGTTATTGACGAGTACTGCGCGCGGTACGGAGTTCGGGGCTGCCATCGCTACCTGAATTACCTGAGCGACCTGCTGGATCGAGCCGAGAAGAATATCATGATCGACCCCACGTTGATTCACTATTGTTTTGCCTTTTGTGCGAGTCACGTACATGGAAACAGGTTGGTGGGAAGGTAATGCCGATTTCATTTTCTCTTTCTCTCTCAACGCTGTGAAGCGCCGGGTCAAACCTACATGCGTCCTAACATAGTACAGATTCTGTCAGTTCAGACCCGTCATGGTATTATGTAAAATGTTGTCAAGAGGGGGCATTGGGATATTTAAACTACATTTTTTTAAATGAAATTTTTGGACAGTCTTGATGCCAAACTAAAGTTTTGAACGTTGTTAACTTAACCCACCACCGCCCAGCGATGCCGTTCGGAAACAGAAAAATGTATTCCAGAGGATCTTTTTAGTTCAGCATTGTCAAATTATAAAAAATATCACTTCTCTAGAAACCTAAAATTTAAAAATTTAGGCATTTTCCAAATCTTAAAATTGCGTAATTTAATGGAAAAAATCCTTCGAGTTTCTCTTAAGCTAAATTTCACTCCAAATACATTGGGCTTTTATGAGTTAAGTTACCCTGAATTTTCTCATAAAAACTAGACTTTTAAAGCTTGTTTGTTAACTTCTTACTTTTGGAGTTTAC
>Ga0058701_10000924_pt1 | contig 20147 bp, 14 predicted proteins | sample AgamicOrMae_FD_97039 | JGI IMG/M metagenome (GOLD analysis project Ga0058701, IMG submission 97039) | Agave microbial communities from Guanajuato, Mexico - Or.Ma.e | ecosystem: Host-associated > Plants > Phyllosphere > Phylloplane/Leaf | place: Guanajuato, Mexico | collected 2012-06-04
AATAGCTAGACTGCAACTGTTGCCCAATTTGGCGCTCAATTTGACACTCTGGAGCTGGTTGGCGAGCGAGTAAACTGACACCACTTGACACTTGTTGCGGCAGGACGGCCGAGCAGGACGGAGGCAAGTGTCTAGCAGTGTGCCCATAGACTGTGTGCGGGCGGCAGTCTAGCAGCGCTGCTCTGTGCCAGAGACTGTGTGCGGCGAACTGCGCGCTGCACGGGCCAAGTTCGCCCACTCGCACGCACTAGACCTATGGGCTTTCTGCACAGTAGCGGCCAATGGGCGGCGGCTTCTGTGCGGCGCCCACAGAGCGACGCCCAAAAGCGCGTCTCAAGTGACCGAGTGGGCGCCCCAGACGGACGGCCGAGCTACAGTCTGCAGGCGCTCCTCCCCCGAAGCTCGTCCAATCAGTCATGTGTCGCGGTGGTGCCAAATGGACGCCAAAGAGGCACGAATGGGACACAAATCTGCCCTCGGCCGCGGGACATTGGCGCCACGAGGCGGCAGACGAGGAGCCGCGAACGGGCCCTCGGCGGGCGAGTCTGGGCCGTGGCCAATCTCGCATCCGATCTATCAAAAGATCAGCAAATGGCACCGCAAATCGCACACCACCAGCACAGCTCGCTCGGCAACGAGCGGCCAAATTATGATCACCATCATCAGGCTCTCTGTACATCATTATTAGCGCGTCTGGCGGCCCCTCGCTCGCACAATCGGCCCGAACGTCTTGGCCGGCCGCCGCTCGCCCGTGGGACTGAGCATCAGCTCGCCTCTGGCCATGATTTGGGCCGGCGAGCGCGGAACAAGCGAGCACGAAAGAAGAAAAAAGGAGCAAAATAACAACAACGACCAATGGGCAGTCCATTGAACTTGGCGCCTCCAGTTGGCGGGCTGCCCTCTGCGCAGGCGCACTCGGGTGGCCCTCCAAAATGGAGCACACACAATGCGAACAATTCGCCTGCAGCAGCTCATGGTTCTCGCTCGCACAGGCGCACAGGCACAGCACTGGACTGCACTGGACTGGCAGGGCACCAGCGAACATGCAGCAGCAACGAGAATAGAACAGTCCGCAGTCTGCCCCTTGTGGCCTGCCTGTTTCTCTCTCTGTTCCTTTTTGCCTGTGCGCCTTGGGCCAGCGGGCATGCGAACCAGCGGCGAGTGGCTGCTGCAACAGTCTCGCCGGGCTCTTTGAGGGAAACAGAGGAGAGACTCTTTGGCCGCGGATCTCTGGCCGCAAGACTAATAATACGACGACAACAACAGCAGCATCATAGCGCGGCCACCAGTGCAATGATAACCAGGAGAAAAGCCCGCGCGTCCCCGCTAGCTCAGCACCACGCGGGCCTTCTTTGTGTGTGCAAGAGTTTTGGGCGCGCCGCGCGCAACAGCCGACGCACAGGGAACAGCCGGGCGCGCAGTGCGCACCATTTTGAGCTCTCTGCCTTTGGGTCAGAGTGGCCGCATCTTGTGCTTTTGCTTGTCCCTCTCTCTCCTCTTGCTGCCTTCCTCTCGTTGGGCCTTTCTTGCTTCCTTCATTTTCTCCCTTTTCGTTCCCCTTTTCGAGCGGCCAGCGAAACGAGATGCGCCACCACCAACCAGCAACCACAAGCCATCATGCAGCCGCAGCAGCAGCAGCTCCACTCTGTGCTGCCCATGCAGCAAGTAGGGCCAGCAGCCTGCACAACTGCAGATAGCAACATTTGGCGCGCGGGACGCCTGCGCAGTGGGGGCCGCAGCGGGCCTGCCCGAAGCGACGCGCGGGACTGCAGCCTGTTGATCGGGCTTCGACAGGGTGTGCCCCGCAACCACGCCCTTGCTTGCGCGGCGAGTACCGCGCGCTGCCGCCCCCTCGCCGCACACGCTGCCACGTCGCCTCCCCTCTGGCGCTGCTGGGCCACCATTGGCCAGTCCCCTCCCCTGCGCGCTCTCTCTCTCTCTCTCGCCCAGTTGCTCGCTCCACTGCTCCCCTCGGCACACACTAAATTTGTGCCTAATCGAAGACGGACGGTCCGCAAGCGGCACGCATACACCACCAGCACACGCACCACCATCAACTGGCTAGTTACTTCAAATGAAACATTCTCCAGACAAACACACAAACGACACTAGCCCAGTCTAGAGATTTTCAACCTCCTCCTACATTTCAACAACATACTACAAACATCTTCCCCAAACAACACCACCACTACCACCATCTTCATCAACATACGCGCTTCTATCTAATCTCAACTTACCAAATCAGCTCACGGTGTTCATTTTAGATACACCAAACAATAGAGAAGAGGCAAACAACAACTGTTTGTGCACCTACTCGCGCGCCATTTACCACTTATCATCATCCAAAGCACACTGAAACGTCTCCTACACTCATCATTTTAAAGCCGATAATTATCTTCCTGAAAGATATACACGAACACTCCCCAATTGATATTGGAGACAAATTTATCGTCAAATTTATCGACACACAAGCAAGTTCAAAACCAGAAACCTGAGCCAAGATGACAGGAACACAACAAGAACAGGTTCAAGCCGCAAGTGAGCAACAGCAGCAAAATGAACAACAAGAGCAACAGCAACAGCAGCAAGCTGCCGCTGAGCAACAACAAGAACAACAACAGAGAGCCAAATTTTGGATGGTAAACTTTTTGAAGAAACGTGGACCAAAGCCTAGTGCCGCTGCCAAGGCCCAAATGGCCGCTCAAGCCGCATCAAAGGCCGCCGAAGAGGCCGCCAAATCCGCTGCTATTGCATCGAAGGCGGCCGATGAGGCTGCCAAGGCGGCCAGTGCTGCCGCCAAAGCAGAGGAGGAGGCCAGAAAGAGGCAGGAAGAGCAGCAAAAAATACATGACGAACAAATGAAGAAACAGAAAGAACAAGAGCAAGAACAACAACAGCAACAACAACAGCAACAGCCTCAACCAGCGGCGGTGCAGAATGACGGTTGATTACATCAAACAGACTATAACTAATAATAAAAATAGACCTTGTATAATTCTTTCTCACTTATATCAGACCAACCACAAAACATCAACTTAAAACCACAGCCTGTCATCAATCTTACTTAGCGTTCCACTTCTTGCTTCAGGTTAACGGGATTGCTATTCCCCAAACCCATATCGTCATCCTGGTCGTCAGTAAGCCCAGATGGACTTGTCCATAGTTTTAGATACTTTGAATAACAGCTTATCACATACCTGCTATCTGCCGAGATGTCTATGCAGGCTACCTTGTCCTCATACGCATCCAACGTTTTGATAGGTGCCCAAGTTTGGGTTGACCAAAACTTGACCGTCTTGTCGAAAGACGCACTCGCCAGATGTCTTCCATTCTCTTTTTCAAAGATCACAGTTGTTACCGCATTCAAGTGAGCTGGAATTGTATATTCACATTTCCTCTGACGAAGATTCCATATTTTCACTGAGTTATCTAAGCCCGCCGTTGCCAGATGGTACCCATTTGGAGAGAAACTGATCGTTCTCAAACCACCTGAATGTCCTTCAATAAACTCGATTGCTCTGCCAGTCCTAAGATCCCATACTCGAGCATATGAATCTAGTCCAGCTGATCCAGCGAGGGATCCATCTGGATGGAATGCAATATCGAACACATCTGATGAGTGGCCTTCTTGGTGTAAAATTTCGTTCTGACTCTCGAGATCCCAAAGGCGCCATGACTTGTCGGAACAACACGATGCGAGAAAGTCCCCGCAAGGATGATAGCGAACACGACTGACCCGCCAGCTCTGAGGTTCGGAAAGCATGATAACTGGAGCCTCATCAACCAGATTCCACAAGGCTACCGAGCCATCGATGGCACACGAGGCTAGATTTGCCACTGTTGGTGATAGTGTACTTGATTTAGGACTGAATGTAATATGGTTAGCACTCTGACGGTGCCCCTTTAGTATCAGATGGGTTTCCATGTCAGGAATTGACCAGATCTTGCACCCACCACTCCTGCACGATGTAGCCATCAAGGTTGCGTCTGAGTTGAAGTTACATGATGTAAGCGTCTTGAGCTCTGTTGTCGATGTGTCTTCATCGACGTATGTCTCTGGATCGTCGATAAGTCTAATTCTTTCAATGAGATCCTGTTGTGATATGAGCCTGGTTGTTGCCGGCTCGAGCTGTTTTATACGAGCCATGTCGAGGCGATAGTTCGCTTGTTGTATACTAAAATCTGCCAGTTTATATCGGGCTCTTTTGAGTACCTCGCTCCCTTCGTAATAGAAAGCCTCGTCCACATTATCATATTCGATTGCGTTGCTCTCATTATCTACTGTACTGTCAACGATTTTAGCACGCTCTTCTGGTGTAAGGTCGACTAATTTTCTTGCTAGTCTTTCACGCCTCTCTGCTGGACCTTCACCAAAATATTTTGCCGGCTGATGGATGTGGCGCAATTGCTTGACAACTACTTTGTCATCAGTAGGAACTACAATCTGGCGAGGATTCAAATTATTGAGCTGCTGAACCATGATAAGTGATATGAATCAAGACTGTAAAATCACATAACAATCATCATATGGTAGTTAATCAATTAAAACCCCTAAAGGGAAAGTGTTTCAAAGGGTGTTAGCCTTGAGAGGCAATGAATGCTACACTTGGCCAAAGTTCGTCGAATAACGTGGTCCATCAGTTGTGAACATGAAAACTCGCGGTAAGCATCGCGCTCCATCATTAGGATAAAAATTCTCAATTATTACCCTTTCTTCGCTGGACATGTGGCAATAATTGTTACTTTTGGATAGAGAAATTCACAACCATGGAGGAGTCAGATGTAGATACCGTCGTCGAGGGTCTGATCAAGAATAATAATCTCGCCAGCCTTGTGGATACTGAGGCGAAACTTTTCAAGAAAATCCGTATGTTAAACTCTGAGTTCCACACCCTGCTCTATGAAAATTATAGCAAATTGATTGGTGCCGCCCAAATAATTGGTAAAATGAGCAGCAACTTTGACGGAATGGAAAGCGACATAAATTCTTTATCAGAAAATATGGACGAAATTATCAAACAGAGTGACCATCTCTCGTTCAATTTGTCCGACAAATTCGGAAGACTATCCAAATTGTCTAATACATACCATCATTTGAGGAAACTTCAATTCGCCAGTGATCTAGAAGATCTAGTCCTTTCAAATGGGCAAAAATTAGCCCAGAAGTTAATGGTTAGTATTGAGGAGCATGACTGGACGTCGGAACAGAAACCCCGTCATGTGAGGCCCGTGGTCATAGAGATTATAGATGAGTTGAGCGCACTTTCGGAAAACCTTTCCCATTATTGTGAGGAAGGGCCCCATATAGAGTTGACCGGCCAGCATTCCTTGTACCATAGAAGCAACCCGAAAACCAGCAATCCCCTCATGAACAATATCAAAAAGCTTTTCTCAGAACGGATAGAAATATTCGAGCCTGTTAAATTTCAACGACGGACCATATTGTTTGGTATAGTTAAAATAATGCTCAGAGCTATGGTAGAGAGCGTTCGATTAGAATTATTCAACAAGAACGGGATCCAACAATTACAGATCGATGCCAAGTATCTACAGCACGAGTTGTCAAGGTTCGTCAGCAATGAAAACATAGTATTCGCTCTTCTTGATGAAGCGGTTACAAGTGCAGAGATAAGATGCCTTGATGATTAAAGGGATTGACCCGGTGTAGTAGAATATGTATTTCATGTTCCTTTGATATTTTTCTGGTTAATGTCGCTCTTGATTATCGTGTGCGGCGTGATGATTGTTTGTTAACGGAGGAGGCAACATCGATGTTGCCAAGCTCGGGGGAGGTATATTAGGTGGCATCATGCCAGGTGGAGGTATAGGAATAGTAGGAGGAGGTGGTAGGTTCGTAGTACCGCGCGAGGGGGGCGGGATCATCACATTTGCTGGCCGTGGTATGGCAATGGGCGGAGGTTGGTGAGGATTAAGCATACTGGGAGGTGGTATCATCATGTTTGATGAAATAGGAGGAGGCGGGCCGGCTGGAAGTCCGGCGATGAGTGGTGGTGGCGGGAAATTCATCCCGACAGGTAAAGCGTTGGGTGGGAGTATAGGCGGTGGAAAATGTGGGGTATGTTGCTGTTGCTGATGTTGTTGGTGCCTTTGAATCTTGTGGACATTGTTCTGGTACCATTTCTCGTAATATGATCGGACATTCTCCCTGTGCTTGCGACCAGCGCAATGCGTCTTCCTGACTGAGGGGGAATCGTGAGTCAAAAATGTGTCACAGTAGTCGCAGAAATATTTCGGCATTCTTCCTGGTTAGTTATTGCTAATCAAGTACACGAATAAATAGAAGGTTTGCACATCATCTAGACTGCAATCTATCCACGAGGAATACAAAAGATAACTTGATATGCTAATGAAATCGACGCACTTGAAATGGGCGTGTGTTGTGCGAAACGCGTGCAGCAAAATGGCGCACGTTCGAGACATCATCGGAAAAAGAGCAGGCCTCGCGTTTTCAAACTCTGCTTGATTCAAAAATCGGCCGATAGAGCTTTATTTTTGAATTTTTCTAAGATTCATTATCACTTTTCGTTCTATCCTTTAGACCTTTCGTCGGGCGTCTCTTGTGGATCTCCAGATGCACGTGAAGGAGACGCGAAGCTGTCAGAGTTGACCACGTTTATGACACCATAAGCAGAATCCTCAGAAGCTGATTCCTCCAGCGGTCTGACGGCTACTGTAGAGATCATATAAAACTTGGGTGAGCTTATGCTCATGAATTTGAACTCGTGGGCGAAACTCAATATAAAAAAATCTATCGAAAGCGCCGAGATCCATTCACATACTGAGCTTATCACATGATATAGGTAACCACCGTCAGAGGGCTTCCATTTTGTTTGATCAGAGCCCTTGAAATTGGCGTAGGCCATTGGTCCAAAGACAGAGCTAGTTACGTACGATACTGCTAAAACGATTGTTAAAAAGAGCCTGCATCGAGCCAGGGTGAGTCCCGACTGCACTATGGGATACATGTAATAGGAAAGGTGTGTCTGAATTGCACAGTAGACGAGGCCGAATCCGAAAGCTACCGATGCTCCGATCATGTGGACAGTGAATAGTTGTAACTCCTGAAAGTTGGCGACTATGGACACTCCTGCTGCTGATAAAAGGCCAAATAAAAAGGACCATCGGTTAAGAGCAAATACCTTGTTTGCACAAGGCATCATATTGTCCCGACATTGCTGCTCAACTTGTTTGTATCTTACTGCAATTGTGATAGCGATCAGGAACGAGGCGAAATTGAGTAGTTGACTAAATATACAGCTTTCCGGAATATGAGCACCGGTGTCCGATATATAAGGCAAAAACGGTTCACAATCTCCTCTCAATACAGATATTATGTACCTGACAGTTTGAGGAAATAGGTGAGAAGTTAGTTTCATGAAACATCTTGGTAATTATCTGGGTTTGTTATTATTACAATGACATGATACTTACGTTAGCATAAAACTGGATGGTAGAGTTATGAAGCATGCTATCGGCAAATAATGCACCGTAGTAAGCATGTTGCCTGTGCTTGTTCATTAAGCTTGATTAGTCATAAATGAGAACACTGGTCGACTGACCTAAACTTTGCACCGGAATTTTTGACTTTGATCGTCCTGTGGTGTGGTGTCATTCAGAAAAAAGATGGTAATATCGTCCCATTAGATCGACTTGCATGATTAGTTGGCTTCAAAGTTCTCACTTTAGATTAACTAGACTTGTGAGTGCTTAGATTGATCAGATGGGCATGTTTGTCAACAAAGTTTCATCCAGTGAACTGCGCAGCGGTGTGCGGCATGCTACTCGGATAGACGGACAATAGGCTGATAGCGTATGATTCGCCAGCCCAATAGGCCATGGGCAGTGCATTTGCGACGTGTCCAATAAGCGCACTTAATTTTAGATTATGGCGGTTGAACATTGATGACCTCACCACAAAATTCTATTGGCATTTTTTGGCCAGATTCCGAAAATTCTGAATCAAATTTGCAACAGATCATTCTTAACCCGAAGGATCCAGGGATTATTTGGATACGATGAAAAAATCCTCCAGAGTAACATATTTCTGGGATCCAGAAGTTGGAAACTATCACTATGGTCCCAATCATCCCATGAAACCCCATCGTTTAGCTGTCACTCATTCCCTAGTCATGAACTATGGCTTACATAAGAAAATGAACGTTTATAAACCTTATATGGCCTCATATCATGATATGTGTCGATTTCACAGTGATAGGTACATCAATTTTTTATACAATGTAACCCCATCTAATATACATGAATATGCCCATGAGCTGCAAAGGTTCAACGTGGGCGAAGATTGTCCTGTTTTCGAGGGATTATATACCTTCTGCTCACGTTATTGTGGAGCATCCCTGCAAGGAGCACAACAGCTGAACAACAAACAATGTGATATTGCGATCAACTGGTCTGGTGGGTTGCATCATGCCAAGAAATTTGAAGCGAGTGGCTTCTGTTACGTGAATGATATAGTCATAGCTATCCTAGAATTACTTAAATATCACACTAGAGTGTTATACATAGATATCGATATTCATCACGGCGACGGAGTTCAGGAAGCGTTTTACCTTACTGACCGTGTAATGACCGTATCATTTCACAAATACGGCAATCTTTTCTTTCCCGGAACTGGAGATATGTATGAGACAGGAATTGATTCAGGACGATATTACAGTGTCAATGTACCGCTTAAAGAGGGTATCGATGACTCAAATTATAGCACAGTATTCAAGCCGGTCATAGAAGATGTAATTCAATATTATCAACCAACTGCCATTGTTCTACAATGCGGTGCCGACTCTCTAGCTGGGGATAGGTTAGGTTGTTTCAATCTGAGTATAAGAGGCCATGGTGAATGCGTGAAATTTGTTAAGAGTTTCAATTTACCCTTACTGGTGTTGGGAGGAGGCGGTTACACCCTAAGGAACGTTTCAAGATGTTGGACCTATGAGACGAGTCTGTTAGTTGAAGAGGAGATAAGTAACGAAATACCCTACTCAGAATATGTACAATACTTTTCACCAGATTTTACCCTTTTACTAGACAAGCCTTGCGGCGATTTCACACATAACGCGAATTCTAGGCTCTACCTAGAGTCAATAACTCGACACGTTCATGAGAACCTGAAAAGAGTGGCACATTCTCCCGCGGTTCAATTTCAACCAACAGCAAAGGGTTGGTTCTCTGAGGAGGTACTCCAAGAGTGCGAAATGCAAACTGAACGGGAGGCGGAAAGTAATTCAGAAAGTATCGCGGAAGTGAGCAACTCGAAAGTTAAGGAATGACACATGGGTCAGACAAGTCGAATAAAATCAATGACGATCAAATGTAACTCAGGGCTGCTAGAAAGCAATAATTGAATGGGGTGCAAGTTGAAACATAGTTTTGAGGGATGTGCGAAAGGAAACTTTCTTGGATCACCGAGAATGAGGCACGAGCCTCTGTGTGACCATAATTGCGCAATAGCATTTCTTGAGACTACCAATGCACATTGAGTATCCTCGTCCATGGCCAGGAGTTTGTTGCGTGAAGAGAATGCTGTGAGTCGGGACAGGTAGCATACAAGAGCGTTCGTTTGTTCGTGCGAATGAATAGTGGTCAATCTGTGCGCTCTAAGGCCAGGTTGGCTTCTCTCCTGCACCACAACCACTGGACAGGATTTGCCTACAAGGTGCGCTTACCTCAACGCAGAGAGAGGCTCGGCTCCTTCTAGATATTGAGAAGATGCTCCGGTACACTTACGACCTGCGAACTTTCCTTTCAGTTATTCGCGAACACATACATGTATATTCGGTGGTAAATCTTCGGGACGGCGCATGAACTTCGCTGGAATGGGACTATTCGCTTCGTTATAGTTGTGCATCAGATTCAATGTAAAAATATTGACTTCCCTCTCTAGGCCTATGGACCAGCTTTTGGTCATTGTATATTTCCGATGCAAATAGCGTTTTAATCCACTGTTGGAAGCTACTTATTAGTTCTACGCTGATGTAAACCTCAAGAAACTCATCTGGTTTGATCCATGTCCAAATGTTGCCCTAATAATCCTCCATGCATTCACCTGTTGATTATATGAACCACTGGTGTTCTTATTGTTGAAGCTAGACTTAGAAATTTCACGATGAGACTTGTTGCAGGTTGCATCAGTTTGCCCTCTCCTCGGTGCACTGCACCTCCTTCACAACTCAATGTCCATATTAATCCGATAAACCATCGCCTCAAGATGACCGTTACTTTTTTGACACTTTGTTATTTAATCACATATCTATCAAATCAGTGCCATGCTCAACAACAGCAACAATTATCTTTCAGTTCATTACAGCCTTATTTCATCAAGAGTATGGATTCGATCAATGTCAAAGAAAACACACCTGTTGATGAGATTATCTACACACTCGAGGCGCGGATCGACTCCTCTAGGTTTGTTGGTCCTCCTCAACAACTAGCTGCTGCTGGGATCATCTACGGTATCGAAGGTACCGATTTATTCAATGTTAACAAAACGAGCGGCCAAGTTCGTGTGGCTCATCAGGTGGACCGAGAACAAACCGGAGACTCCATAACCTTTCAAGTGACCGCTACTCCTTACTTTATGAATAGACCAGGAACGCCGGCTCAGTTAACTATAACTGTCTACATACTCGATGAGAACGACAATCCGCCAAAGATTGAACGAGTAAGAGTCGCTGGTCGTGGACAGGAATATGACTCTATTGCCCTTGCGCGACTTACCAATTCATATACTCCTAATGGTAGGTTCATTTTCCCCACCTCTTTGGCCAGTTCTTCTTTGGTTCCTAACAGGGGAGTACCTCTGATAAGATTCAACCTCAGCGAGAATGCACCGATCGATAGTGTTATTGTGGATCTCATCGAGGCTGTTGACATAGATAAAGTTTCATCAAGTCCCCTGAACGCAGTCTGTTTGGATTGTGAACCCGAGTTCGAGTTACGAGCCAAGACAGCAAGTTTACTGAACGATCGTCTGGAATGGTCAATAGTTTTGGTCCGTCAGTTAGTTCATGTGCCAAGAAACAATGTTCGTCAACTAAATGTTGTAATCAGCGACGGGAAATTCAATACATCAATTATCTTCGAAGTTACCATCGACGACGTCCAAAACAAGCCACCTCAATTTCTCGGCTCCACCACATGTATCGTTAAAGAAAATGTTCCTATTGATAAGACTATTATGACCCTACAAGCTGTCGATGGAGATGCTCTAGCTATTGATGATAACTCAGCGATTCTACAATCAAATCAACTGCACAGAAGTGTTGGTGGACGTCAGATCATCTACGATTTTGTCGACTCGAATGGTCAGTCATCGAGTCATCTGGGCGACTTCAAGCTGCACCCCTTGACTGGCCAACTTCAGATTGCTAACCGACTTGACCGTGAAGCCTATCTGAGCATGAATTCCGTCTTATCCTTGCAGATTCGAGCTCGTGAGCTCAATCTAGATACCGAGACAATAGCGCCCACTGATGATCTCTATGACTCGATTCTCAGCAAACTGATCGCATTCGTTGACCAATCCGAAGATGCAACCAGTGTTGCTGAAGTAACCGTTATAATTGTAGATGTTAACGACAACTCTCCGCATTGGTTGAATGGCAGTGAGATTGCAGCTCTTAATATCAATCAGTCGCCCTTCTGGCACAACAGTTTGCCCAATGATCGAGATACTGGTCGCAATTATCAAGTACGAGTGCGTGAAAACAGTCCACCTGGTAGTGTCCTCACTCTCAAGAATGAGATATTCGTCTATGATCTTGATAGCGGCGACAATGCACAATTTAATATCTCTATCGAAGATCCTTTTAATCTATTCGATATTGAACCGAAACAAGTGTCAGGTTTTGCATCTATCAACCTCAAGTTAGCTAACTTCCGCACAAACGCAAACGGCATAAAAACGGTGCCGAAACTCCTCGACTATGAGAATATCAATGAAAGAAGTTATATAATCCAACTTCATGCCAAGGAGACAAAAACAAGCGAGATGTTCCGTTCGAAAGCTCAAATACAGATAACCGTCTTAGATGTCAATGACAACGCTCCAGAATTCAAGGAGTTGGCTTATATGGCGAACATACGCGAAGACGCTCCAGCCGGTAAAATTATCAAACTGGTTCAGGCTACAGATAAAGATGAAGTATCGAAGCAGATAACCTACGCACTGCACGGAAAATCAGCTTACCTGTTCGATATCAATCCTCAGTCTGGCCTAATAACGGTTGCCAAATGTGAGCAGCAGCTAGCTCAACCGTCAAACTCGAGACAATCTCCCAGGTGGACACAGCAACAGGTCCTCAGACCTTGCATAGATTTTGAGCTACAACGATCTCATCATCTTATGGTTGAGGCTAGTGACGGAGAGCTAACATCCAGGGTTCCATTGACGATTTTTATTGACGATGCCTCGGATAATCCTCCTGTTTTCACGCTACCTATAATGGATGTGGTTATCGAGGAGGGCGCGGAGCGATTAGATCCACCAATCAAAGTAGAGGCTGTAGATGCTGATCAGACCTCTGTACTGAGTTACTCCATCGTGGAAGGAAACTTTGAGGGCTTATTCGTTATAAACAATTCTACTGGTGAATTACAGCTCACCAGACCCATACGTATCGCCCATGATGATCTCTCCTCACCAACTAAACCTCTGCAGAGTTCCCCTGATCCGATGTATCAGCAGACATATGGACAGCAGCATCTCAATAAGATGACTTTGATAGTCCAGGCAACCGACGGTGAACATACGACCAACTGTACAATAAGGATCGACATATTGGATGCAAACGATAACGCTCCCAAGTTTATGCGCCAATTTTACGAAAAGGAGATAACGGAATCTTACTATCCCGGACAGAGTATCCTTACAGTGAGAGCCTTCGATCTTGACAGGGGTAATAATGCAAGAGTATCGTATAGGATTGAGCGCGGTTCTTACAATCAATTTGAGATTAACCAGACCAGCGGTGAGATTACTGTCGATCGCAACGCTAAACCGTTTGACGCAAGGAAGAAAGATAATTATTCATTGGAGGTGGTAGCTCATGATCATGGACTTATCTCAAAAAGCAGTTCGGTTATCGTCAATATAAGAGTTCTAAGCACGAATCGAAGGGCACCCGAGTTCTTCCCCCAGATCCAACGAGCCAATGTATCTGAAAAAACTCTTAACAACTCCATTATCCATCGCATGACCGTCATCGACACTTTACAGCCTCAGCAACAGCCGGATATTTCCAGCGATCCAGCCATGATGATATTCGAACCCGGACCCATTGAGGCTCTCGATAAGAATGGTCAGCCGGTAACAGACATTGACCGCCTGGAGACGATGTTTAGTGTTTCAACGAATACTGGAGACGTTGCGGTGAATTCAGCCTTGGATCACGACTTTGCCGCATACGTAAACTTGACCATCTTCGCGAGTTACAGGAGTTTCCCTTCCGGCTCACCCGTTCAACCGATGGTCAATTCCTCAATTGATTTCATGCTCTTGGATCGTCAGGCTATACCCCAGGTGGAAGAGTACAACCCTAGATCAACAGGTTATCTAGTTATCAACGTTGCCGACGAAAACAATAATCCACCTGTCTTTGCCTCTCCTTGGACTCCGTTCTCACCGGAGCTATCGTTCCAGATTCAGGAAGAACTGCCCGCGGGATCTATTTTAACCCAGCTTGTGGCAAGCGATTCTGATTCAAAGATAAGTCACTTCAGGATAGAACCGCCAAGCGAATACTTCGAACTAGCATCCCCACAATCAGGCCTAATAGTCACCAAGAAACCCATAGATTACGACTTGCTCATGCGTCAGACCTTTTTGACTCCAAGCTCGCACAGAACTAACGGTCAGCAGCAGTCCGCTCAAATGGTTATGCCACCTCAATCTAATAACATTCTACAGTTCAATGTTTATGTCTATGACTCTGGAGTACCACAATTATCTGCGAAAGCGATAGTTAGTGTCGAAGTTATGCCTGTGAATGATTGGGATTGCAAATTTGAGCAGACTACCTATGAAGCGCATGTGAAAGAGAATTCACAACCAGACATCATAGTGGCACAAGTGCGTGCAAACGATTTAGATTATGGTGAGCAGCATAGCCAGCTAAGTTATCAGATCATTGGGGAGCATCGAGACCTGTTCAATATTGACCAAAGGACGGGACTGATTACAGTTTCAAACAAGGGTAGCATGAATTTAGACCGTGAAAAGCTGGGCCAAGCAGGGGTCTTGACGATATCTGTGGTTGGCCGAGACGAACAAGTTGTCGCTTCTACCCAAGACGGCATAAGCAAACCAAGAATTGCCCAGCAGCGGAGTGTGTTCAATGGCACTGGTCGCTCGTGTTTCACGACTGTTAAAATCCATGTCGACGATACCAACGATAATCCTCCGCTTTTCTCACAGAAATTCTACGAGATAACCGCCTATGACACCGATAGAATTGATGGACCTTTGATTAAGTTGATCGTACGGGACGACGACATGGCAAGCAACAATTCAAGCTCAAAATTTGTCAACTCCTTCCGCATTGTTTCAGGGAATCTGAACGAGAGTTTCAACATATCGTCACAAGGTGTTCTATATCTTACAAAACCTCTAACTGAGGCCAGTTTTGAAAGACACCAATCGGTAGATATGCGTGTTCAGGTTAAGCAGCACTCGATGGTGAGCCCGATAGGACAAGGAATGCCAACTCTATTCACTGATGAATGTGTCGTTCGCATAAATTTGGTCAAGATCAACCGGCATGCGCCCGAATGGAAGTTGGACTCCCTTAAGTCGATTGTTGTCGAGGAGAATGCAAAACCAGGAACTATTGTGACTCAGCTTAGATGCACTGACAAGGATATCCAGGAAAAAGTTGAAGCCCCAGAAGATAATCAATCTATGTTTGATGTTTCGTCCACAATTTCGAAAGCACACAACAGTCAGGCAAATAATCGAGCTGGCCAGATTAGATATTGGATCAAAGAAAAGGGTAACAATGTCTTTGAAACGTCCGAATTCAAATTAGATCCCGTGACTGGTACGTTAGTAACAAGAGTTCCTTTGGATAGAGAATCGCAAGAGTTCTATGAATTGATAGTATCTTGTGAAGACAACGGGAAGCCACAATCACTTGAGAGCATCACTCCATTATATATAACGGTATTGGATATGGATGATAACAAACCCGAGTTCATAGTTCCGAAGAATCAGGAGCCTAGGCGTTCGAGTGACGAGACTTCAAGTTCGTATCAACTAGTTGAGGGTCAGGTGATTGAGCACAGGCAAACGAAAGCGGACGAAAAGCTACCCATCATAAACTTCAACGTTGAAGAGCATCAAAGTAAAGGTCTTCAAATTGGTGAACTCAAAGCGATCGATGGAGATCTCAAATCTCAGTACCCCATCAACTACTGTATCATCGACGGAAATGAATTTCAGGAATTTGTCCTAGATCATGTGACCGGGATCTTGTACACAAATCAAACGTTGGATCGCGAAAGGCAATCCACGTATGATCTTGTAATTAAAGCCATCAATGATGGCTCATCATGTGAAGACCACATATCAGCACCCAACATCAGCTCTACTGTTTCGGCGAAATCGGAATCGAGACTAATGTCATCGCCGGACATGAGTCTTGTGAAAGCTCGCATAGAAGTGCTCGACATAAACGACAACGCGCCCGTGTTCAAGAGATCTGTCTATCGTGCCGGTGTACATCATCGGTCATTAATGAACACCCTCGTAACTCAATTGCCAGCCCTCGACCCGGACTCTGGTGCCAATGGAACTCTAAATTATAAGATCAACGAAATCCTCATGTACAAAACGAGCTCCATCGTCTCACACCATAGCGAGAGCCGCGGACGTTATGACGTGTCGAACGAGCGTGAGTTCATCAGCAAGCCAATCAAATTGATGCAGTCACCTTTCAGGATCGATCAACAAGGTAACATCTACACTCAACAGCTTCTAACTCAGTACCAACTGATGTCGATGTTTGTCCTACAAATCGAGGCAAGCGAGCAATACGACCCATGGCGCACGGCCTACACTAAGTTGGAGATATACACTTATGAAACGAACAGCCAACTGAAGATTAGGATAAATCTACATCCAAGTTTGGTAGAAACTTTTAGGTATGAGATAGAAACACTAATGTCCAATGCAACCAAGTTTACTGCTATCATTAATAGAGCTCGATCTTACAATGGGATTGAATCGGTTATTGGAAAGAACTCAATCTCCAAGAATCTGCAGTCATCCAAGATTGCGACCCATGTGCCCGTCCTAGATTTGGCTTCCAATCAAGCGTCAGCATCCGCGTTTGATCAGAATGAGCCTCGTTATTCCAACATCCACCTCATATTTGTAGATAATTATCGAATTGTAAATCCAAATGCGGTGATGGAAAAGTTTGATCTCACGAGCGCACAGTTATTTACCGCACAGTCACTGACACAACAATTCAAATCGAATGGAAACGACCCTCGCACAAGACACCTCAGTGATTTAATATCTGCTGATCGTTCGAACGAACTATCCTCTTTGATAGACAGGATAGCACTCGCATCAACACAAGCAGCCGAGCATCACAATAGCCCGTCAACTATAATTGGCATAGATTGGCTCGAAAGTCCTTCCGTATTGTTTGTGGCTCTCGCTAGCGTGCTTTCGATTGTGGGTTTCATATTTTGTCTCGCTGGATGTTGTTGCACTTCCCGTGTTAAGGATCACATTATCAAAGTGGCCATGGACAAATTAGTGAAGCAACAAGAGCTACAAGCGAAAATTAGCGAAAGAGTTCTCGCTGCAACAAACCAATCTTATGCCAATCTTAACGGAGGAACGAATAACAATGGTCTGAAGAATGCAACGAATGCACAGCAGCTAGACTATATGATGCAACAAGGCGGAATGATGTCCTCTTTTGACGCCACTAGAGGATGTGTTAACAACAATTATGAGAATTTAGGAATCCTGCAACGCGCCATGGATGCTGGAGAATTTGTTGACACGAATTATCTGACGCTAAATGGTCATATGAACATGGGAGCACATTACTTTGATGCCTCTGAACTAGGGCAACCAATGGAGCAGTACAACATTGATGCAAATGGAAACAAGCACACAAATGGGTCGACTGTTTCACTGTCGATGGCGGATGATGAGGATTTTGGTGAAAATTATGTCAGTCACAAGGTGTTCGATATGCCAACAGAGAACGGAGAATCAAGCTCGAACCCTACTAAGGAGCAGAAGTTGTATACGAATGGCGTGAATGGTGTTGTATCTAGCCAATCGAGATTGCGACAGCAAGTGCCACAATCTAACGGTAAATAGAGGAATTTCACCAGTTCCAAAATTCTGTGATCTTTGGAAAGGATTGTCAAGAACAAAGACGCTTATGCTTGCTCTATCAGCCCCTATACCGGTGTGATCATTTTGAATAAAAAGACGACTCTTCTGGAGTATATTTTATTCAATATTTTTCCATTCTCTATCGGTTCTTCATTATACTGGAATGCAGTAGAAATGGTCCCATAATCGTGGGCGAGCTCAGCGGGGGAGAACAGTTGTGTGATGGTTTGGAGGGGGAGCTCTCCAGTAGCCAACCATCTTGGCCACTGGTGGTCACAGTGCTGGAAAAATAATGCTGCGCTGCAAAGTTTGGCGTCTTGCACACGGCAGTTGCACACAGTCTCCCAACGGGAAGTTGCACATAGAGCGCCAGCCTTAGCCGCTAGGTAAGACAAGAAAACGATCGCGGAAGTATGAGACAAGAATGACTTCTTATGGATTGACTTCGAACCGTCGTGATTTATGCTTACTTCCGGAAATTGGCTATGTTTAGGGGAAAAAAAGCTCAAAATTAGTTGGGGAAGTTGACTGGTAGATGCAGGAAACTTCCAGATTGTATAGTCCTCAAACAGCCTCGCTCAACTCATAAGATTCAGTCATCGGTGGGAGATGGAAAATCTGAGAATCGATGCAGGCTAACTTATGAGCAAATAAAATTAACAGATGGAGAACCTCAGCCTCTTAGAGGTATTCTAATCAACATGAAGCTGTAAATGCACACAAATAACACATAACCTATCGTCTTTCAAAACCAATGCTGCATTCACCTGCAGCGAAACTCGAAGTCTTTCATATTCTTGCACCATTATACACGGAACAGCGTCTTTCATATAGACTTTCACAATGGAAACCAATAAGAGCCAAAGTAACACTTGTAATCCTGATGAAAAGCCTCACGGACACCAACAGGACCACCCAACCTGCACCCAATTTGTAGCGTCAAAGCAGGAGGCCAGCAGTAGTGCCACTAACTCAAATTGGGGCTCCTCAAAAAACGACTACCAAACTTATCTCCAAAGTTTCACCACGCCCAATTTCTACCAATATTCGCATAAGCTGCAACAAATAATGATGCTCCAACCGAACCAAGGCCACCTATTCCACCCTTATGCCATGTCAGCCTCGACAACGGCGGCAATCTCGGCGGCGGTGGCAGCGGCCACGACGGCGATGATGTTCCAGCAAGACCGCAAGGCAAGAGGTGTGAAAGCGCCCCCGTCAAGACATCCGTCAGCTCGGTCGACAGCAATCGAGCCTGACCACCCAGGTAACTGCTCACTTGGACCGGTGGACAAGCAAAAGCGTAAGCGGAAAAGGAAGCGAAGAAGACCGCGAAGACAGCCACAATCTGAAAGCGGCAGCAAGGCAGTAGAATGCTCCCAATCTATGGCGAGTGATGGATTGGATGTAGCGGACAAAAATTCCAAAGAAAAGATCGATTCTCATCCACCGATGGGTTGCGAGAATCAGTCTCAATCGCAACGTCCCATGGAGGTGGCTGGATCAACTTGACTCTGAGAGAAAAGAGTAATAATAATCTTTCGCGATGATTAGCATCAGACTGTATGAAGGTGAACAAACTAGACCTCTGCTAACCCAACCAGCAGAGTACTTATTATTAGACCATTGTCTTGGTGCGGCACTTCAGGTAGTGGGTGATATGACTGTGAATAACATGGAAGTGTCTCCTCAAAATTACCTGCCTAAGGAGTTCACACACTAGTGAATCAATAAGAGCTAAATTTGGAAATCTAAAAAAAAGATCCCTCCCCTTCTATGGATTTGTGCCTGCAACTATCCTCAAATGACAAATTCAACTTTCAAGAAATCTATCTATCTGGTCAAGTTTGGTCACCTAGCTTGAATGTGACTGCTTCTGGCTCATCGAGATGGTTTTTATCGATTTCATTGGGATTGTAGGATCACAGTCGATTGCACGAATTCTACTCAAAGGCCAAACAATACAGCAGACCCGACCTTCGATCAATCCGAGAGGTATCTGTCCAAAATTGTTTGAATCGTAACTGGACTGCTGATTATCGCCCTCGACCCAACAATGGCCTTCATCGATCACTTTGGTTTCACCAGTCTCTATAATGTAAATAACGTCACCAGGCATTGCAGTAATACGCTTTATCATAATTTTTGTAGGATCTCTGGGCGAAACTAAGATAACAACATCTCCAACTCTTAACTTCCTCTTGTCCTTAACGGACCACTTATCGAGTAATACTCTATCCTGTTGTAGTCTTGTCTTCAGCTCTTTCCTCAAGGCCTCATGAGAGAGGCCTTCCTCTAGCAGTCTTGTGAGGTCTTCGTTTTTTTTCCCATATGCTGGATTGAAAGTGGGTTGCATGGAATTGCCCTCAACTTTCGAAACGAACCCCAACTCATTGACAACAAATAATGTTATGCCGGCTGAGATTCCAGCCACTTTGGCCAATTTAACTAATTCTCCCTGAAACATGCGTTCATCAAATGTAGATCAAAAACACCTTATCTTATCTATCAAGATTCAAGGAGGGCTTACAGAATTGAGAATACTCAGCTGTAAAATCTGTCTAAAATTTATCCAACCTATCAGGGTGACTGCTTCTCAGGATGTCTTGACAGTCTGTCATGTTTCAGCAGTGGCGCTTTATGGTGGATCAGTTTTACGGCACCATCTGTGGAAAAGTGTATTGAGTAACTGCGCTCGCGCCCTACTCTGACGGAGTCTTAAATTCGACTGACTGTTTATTGTATTAGAACT
>Ga0058701_10000925_pt1 | contig 20132 bp, 13 predicted proteins | sample AgamicOrMae_FD_97039 | JGI IMG/M metagenome (GOLD analysis project Ga0058701, IMG submission 97039) | Agave microbial communities from Guanajuato, Mexico - Or.Ma.e | ecosystem: Host-associated > Plants > Phyllosphere > Phylloplane/Leaf | place: Guanajuato, Mexico | collected 2012-06-04
CGCCAAAGTTTGTATAGGTAACGTTAGGTCAAGTTAGGTTAGGCTAAGTTAGGTTAGGTTGAGTTAGGTTAAGTTCGGTAAGGTTAGTATTGCGGTTAAGAACTTTGGCGTTTGCGACTTTTCTCGTTTGACGTTTACGGATTGGCGCTTGCGGCGTTGGCGCTTGTGCTTTTTGGCGCTTATGACAGCTACCCAAAACAGCGATGAACAGGTAGCAAAAACAGCGATTAACGGGTAGCGGAAACCAGACCCGTTACCATCGTGTCTCGGATGAAAACAATTTGGTAAAAACGTAGCGGTTTTTTTTTTTCATAGGTCGGGTTATCATCGTTAGTTATTTCTACGCACTATTGGAGTTGACGATGGGTTTTTAAGACCGGCAAATCGTCATGCTGAATATTTTCAAGTAATATTTTCTTACATAACCGATGAGGCGATACTTCTATTACGAAGTGGGCAAAATAAAATGGGGAAAATGAAGCGACAGCTGGATTGTGTAATAAGTTTGATTCCAATAAAATAATAAATTCGAGTCGAGACGCTAATAGGAAGGCCTTCAAAGTTAATTTGAAAGGTGAAGTTTTCCTTTTGTGATCCACCTCTTGTCAAAAAACCGAGCGGCGCACCAAAAAGGCTAACTGAACCTCATTTACGCGGTTGTATAACGTAGATTCTTATACGATAAATAGGTTAAATTATTGTGGATTCCAGAGGTAGAAAATCCGACCTTTGAACAGGAGTACTTAACAGCATTTCTGCATGAGAGGGGCAGCCGATCAACCTAGGACAAGTCTTACTTATATCAACCGTGAGGACGGTCTCTTAATGAGAGGGGGAGGGGGGGCTCGTGGCCTTTCGCTGTTCGTGGGGAGGAGAGAGTGCGCGGCCGAGCAAAAACCCACGTGGACACCAATTTTTCGTGACAAAAAAAGGTAAACATACCCTAAACATCGTCTGTTATTCCACAATAAAGATGTAAGGGTTACGTCGAAGAGTTAACTGCGATTGGGGTTGTAATATAATTACAGCTCTAACGGAAGTCGAATCGTCTAAAACGTACGAAAGTATACTTCTCCCATGGCCTTCGCACAACAAAAAGTTTACGTTACAACTCATAGTAAACCTACAGTCATTGAACTATTAGAGCCATTTGACTATTGTTCGTTTGGAATCTCTCAAAAGAAACTGAGGTTTCTGGCTTTTATCGACGAAGGCAATACTTGTGGATCAGAAGGAGGTGTTCAAAGATTACAGCTCTGAAGTCCTAACAAACTACTCTGAGTTTTTAAGGTTACAGCATGAGACTAGTCTCATGGTTACAGCTACTATTTTTTTAATTCACGAAATCTATAGATTTTCTTCGCAAAACCTGATGCCGCTACTGCCGCCAAGAAGTAAGCGACTATGCTTGGCGTCGGTCGAACTAAGTGATAGCGAAGCGGGGCACATTGCACCTCGCCTCTCGTTCAATGATAAAAAAGACAGAACACAAGAGTAAGAAAATGCAAAATTTAAATCGGAGAACATTATTCTGATGGGAGAATGTGCCTTATTCTCGGACGATAAGGCTTATAGAGGGAAAATAGATAGCCCTAACAAATGGATACTATTAGCTCACTGTGGGATCTTGGTCAACACAGCACAACAGTTCGATCAGTAAAAGATTACCCTGCAATTTGAACTGCGACCGCATCTACGAAGTGATTTGTGATACAGTGCTCTCCCGCTAATCCGGCACAAGCGGGAGAAGAGGCTGTCGGATTAGCGAATTTGTCCGGATTACCGGGTAGTTTCTGTGTTTTGGTCGGGGAGTAGGCCTAGTCTAAAATATGAATAAAAGGCCCCTATTTTACTCTAATACTATTTATTTTAAAATAAACGATCAAAGTACGACAAACAAGAATCAAATCAAACGTTTTAAACAAAAAAATGAAAAAAAAGTGGAATTTGGTCATTATTCCAACAAAACGGAAGTACAGTACGGGCTCTTGGTAAGCCTGAGTATCGCCTGAGCCGCTTGTTGTAGTACCTGTGTTGCGTATGTTGACGCGGGATCCAGAGTCCGGATTACCGCGCTGTCCGGACTAACGCATGACCGGATTAGCGGGAGAGCACTGTATTTTAAACCACAAGTACGCTACTCTAAACGTTAGTGAGTGTTATTGGAAATTGTTTGACTTACTCTTGTTCATATAAGAACCACGATTCACCTCCCCTTAGTGCGCCCAGATTTCAATCTCACGGTCCATTATATTCTCATGGCAATCAGACTAAAAATCTCGTCGTTTAAAAGTAATTATTTCTTAATAAAAGCGGCAGCAGCCTTCTTAATTGCTCCTCCCTAGAAAGTGAGCGGTCCAATCGCTCGTTCATAGCGAGAGGGGTAGTCTCCAAGCCGTGAATGGATTCGTCAGTATAGTAAAATAGGATGAACGATGCTTACCTGTCCAATGTTTGTGAACCCATGCTTGGCAGCAATCCTGTCAGCAGCTTCTTTACCACTCGGTACGTATATGGCAAACTGATTATGATACATTCGCGGATTCTCGCACAGAACACAAGTCATACACGCTAACACAACACACACCAACACAGGCCAAAAAGCACTGAACTTCACTTCCATCATTATGCTATGCTTCTCGGTTCGGCTGGGAAGATCGGAGGACGAGAGGAAACAGAGGGCTGTCACAACACAGGCGCTTTCAACGAGTCTGGAACAAAAAAATGATACACCAAACATGAGGGAACATTCCTCTTACGCATTTATAAAGTATATCGTTTCAAAGCAGCATAATTCCGCAATTGTATTCAAAGGAACATGGCTTAGAAGCCAAAAAACGAAAAGACAGGACAAGAAAAGAAAACAGTACAGCACGGTGATGAACTGTCACATTAGAGTTGATAGGTTAGGTTTGATTTTCACGTAGTTTGTATGAGCTACTGCTTCAGCAAGTAAGAGAAAGCAGCTAAGGCAATAAATTAAACAAATAAGGAGAGGGAATACGGTGGAAAATGTGCATTTTAATGTCAAATAAGTTGCGACAACTTACCTTACTAATAAAATGTCATATCCTTAAACACAAAACATACGAACATAAACTTGGCCGTTAACAGAAACCTGATTATTATCACATTTATCTATTTGTTCTTATTAACATATTGGCCTAGAACTCATGCGTAACTCGCGAAACGTCATTGTAGAGTAATCGAGAGAACAACACAACCACTGCGAAGCTGAGGTCCCTCCTTACTAAACAGTCAAAAATGATTGTTTTCCATCTCCAACCAGCCGATCTGCACAGGCAGCTGTTAAGCAATACTCACCAATGTAGCCAACCATACTAACTAAATTTTCCTCAGCTTATTTTTGCATTCCTTCTCATAATCCAGTTATTTGCATGAAATCATCTCAATTCTAATCCCTCAAAGACAGAGTAATAATGACACGACTAGACACGCTCTAACTTTTACTTAGGTTGCACAAAAACAAAATGATAAATGAAGAGAAATCTATTTTTGCGAGGTCGTTCTGACTCCCCACTCTATTTCCTGCTGCTGTCGTCTGCAGTAAGCTCTACAGTTTTTTATCGGACCAAAATAAAAGCTTTGAGCAGTCATCACCCCAGATCGCAAGTACCATTTCAAGATCGCATTAAACGCCAGATATCAGTTTAGCAACAAAGTCCCGAATAAGTGCATGTTATTGTGCTTTTGCTTTGATTTCCTTACATCGAAATTGAAAACATAACCTATCATTCGCGTTGACAGTTGAATCAGCTCTCTAGCCGCCCGAAAGTGCCAATGATAGGGATTCTTCTATATTATTCGCCTATCAATGAAAGAGGCAATTTTAAGTCTAGATCCATTGAATGCCATGCATAAAGTGATTTCCTTTAATGTAATCAAAATGTAAACCAGATGTAAACAAATGCAGATGAGACTTCGGGAAACCTCGGCTGTCTTCGGGTACATCCCCTGCCTCGGTGACTCCACTGTGCCAAGTATACCACTATCTTTATTTCGTTGTAAATAATTTCAAATATATACAGGTAGCTAATTTGTTGTACAATGGAGTTACTGCATCCTTCCTTTTAATTTCTTCGGAGACAATACTCTTGTTTTGTTAGCGGAATATTTACGGTTCTGGACCAGTTCTGGACAACGGTTGGCAAAATTTATTTCACAAATATCCCTTCATTCGTTGCTTTCTCATTGCTATATTTAAAGGTATATCATTGGTGCATAACCCACAATGCTTATGCATGAGATTCAAAAAAATCATTTTAAGTCGAGACGGAGTAAAAATATTGTAAAAATGTTTTTTTGGTATTGAGTAAAACTTTAAAGAAAGTGGCTGCAATGTTGGCGACCAGTAACGGAAAGTATTTTTGTTCATCTTTCGTTTCGAGCTTCCATCTGGCCAGTAACATCCGGTTCTTTTTCCGAAATATTCCCTTTAGTGGATCAAAATGGTAAGCGTGAAATATCGGATAAAATCTATTTCAATCGGTTTAGTAAATTACTCTTTCGAGTATCTTTTGATTTAAATTAGGTGACGTCTCTTTACCACGCCATTTACATTGTCGCCCGGCGTCCTACCCTTTGGCTCGGCATAACTGAGGCGTAAACACGCTGGCTTGTTTTTGTATCTCACCTCTTGTCTTCGTAATTGTTCTGGAGGTGCTTACATTTCCTATTTTCGTAATTTTTTTTTATGTCAAAGTTTGGAATGATAAGGCCCTCAGTGGCGGTTTGTTTACTTCTGCGTTTCCTAACCTATTTACTTCACGTTTGTTGTTAACCTCGTATGATGGTATTACTTCTTCCCTCATTACCTGTCGCTGTCTCATCTCGCGATTTTACGCTTTACATTGTCTCTACTTTCTGCTTTTGTAAGAATGCAGTATTGTCGTTCTCTTCTCATGATCGCGCATGCTGATTGCATTTGTTGTTTCGTTTCAGGGTCGTGTACGTACCAAGACCGTGAAGAAGGCCGCAAGGGTCATTATTGAAAAATATTACACCCGCCTAACCTTAGATTTCGACACCAACAAGAGGATATGTGAAGAAATTGCTATTATTCCTAGCAAGCCCCTCCGCAATAAAGTTGCTGGATTTGTCACACATCTCATGAAAAGGTTGCGACACAGTCAAGTTCGGGGTATCTCCATTAAGCTTCAAGAAGAAGAAAGAGAAAGGCGCGACAACTATGTTCCTGAGGTTTCTGCTCTTGAACATGACATCATTGAAGTTGACCCAGATACTAAGGAGATGTTGAAGATGCTGGTAAGTTTAGAATCTGAATGCTTAATCACCTGTTTACCCATGGCAATTACATGACTGTTTTTTTGTTCTGTAGGACTTCGCCCATATTGCTGGACTTCAGCTCACTCAACCTGCTGCTCAGTCATTTGCGCGTCGCACTTAATTTTATTGTAAGCTCTATGATTAAAGTGGTGTGTTGAGTATTTCTTGCTTTTCATTTAAATTGCCTCTGTAATAAACCCTAATGGTTATGGCAAGACCTCTGCTTGATTTTGTCAGTTTTCATGAATGATTCATGTTTTAGTGACAAGTGATTTGACTTTTTAAGAACATAATCTTTACATGTTGGAGGTCGAGGAAGCTGAACTGAAATGAGGTTCAGGGTGAGGTAACTGATTTATCCACAGACAAGCAATGAATTTATTAAGCATGGTGGGGGTAAGGAAGGACTATTTGGGCAAAAATACAAGTGGTTTGATTATCCTTTCCTTCAGTTAGGAAGGGTTAGATCAAAACTGTCCACCTTGCCTTCCAGAAGCAAGTAAGAATAAACTGAAAATCAGACCTAGAAATTCAGGGAAGTTAAGAGAATTTTAAGCCAGACCACACAGTCTGGACTTACCACCTGGATATCTTAGGAGCGAGAGTTCCTTGCATGGAAGTTTGGCCCGCATTACGAAATTTTTAACGGGATGTCTTGACGCACACACTCGCTCAATCACTATTTAAGAAAAAACTAGCATCGATCGCCCACAGCATCCTACAAGTCCGAGCAAAGGAATCTGAATCTTCGAGAATCCCGTCCAAATCAACAAAACTGCGGCAACAATTACTTGTCACTGAACACTTCGACATTCAGTATCTCACTAAGATTTTAATATCCGGACGGGGGCCATTTTCACAGGTCCTTACAACCTTAATTTATTTTTATCAGTTCACCGAGTTCAGCGTGGCCCCTCGGGGTTAATTTTTTCCCAAAAACGAATTCAGGGGAACGACGCGCTCTTAAAAAGAGAATCAATGCCCATAATGAGAAGAAAGAAAAGGCTAATGGCCGGGTTTACACAGAGGTATAGCAATAAAATAGTAAAACATTGAAATGTCAGAAAAAGAGAGAGAAAACCGTAGGTAAAGAAATCTATTTCCTCTCTTCTTGCAACACGGAGGACTACAAAAGTAAACTACAGAAACTAAAGTACTTCTGTAGTACTCTAACCGGTCCAACAATTAACTTGGAATGTTCAGCCTGTTCCAAGTTAACCCAACCAAAATTAAGTGTCCATTCAAAAGAATAAGACTAAAAATTCTCTTTTGCCTGGAGCGATAAGTCGGATACCGGCATCTCGAACACAAGGCATTTGAGCGAACGCCCACCTTTGTTGCGGTGTATATAATTTTTCCCGACTGTTCGCTGTTTGTATCCGGGTCGAAAATACTTGTGGCTTTTGATAAACCATAAAAAGGAAAAATACGGAAACTTCCGAAAGAATAAGTCACACATTAAGCGCACCTTCAACCATGTATTTTGCTAATTGCTGCAACAAATGAACATGAAATCAATTCAATGAAGGCCTTAACGAACTCAGCAACAAAACAAATCAACAAGCAGGGCAAATTAAAACAAATCCAAAATAGTTCAGATCGACTAGATGACGATTTCATTTGTCTGACAATTTCCTCGAAAACTACCGGCGTTCAAATATAAAAAAAGAAACGTAGACAAATTTTCTCTCACAAGACTCACCAAACCTAGGCCTACTCTTTCACGAAAACTAATGACCCATCTAGGTTCTGTTTGGCACTAGCTCCGATTCAAGAACAGTTGGTTACTTAGTCACAAAGCAAACGTTACTTGTAAATACTTGCTATTAAAAAACTTCTTCTCATTCAAGCGCCGCAACAAAAATATAAAATACCAGAACATTTCAAAATAATTAACTACGTATCTTACAAGTAGAAGCATTACACCCCGTAATTATACAATAATTAATACCTTCTAACGACCTATAAATTCAGCCTCATCTTTGTCACACAAAATATAGCGATGATGTCCTAGTTGAAACATAATGCGGACGTAGACTTTACCGAATTCTATTTACAAAGGTTTGATGACTAAAAACTTTCTAATGGGTAGTCCTTTTGATCCATATCGAAACGCGGTGGAAGTAAGATTGGTCTCTTTGGGAATCGGTGACCTTGAAGAGCGATTCCCAGCTGTCATATGAGGTAAGAACAGAGCTATTCTACAAACAGAACGTATTAACCGTAATAAACCGACGCGAAATGCGTTTGTTCGAGACGATCCACAGACCCGTAAGAAGTATCGACTTGCTCATCCTCAACAAGATTTCCTCGATACAAAAAGAAGATTAAACTCCTAACTTCCAATTTTGTTTTGACTACAGATAGTGCTTAAAGACCTACTTGCGTCATGGGGTATTTTACTCCATGCTTGCATTATTCCCATGTGCGCAACTATGTTAAATATCTGTTAGCGAGTCTTCTACGGCTAATAGAAATGTTCTCAACCAAAGAAACGCTGTTACATTCATTGATAGCTTTATAAACTCTACATGAGATGGAGGTGTCCTATGAAAATAAAATCAAAATATGAAGGTGGCTCGTAAAAATACGTGACAGATGAGAAAGTGCGAAATGAAGCTCTCAGTGATGATTATCTAGAGGCATGACAGTTAACGTTGGTAGATGTGATGGAAGATTGTGCAGGCATTGCATAGAGAAGGAACAGTACAGTTCATACGTACAGGAAAAAGTGATGAACCCCACAGCAAAAAATGCAAATACTGTACCTAGTTTCCTTAAATCTGAGCTAGACATAATACGGCCAACTTTGCTGAAATGAAAGCTTGTTGGCAAGATTAGAATTAATGGACTTTGCAGAGGGATTCAGAACTTTTCGCGATTTTGCGATTGAAAACACTATACAAGGAACTCACTCATACATTGTAAAAAGACACAAACATTAACAGCATTATCACATTGATTTCTGAAAGCAGTGAAGGCACAAAGAGGCCGCGACGTAATAGCATTCAAATTTATCAACCCCTTTTTAAAAATACATTTGAAGCAATGTTGCCGGACTTCGCGTTTACTTCAAATCTAAACGGGACGAACTTGTATGTTGCTGAAGATTAACCTGGTCAAAAGCCCCGTTTTGTTTTTATTCCTCAGTTCAAGGGGGATCCAAACCGTATAATCCATAATGGGTTATCTCTTAAAGTTTTTGAGTTGAGCGCGGCTAAATTTGAAAAATAAATCACAAAATTTGGCAACACTGATTAAAACCCTCGAAAAAAAAAAAAAAGATTAAGACGACTTGGCTTTCTCTCGTGTTTGTACTATCATTCGCTACAAGGTATATAATTCACTACTTGATAGCTACCTAACCCGGTTATTCATAGAAAAAAAAAGCTAGCAAATCAAATACTAACAATGATCAAGCTGAATTCAAGTACCTCTAATATAAGAGCATCTATAGTTTGTCCTATAGCCTTCCCTATAATCGCATCATGAGAAAAGATGCCGCGGTAACAGAACTTCCCAACCTACATGCGATAGCTGTGAAACAAGAATTTATACACAATTCCCTTACAACGCAACAACGAAAAATGGCACAGTCTTATCTACTACAAAGGACTACAATAGCAGCTCGGGCCATCAGCACTACAACTGCTGATACTTGATTTCTAACACGTAAAGAGATAAAGTAAATATATCGAGCAGATTGTACAAAAACCCGTAAGTCGATACCCAAAAATCGATAAGGCAGAATCCTTGATCTGTTTCTAAAAACGGTACTATTGCAAGATCTCAATACTTCTATATATGAAGGTGCGGGAAGATTTTATTTCTAAAGTTAGATTCACGCCTGCTTGAAAATCACTTATTGATCGTCCGTAACAAAATACATCAAATCATAAGGATTGTATATGATCTCGACTTTACTAGCGTCTCAAGAGGTTAAGTCGAAAAGGTAAAATGCCTTTGTTTCTTATATAAAAATACACTCTAAAAATGGATCTTTAAGCTATAAGAAAGAAAACTCGTACATTTATAATCGACGTGTCATGAAGCAATATCTTTTTCATGGAAAAAAAAAGATAACTTCTATGGACCGTCAAGAGTAACTTTTGAAATAATATTGTAAATCGCATCAAAAATCGACCTTTTGATTGAGCGCATAAAGAGGTTCGATTGTTGCCTTATCAATGAAGAGGTCCGATTCAACATGATTTTCGAAGACGTACACTTAGTCTACACGAGGTAAAAGCGCTGAGTGGACTACTTCCAGTCCGGCTGAGCTACATGTATGTGCGGTACACAGAAAAAAACAACACGGTAAAAATAAAGAATTCTTCTTCAAGTATGAACCACAATTCATATGCTTCCAACAACAAAGCCGGTATCACACTCCCCAACTGAATTGAGACAAACACTCCTCAGTATTTATGAATCTACGCATTCTTGTTCATAAATTAACCATCGTCGGAGAGATCATACTTTTTTTTTACTTAAAAATGTATCTAGGCGTCTAGAATAAAGCGCGCGCAAGTACTTAAAGCTTTCCTCAGTTATGAATCCTAGGCAGACCGCTTTGATCCTTGAAAGTAATAATACAGAATCTGTACGGGCTGGTTTTGAACGCAAAGCATCCTAGACGGCATAAACATACACTTCAATTACTTAAACCAACAGTGGAAATGAGAGAAGCGGCATTTTCCTTCTGCTGTGTTCTAATTTTCATCTCAAAGCGGAGCGAGGTACAGAGCATATAATCTAGCAAAACCTAACCTACGTTAACCTTGTAGAAGCCAAGACTGACGCCAGTTGGCGGCGGTTACAGTGTTGCCGCTGATAAGTAAACGGCATTTGGAGACATCCGAGCGGAGCGATAGCGAGGCAGAAGGCTCGAGACCTTGTTTGACCTAACCTAAGTGTTTAATAAAAGATTGAATCAAGGTCGAACACAGCAGAAAGGAAATGCAGCCGTTCAAATTTACGTTGAACCAATAAAAGTCACTCGGTAATCGGGAAGTCATTCTGTTCGGATAGTAACATAAATGGCAAATCACTTTTATCTTATTGGCAAGGAAAGACGCAATATTAAAAACTAGGACACCCTTCAGTCTTACAAAGGCATTCCACACCACGTTTTCACGTAACGTCCATTTTTCGGAGAAAAAAAATCGCGTCTTCGGAACAATGAATGTTTTTAGGAGCTTTGAGATACTCCACGTAACTGACGAGAAAATCTGTATGGTAGTGCTAGGTAGTTGTCATTGACTTTCGAGGAGGATGTATAAACCACACTAATAGATACTCGGTAACACTCCGCACAATTAAACTTGAATTGAAATAAAAGAGACTAATATTAGAACGAGACTGGTTGTAAGTACGATTTACGGGTGCCAATATATTGAGCATCACAGGAACAACGTATAGAGAAATTTTAGGCCCGTTTCAATTAACTCCGTAGATGAGATCTCAAAGATACCAGCTGCTTGACTCGTAAGATTAGCAAGAATCAACAAATACTGCCTTCGTCACGTCCAACTTCTCACGGTGTAAAACGTCCTCTGGCAAGCAAAGAAAAAACAACTCAGCTGATATCCAAAAGCTACTAACACGCCTAGCTAAACGAATTCTAATCGACACTAGACACAGCCGTTCTCTCTCTTATCGCACATTTGATTCAGTTTTAACAATAACAAATCGCACATCACCTTTGTACACGCACCTCCACTAAGTATTTTTACGTCTCTAAACCAATAGAAGTTTTTCGACTAAACGATAAAAGCAAACTGCATTTTACGGGGATACGATGAGCGACGCCAAAAAATATGATATGAACCTGGTTTACAAAGAAGCTTCCATGTTTGGACAAAAGGCTTTTTTCAAATGAAGAGGTTTGTAGAGTTCAAACACGAGTGAAATAATCAGTCGCTGAAACCCATCAGGATTTTAGCCCCACGTGAATCAGTGGCAAAACCAAACCCTGAGGGTTCCATGGGAAAACAAACCCTCGAAAATCCCATACTGCGTCAGAGGTTTTATTATGAATGCGATTCCGTCCCCGTGCGTGGCAACGTTCGTAAACATTTCCCGCGAATGTTTTCATCTTGGTCTTACACATTAAGTTCTTGTGAGCGAGAAAAGGACAAACTATCATCGCAGGACCGTTCGCGAACGTGGCTCACAATACAGGTCTTCACGTTATAGATCGATAAAGCGTTCCTAATAGCTGGAAACGTCACCACACCTATTTACCATTCTTGAGCGGTATTTTCCTTTCTCTTTCTATACCACAGGGAAATCGTGTCAACTATTGTCACGAAATTTTTCAAGCTTTTCCTTTAAGTCCGCCAATCTTTGACTAGTACTGTTTCACGCAAATAACTAACGACACCCCAGGCCACAGGTAATTGCGGTTGCCGAAATTTCCCGATTTCAAATTATTTTTTAACGAAATGAGGTCTCCTCTGCCACTTTCATTTGTGTAAATTTAACAAAGACCGAAATTTCCTTCGTTTGGGGAGGGGGGAACTCGGGAAACGGAATCGACATTCAAATCAAATAAATCCTGATTAATTCAACTGAATTCAGACTCAAGCCTTCTATTATCGCTTTCTGATAAGGTTTGAATATTCCTCAAGTTACGATGGGAAAATATTCTCTCAACGTAAAGAATTTAAAAATAAATACAAAATTTAAAATAAATAATACAACAAGGTTAATTTGGACTTACGATTATCACGAGAAATGAAAAGCCTACATGATCAATTACCCTACATATAAAATAAAACGCAAATACAAATAAACATGGGCAAGATTTTTGCCAAAAATGAACGAGGTATATCTGACTAGATAGCAACATCAGTCTATCGGTTCGTGAATTTCTCTCTCGAGAGAAATTTAAAACTCTCCCCTGCATCTCAGTTCTGCTTTTATCATACAAAAGGATAATTTTAAAAACTAAACTGAACGACAAAAGAAAAACAGCAAAAGTTTAAAACGATCATTGTAAAACTTTTGGCAACGAACATTTTAGAACTTCGTAATTCGTAAGTGGTACTTTTGTTTTTAAAAAAGCGGTGAATGGAAAAAAATCACATTTTTTTTCCGAATTCACTAGACGTCAAAAAACCGCAAAAAGCGACCAATACATTTAGGACAAGCGAAATCCACTTTTAACAAGGGATTTTGTTGCGAGGTTACTTGGGATAAATTTCCAACGACGTGGTTGAAAACTGCTGCTGCTTCTTTGGTTAGTCCTTTTTGAGCTTCAACAGTTAACGCGGGGAGATCAACAGGCAGAACAGAATGACCGCATGAAAACGCCGTCACTTCTCCGCTCTGATTGTCCTGTAAAAGAACGAAGATCAATATTAGGAGAAGGCGGTGCAGGCATCTGCAAAATCGGAATAAAGGCACCAGTGACTCGCGGCGAAAAACGTTGAAAAGGTTTGAACCGACCACGCAAGGTCGGCCACCATTCATTTTATGAGGAACCTCAAGCGACACGCAGATTCTGGTCGAAGTGCTACGGCTGTCAACCATGAGCCCCTCATAAGAGGAGGAACAAAGAAATACTTCGCATTTTCTGTCTAGATTGACGATCTCGGTGATACGACTTTGTCCATATTCTACCATTTGTGTTTCACTCAGACTTACTCTTCTACTGTGCGTTTCAATCCGAGGATCAACTACAACCGCGCAGGTTAGGTTAACTCAGGTTAGGCTAACAAAGGTTAACTTAGGTCAACTAAGGTGAGGTTCACTTAGGCTAAATGTCTTGTTAATAAGGTTAAGTGCCTTTTGCCAGGCTCCACTTGGCGACAAACGGTGGAACACATCAAGTGGAAAATACAAAATTTCAAATTCACCGTATACTTATTTATCGGTATCACCTTGAGAAAACGTTCATACAACCAAACGTACCAATCAGTCTTTCAAGCCCAGCACCATTAAACATGCTACACCTTGCAAACTACTTATGAACACAAAACGCTCGCTTACCGGTCATTAATGGTCAAATATTAGTTTGGCAGAGAGAGGCAAGCAAAGGACACGAAGAAGCCTATATTTCTTCGAAGCCCGAAAATTGTAGAGAATTCACATTCTGATTCCAATATCCCACGCTCAAAGAAGCCAAAGTCCGGTTTTTAACAAATACACTACGACGGTGTTCAGTCCACACCACAGCTAACGGCTGGTTTACAGGCAACGCCTCAAGTCCGAAACTCTGGTGATAACAGTGCTTCCCGTTGCACCATTTGATACCCGTCGAGTCACAGATCGACGGCCGTTTAAAATTACCGAAAACCGCAAAGGCATGCGACTTTTGATTCAAAGCTTTCCGAGATTTTCCTCGTGTTTTTCCAAGATTTTCACCTTATTCGCACTCCGTCCTAGGCTTGTATCACAGCTAGAAGCACAACTAATAAACGCTTCGAGCAATATTCATGAACCGTGTTGAAAAACTCTGGAAAAAAAGTTCCGTGAATGGAAGAAAAAGTTCAACCACCAAACGATTTCAAAATGAAAGAAGTAATCAAAGACTTCTTGAGATGTACATTTGGAGAGTAGATTGATTAAGTACATCTACCGGTATTTTCTTTCCCCGATAAGCTCGGATTTAAAAAATTAAATGCAGACAAACTTTCGAAATTAATTGAGAAAAACATTTGAGAACTATGGTAAAGGATTTTTTTCCATTTTCCAGAATCTGCTAAATTTTTTCCGCAGATTTAATGTTTGCTGGCCATTCTGAAAACCCGACATAATCAGCCGGCATGACAGACAAAATGTCATGTTGCCCATCAGAAAAGAGAAACTTAAAACTACAACAACGAAGTAAACCGGATTCAACTCATTATTCTGTGTTTGCACGATCTCCCTTCTCTATCCCCCACACTCCGTTATTTCGCTCGTTCAGGTCCGCCATTTGTAATTCGGAGCGTTCTCATTGGATGGGGATGCCCCGGATTACAAATAGTGGACCTGAGCGAGCGAGAAAACAGACTTTGGGGCAGAGAGGGGGGAGATCGTGCAAACACAGAATACACGAAAAATTTTCATTACGAATCAGTGCTTCTCATCAATGCAACAGCACAATACAAAGAGGGCATTTATATACCGTGCTGAGGAAACAAAGCTGCAGTAAGCACCCGTCCGACCAGTTTTGCGAAAAGCGACTTGCAAAGGTGAAAGCAGCAGGCAAAATCAAGACACAACAGGCTTATCTTCTGACAAGACAGCAATTGCTCTTGGCTCATGAGGAGAACCCCAGAGGGTGAACTTACGGCAAGCTGGATTATGAGCGGACTGTCATCATCCCACGGCGCCGGATTTTCCGACAGCATACCTAAGTCTATCCACGCGGGGTTTTGTCGAATGACGGACGAAACAATCTTCAGGCGATCCTCTCTGCTTATTGCTGCAAGTAAACACGCCATTAAAAGAAGCAAACTAACTACAGGTCTTGTGAATTGTAGTAACGTACCTTGACTGTAAGTTTTGGTCATCGTCTTGCAAATGTCGATATGGAATTTCGTGGTGAAGGATCGGAAGAGAGCGGCACACTCTTCCGTAAAACCGTTTTTCCTGCATCACAGAAAAAAAAATCAATTGAATTTTCCGGATCAGATCAATTACCGAGAGAATCCTTGAGACCCTGCACATTATTCCACTTCAGCAGACTCTTCCGACATTCCTGTTAACAATTGGCGGTGCACCGAGAGATAACCTCTTTAATCCCGACTAGGGTGTATAAAAAAAAATACAAGTTTTTCTCCTCTTAGTGCGGACAAGTTGTGAAAGGTGACAGGGATCACTCAATGAGGATCTTTAAAGACAGGCTTTGAGGAAGATCTCTTAGGGTCATTTTCACCATGCTGAGTTAAGTGCTAACGGCGGTTTAACTAACGATCAAGTGGGCTGTTCTCTATTGTTTTCTGGAGTTAACGGGGGCTTTAACCTCCGTTACCTTTTAATTCAGCTTGATGAAAGTAGGCCTTAGAGCAGCTATCAGCTCCTCGTAAGCTCACAATGTCAGCTGATCAGCAACCGCTGTGGTATCCTCAAAATATGACAACGCAACCAACTGCAGAAAGGTACGAGTAGAATTCGACTAGAGGAACCGAACTAGCAGAGATTCGGTAGTTGAAGTAGGTGTCACTTACCCTAAAAGCATGACATTTCCCAACGGGTACGCTAACAAATCGTAATGCTGCTTCACGAACTCTTCGAACAGTTCCACAGGAAGCTCCCGCGACCACCAAAAATAAAGACACTGAAACATAGAGGTTTATATTGATAGCACTTCAATCAGAACCCCGTGAAAAATCTTTGGCAGGTTCAATGCCATCATAAACAGGTTAGTTTCATAAGTCCGACGTAGGTGGTTCCTGACATGAAGGGTTGATCTTACCTCTGCAAGAACACTGGAAATAGCTTCTTTGTTCAATTCCACGAGCGTGAAGAAGGCCTCCGCTATGCGAAGCGCTTGGCTCGCTAACCAGCTGCTGTGGTTGGCGGTGACGTGCTTCGGGGACGAAGAGTCGTCGGCGAGGCTCCGGGACCCTGAGGAGGTGGACGATGACCCCGTGCCCTCGGACATCTCCTCGTTGCCTCCCTGGACGGCGAACGCGTGCATCACCGGCTCGTGGGCGTCCGCCCCGTTCTCCGGGCCCCGGCCGGCGGGCACCAGCTCCGCTGCAGCGTCCGCCTCGCTCATGTCCTCGCCCACCGTGGCGCTGTGGTCCCCCTCTTCGTCTACCGACTCGCTCAGCGCCAGCAAGTGCTGCCTGATGGCGAGCCCGTAGTTCTTTTCCTGTAAAGCGATGGTTGCCGAAGCCTGGAGGTTCTTCAATTCCAGACACTGCGATAAAAATAACACATTTTACAGGATTATCTCTGGTCTCGGCTTACATGCCAATTTTGTTTAGTGGAATCCCAGACCGGAATTCCGATAGCATACGACAGAATAAGATATAAATTTTCGATCGGAAAATGGAGTTCCGATCGGATTTCCGATCGGAATAGTCTATCGGATTTCTCATCGGAAATCCGATCGGATCTTATTTCTGATCAACTTTTTGATCGGATTTTATTTCCGATCGGATTTCCCGTCAGATTTTTGTCCACTTTCCGATCGGATCCTATAGTTTTTGATCAAAATTTCCGATCGGATCCTATAGTTTTTGATCAAAATTTCCGATCGGATCTTATAGTTTTTGATCAAAATTTCCGATCGGATCCTATAGTTTTTGATCAAAATTTTCGGTCGGGTCTTATAGTTTTTGATCAAAATTTCCAATCGGAAATCCTATCGGAATTTTGAGCTGGGGAGTTTCCGCCTTTGTGTTGCACCTTTCGTCGAAAAGCTGAGTAAGGTAAATTTAGATATTGGATAGTTCAATAACAGATTTATTTATCGGAGGTTGCAATCGCCAGATGAGGATACTAATCAATACTATAAAGTGTTAGCGGATAGAGAAACAACGATTAAACTTTCCACTAATGCATTCCCTGTCCGTTCCTTATCTTAAAACAGGCAGATTGTGAAAGCTGAGTATGATAACCATTGGTATATTGACCCTAATAAACTAAGAAAATTGACACACTCACCTTTTCACGGACAAGTGAAACGTCGTAACAAGGATAAAGAAGCCGGAGAGCCTCATGTAAAGTTCGGAGACCAAAGGCAGGATCTTCCAAGTATTTGAAAGAAGGAAGTTTGATTGGACACTGGCGCTACAAATGCAAAAAACACCGGATAAATTCTCTTTGTTATCTTAAAACAGGGCTTTGGAAAACTTCCGGCGAATCCAAAACTCGCGACTTACCAAGACGTCGTTCCCGAAAAACCAGTAAGGCCAATCCGGCGCGTGACAACACAGTTGTTTGTATTCCTTACAATGAGGAAGACCTGTTATGCGAACCGGAAGCTGGGAGTAATCTTGGAGTCCCATCGGAATTTTTATGACACGTCTTGAGCTCGGGAGTTTGATCGTTTTGCCATCCAGATCACGGCCTGGTTCTCGTGAAGGTAAACGTCCAATCTGAAGTCAGCGAGAATGAACATTATATGCACTGTGAATTTTACTGCAAACGTTATCGACCTCTTGAGTTCAACACTAGTTCAACTGTATAATTTTCTAAACTCAAACATCTAGATTCGAATGCGACTAGCTTGCATGAATTTTCTTTAGTGTTTGGGCGTTGGCTAACCTGTCCATGTCCGTTCCAGCCCCAGCCCCAGATGCGCCCTCTGGTGTCGACCCCGAAGGTGCATTCGGAGCCGCAGTGGACGGAGTCGAAACGCGTTGCCGCGTCGTCGTTGCCCTCTTGGCTTTTGCCTCCCGCTTCCTGGCCGTTGGAACTCGTTGATCCGTCGTCGCTGAGGGACGACAAACTCTCGCTCACCGAGAACTTCTCCGGCAGAACTTTGACTCGCGTCGGGACGCTGATGTCCCTTATGCCGATGATGCCCAGCTGACCCTCAGGATTCCGGCCCCAGGTGTAAACGTGCCCCTCCTCGGTCAGCAAGGCGGAGTGGTGACAACCGCAAGAAATCTACACAGAGAAAGCCGCTACTATACATGCAATGGAAAGACCACTCGTTCTCTATTTCCCGACTTGTGAGCGAGAACTGCTACTGAGCCTGTGCTTTGTTTGAATATATCTTACACTCGTATCAGATATGTCTGGATATATCTAAACTATGTCTGAATACTGTGTTTCTAAACAATATATCTTACACTCGTATCAGATATGTCTGGATATATCTAAACTATGTCTGAATACTGTTTCTATACAATATATCTTACACTCGTACCAGATATGTCTGAATACTGTGTTTCTATGTCTGAACATATCTGAACTGTGTCTGAATATTGTGTTTCTATGTCTGAATACATCTTGTGAGCTATTTCTGAATATAACTGATATGTGTGATATATCTGATATGCCTGATTTATCTGATATATCAGATATATCTGATATGTCAATATATCTGATATGTCAGATATATCTGACATGTCTGATATGTCTGAATATATATGACACGAATACATCTCGCATTCTGCCAAACCGTTGAGTAACGAGAACAACGCCTTAATTAATTACACGTAGATATTAAGATTAATCCAAAAAACTGCCCTGTAAAAGTCCGGGTGTAACTTATGCGTGCGTTAACACGGCACCGTGTACGGCGCTGTTCTCAAACCGATTTTGAAAGTATACGAAAACGTTATCAATTGATATGAGCAAGTATCTTTTTGCCGCATATCTGCTTTTGAACAGAGCTCTATAAGAGAAAGTGGTTTACAAGCCTGTAGACATGGACTTACCTGCTTAATCCTTCCTTCAACACCTGAGGTGTCCACTAAGGACGGAAGAAGGTGGGGCTCTACCTGCACCGCAGATTTGTCTGGTGGCTCTGACGGTCCATTCAAGGCATCTGAAGCCCCGGTTTCTTCCCCTTTCTCCTCTTCCGTTTTCAGCTCTTCAGGAACGATTTTTTCCTCCTGAAAACACAAAAACACCCATTCATAGCTTGAGAATCCTACATACACATGAAATGATAATTTGAACAATGTATTTTCTATCTCTTGTGTTCCACCTTTCAGCCCCAATGCAGAGGAACAAGGAATTCAACCTAACTTACCGATTACTAAATCTAATTCAGCTTCATTCATTCGGCAGCGGATTAAGCGGTATCAGTCTGCAGTGAATCGAGGGACAAAGCACTTAAATCTAAGTTTATCGGAGCTAACCACGCCTAGATGAACTTTGATTTCGTGGTAGTAAGTACTAATTCTCCCCACGTCATGAGAGATTGAACTGGAGTGTAGCACAAGAGATAGAGTATGCAGTATTTATGTGACTGGACCACGCCCACTTGGATGTTTCCGGTAACTAAAAGGCTTATCACGCTTGCTTACTTGGACTCCGTTGTCGTCGGCATCAACTTGACCCGGAGTAGAAGCCAGAGTAGCATCAAGGACAACGTCGGGAACCTGGAGGAATACCTGAGCGTTTGAATGACCCTCTCCTGCGAAAGAGAACAAAAATCAAAATAAGTTCACATTAATCCCAATAAGTTGGATTCTTCATTTCGTATTCCAGCTTTCGTCGCAAAGTCGAACAGCACGATAAAGGGGAAACGCACAAGGCAGACAACTTAACCATACCGAACGGTCGCCAAGCCTGATGCCGCTTACTTCTCGGCGGCACTAAGCGGCATTAGGCCTGTCGACAACGGAAGGGAGCACTAGTGAAGCGAGACACAAAACAATTGAATTAACCTCGGTTAACCTCAGTTAAACTAACATAACTTTTGTTAACCTAACCCATTGTCTCACCCATTCGCTCCATTAAGGTTCAAAACTGTATAATAAAAATAAAAAAAATAATATAAAAAATAATAAAAAACGGGGTGTCTAGCTATTTCCCATTTTCAAATGCCCGGCTAATTCCCGGCTTTTCAGGATTTTTCTTTTGGCCGAAATTCCCGAAATTTTACTAGCTAATTAAAACTTAAATTAAGCTACTCTTTTATTTGGATCCTTCCCTCCCAAGAAACAAAGTTTAGGGGACATATTTTGTAAGTCATTTAAGTTAAAAAAGATTTTTTTTCTAGAAAAAAGAGAAATAAAAGGCAAAAAGGGTAGTGTTTTGAAGGCTTGGAAAAAAACGTTTTTTTTTTCAATTTTTCCATAGTTTTTTTCGTTTTTTTCCACAGCCATGGAAAAATTGGGAAAAATTCAAAAAAGCACATATTAGTAGTTTACGTTCTTGTAAGCGGATTTTTGCGTCTATGAGAGAGGAAATTCTGTCTAGAG
>Ga0058701_10000926_pt1 | contig 20130 bp, 16 predicted proteins | sample AgamicOrMae_FD_97039 | JGI IMG/M metagenome (GOLD analysis project Ga0058701, IMG submission 97039) | Agave microbial communities from Guanajuato, Mexico - Or.Ma.e | ecosystem: Host-associated > Plants > Phyllosphere > Phylloplane/Leaf | place: Guanajuato, Mexico | collected 2012-06-04
AAACCAGGATGAAGCCACCTGCCGAAGCTTCGGGGCTAAGCCGGGCTCTGACGTTTACGTTCAATGCCGCCTAGGGATGTTGTAACTGGTACCAGTGTCAAAATTTCTTGACTCGTTAATCATGGAGTAAACTCTCCATGACTGAATCTAGTTTTTTGACTTGCTTTGAAAATATTTTTTGTTCTTCGAGTATGAATTTTTGAGTACGATTCATTCATAATTTTTTTTAAAAAAGGAATAAAATTATTTCGATAAAAACACCGTTTTTGAGTAAGGCCTCTGATTGCATCGAAAAAAAAGTGATCTACAAGGCACCCTAAGAATTTTTGTAACAAATAACCCATGTCTAGCATTTACTTCGATACTTCAAAAATGCCAAAAGACTCCAAAATTCACTGTGTTCGAGTCACTGCGTGGCCTAGAAATGCAGTTTTGACTAAAATAAAAGCTTTCACATTATCTTCCTACAAATTTAAGGTGTCTTATTACATGTTTCTCGCTGCAGGACAATGTGGCTTAGAAAGAGTCAAGACTTAAGCAAGCAAAAGGCTTTTCGCATAAAGTAACTCGACTTTTATCCCCTCCATCATTTAGCTGAATCTTGAACCGCAAATATGACATAGCATCTCACCACGGCACCAAGGCGTCTACGCTAGAGGGAAGGGCGGCGCCTACGGGAGGGGGGGGGAGGACGCATCTATAAAAGCCGAGGGCTAGATGGGCGCGCCGTGGGCGCATGGCTTCTACAAATACGGTAACTTCTTCTTACCGAAGAAGGAATCTGCTGTCAGTGGTTACGAGTGTCTTCGACGTCAACTTGTGCTGGTCGTGTGCAGTTTTACCCCTAGTGCTTCAACTGTGCTTTTCCGAGTTAGAAGTGGAACTTTGAGTAGTGGAATCATGAAGATCTCAGTGAGTAGCAGTGGTTAATGTTTTCCTTTCCACTATGAATTTGGAAGGCTGAATATTCCATCCCTTTGGTTCCACCTTGCGTCGTCCAGCTGAGTGGGGCAACAGCAAAGCAAGGTGGATCACAGAGAGATACATCCAAGTTTAAAAGTGAGATTGTGCTGAAGTTAAGGGTGGGAATATTCTGTGACTGCATTGTTGATTGAGTGTTCACGTGTGGTATTCAGGGTGCAAATCACATTTAGATGGATATCCAGCTTTACGTTTTTGAAGTCGATGTGTGTTACTTTAGTTTTAATATGTAAGAAAGCTTTGCGAATTCTTCTGACAGTAGTAAGCAACTGACCCAGGCATCTATGAAGTTGCAGTTGCAAGCAAATGTTTCATGCAACCGCATTAAGTTAGCCATTAGCCACTGTAAACGAATAGTACAGCCATTCTATCGAGCTCTGTAGTAAATAATTGTCAGAGGTCCTCGTTGCATTTCACTGTTGCAAGACAGATTTGCAGGCAACTGGAATACTGAAAAAAGTCTTCACCTACTTGAGATATTCTTTTAACCAAATTCTAGCAAGCAATTTTACGTGGTTTAAAAGACTTCTGCACATAGAATTCAACTTCCCGAAAATGCGCGGTCGAAATAAATCGGCTGAAAAAGACTCAATGTAGACCTGACATAGATTCTACTAGAACCTGATTAAATCCAACCGATTGCAATGTAACCATGTCAGTATTGCCCTTTGATTGAATACTATCACTTCAATTTTATCATATCCTGATTCAGATTCAGATTCAAATCCAACCGATTGCAATGTAATCATGTCAGTATTGCCCTTTGATTGAATACTATCACTTTAATTTTATCATATCCTGATTCAGATTCTGTATCAGTATCTCAAAAACAACTCACATGTCCTTTAGATTAGAATCTGGTACAACCAATCAGAATCGAAAGAATCCGACCAGAAATTCGTCGTTCCTGATAGGGTTCAATCGAAATCTAATTACTTGCTTCAGGGTTCGATTGGATTAGGATCTCTAAAGGTATGTTTTACATTAGGGCAGCGACAGACATAGTTTTCACATCGGGACATACCGGCACTAATAAAACTGCGAATAATCAACGTCTTCTTTTAATCGTTTCAGGTATCTATTGCCTTGTTGGTGTTATTAGCCGCGGGGCCCATCTCATGCCAGCGCCTTCCCCGCAGCCGAAGCCGCCTGTCCACGGTGGAGGCCGAAGCTGCCGCGGCGGAAAAGGCCGAGGCCCTCAAGAAGATCAAGTCCAAGACGACCATGGAGGCAACCACCAACTCCTCAACGACGTCCAAAGATCCCTCACCGCCTCCCCCAAGTCCATCACCCCCTCCTCCAACGACCTCATCAGCCAAGCCCTCAGCTGCTCCATCATCCACCACCACATCAAACAAAACATCATCAACTTCAACCACGACACCTGAGCCGACCTCGACGTCAACCGGGGTACCGCCGCCCGTGTCCTCCGTCCAGGTGCGCATGGCGTTCGCGCCCGCCAAGAAAGCCCCGGAGGAGCGAACCCCGAAAATGGCACCTAAAGAAGACGAAGCCAAGAACAAGAAATCTCCGGATAATCAGGTTTGTAGGGTGCGATGCTTTGCGACATTAATTTAATGAGTTCCCTGCGAATTTTGTTTAGCGGGCTTGTGCCGTTTTGTTTCGAGGTGGCGACAATGACGAAACTCGCGCTGCAGTGGCGGAATTTGCGGTTTTCCTCAGACTTACGAAAGTTCCGATTACTTTCTCGCAAATTACTACGATGAATGATTTCATACAAACTTCATCTACCAAGCAAATAAGCGCTAATAGTGAAACATAATATTCCCTAATTTTGCTGCGCTTTTCTACGGGGCGATGGTATCCACAGGCCGAAGCTATGGAAAAATGTAGGGGTAGGCAATAAGAATATATTTTTGCTTATGTGTGGTTAGGATAGAACACTGTTGTTGGACTAGGTTACGTAAAATTGGGTCAGATTAGATCAGGCTACCAATATCCTAAGCTTCAATGAGTTTTGTAAGGTTTATTGAGGCTATATTAACACGCGTAAGGGTAATATAAGTTAAGATAGGTTAGGTTAAATTATGTTAGAGTAAATTGGGTTAAGGCTCTGATGAACAAGATTCATTAAGGTTACGTTCGGCTTGAGGAAATTTTATTAATGAAGTACAAGGGGAAGCGTAGCTTTAGAAGAAGGGTAACACCCTAGGGAAATGAGGAACCGGTGGAGACAGGCACCTATGTATTCCCCTTGAGACTGCGCGTAGATTTCTTTATCTCGACTTCGGAGTCAAATGTAAGCTTGTGATCTTTTCCTACGTTTTACAGGAATCTACAAAAGAAACCTCTAAGAAACCAGTACCAACATCTACCTCATCACCTACTAACACATCGACCAACAAGCCACCATCGAAATCACCCTCGACCAAGAAGCCAGACCAGGACGAAGAGCTGAGGGATGTCTTGAAACGGATTCACCAGGAGGTGCTCAAGCAGCCGCGCAACCAAGAATCAAAAAACAAGAGCACCACCTCCACGACCACCAAGAAACCTCCCAAAGGGGAAAAGGGGCTGGAAACGGCTGAAAGCACCTACGTACGACCACCAGTCATCCAACAGCGTGTGCAGGACACTGATGCCGCTCCTCTGGATGCACAGGCATCCATCCAGTCCTCCAAGTTCGTTCTGAGGGACCAGGGTCTCCAAATACTTCCTAGTTTCGTGAGGAGCAAAGACAGGTCGCGACCCCTCCCTCCCGGCACGGTCCGGCATATTCTGGTCCAGAAGCAGCCTCTGGTTGCCAAGCAACCCTCGCAGCGCCAGAGGTCTGATCCATTTGATGAGGAGGCCAACGGCAGCACTACGACCACTACGGCATACCCCCATATCCCGATTGTGCACTTCGACAAGGAGCAGAGCGCCGATGGGAGCTACAAGACCAGGTGGGTTTTGCTCAATAATGTTCCTCGCTAATACAAAAGGGGAATGGTTGTAACTTTCAAATATAAATCATTGTTCTGCTCAAAAGGATACGCCGTTAAATAATAGTATTGAGTTGGTCTGAAGCCCGTGGCTTTCTGAGATGCATAGCGCTCCAAGGCCTCGGTATTTTTAAATGCAGAGGAATAGAATGCGCCCTAAGCCAGCGTTTTATTGTCAGCCAGTTACGAGACGGCCAACAACATCTTCGCCGAGGAGACAGGGTTCCTGAAGAATCCCGGAGTGGAGGACCAGGAAGCTCTGGTGCAGCAGGGCTCCTACTCGTACACAGCCCCCGACGGTTCCCTAATCTCCGTAACGTACACGGCGGACGAACAGGGCTTCCGCGCGACGGGGACACACCTTCCAACGCCGCCCCCCGTCTCTCCCGAAATTCAACGCTCGCTAGACATCATCTACGCGCAGATTCAACGCGATGAGGTAACACCACATGACATAAGAATTAATTAGCCAGAAGTTAAAACTTGCTGGAATCGCCCTCTCAATGGGGCGAACATGTTAATTTGTAGACTGCTTTTCCTTGGTTTTTTAAAAACCAAATGTTAGTTACAATGATTATTTTGTGAAAAACCCCCGTTTTAGACGTTCGAAAGCGTATGGGTGTTTGAGTAAAACACGATTTTACACGGTCAGAGGTTTGAGTACAAAACCGAAGTTGGCAATAATATCCAAGGACTTGACAAAAGCAATTTCTGTCTTTACAACAAAAAATCAACCTTCGAGAACTGATATTACAAAAAACCAACCTCCTCAACAGTTCGCTTCACACAAGGACATTAGGTTTTCAATATTATTAAGGAACATGAAAACCACATTAATTTCTCGCGCATTAACAAATAGGCGTTTTCCTCTATGGAGCTGTTTTGGGGCAGCCGAAAATTTCTCACGTAATCGGTTCACTAAAAAAATCATATTGTTTGGAAGTCGTGACATCTTAAAGCAAATGCCATTCGGCTTCCATCCGGAAAGGTTACCGGCAGTCATTATGTTTTGCAGGAGGAAGCTGCGAGAGAAGCCGAACTCGAAAGACAAGGAGAGGCGTCGGAGACACACGAAGAGAAGCTCTCCCCGCCGACGACGGGGTCCAAAAGGGAGAGTCGTCGCTACCTCCCCAGGACGGACGATCACGACCAATTTTGACAGACGTTCTCAAAATCTTAGGAACATTCCGAAAAGACAGACCTTATAAAAGTAAAGACTACGACGAAGACTACCCCGATGAAAAGTTACTGGTCCCAGGATAAGGTAAAACGGGTGCAAGTGGTATTTCAACGAGTTTTTGAGGTCTATAAATACCCATGTCAGATACAACGGCTAGACTAAAGCTCTCGTTTAATATGGTTATTGACGTTTCTACAAAAAAAACTTACCTATTTACTATTTGTAGCCATTTTATCACTATACCGTGAACGGATTCATGTATGTGCAAGATACGGTCACGGGATAAGGGGAGTTCTCATGAGGAAATCGCATTTTTACACATGTTCTTTCATGATTGAAACACACTCTTCCAGCATCATATGGAGCCAAAATTTTTAAACCACTAAAAAAGAGTGAATTTCTGAATACATTACACGTCACCCGCGAATCTAAATAATGCATCGCTTTCTCCACATTTTCTTTTGGACATTAACTGCACCTTTTCAAGTCAGACTTTTGAACAACTTCCAGCCATTGCAGAAGGAAACCTAGGTTACTCTCAAAAACGTTTCCTGGATGATTTAAAAAATCTTCCGAGGAAGAAACCCAACAATGGAAGCGCGAAAAAATACCAGGACCTCTCACAATTCAAGTGAAAAATTCGTCATTTTCGACGAAAGTCGGACTACTGATTTGTATGCTACAATAAACAAGATTTTAATGAATCTCCAATGGACGAGACAACAAATATAAAATTCCGGTTTTAGATTAATTTAATCTCCTTTTTCGTCCGATTACCGGCGCTAGTTAGTGTTTTTATTTGATTTGACTCCAAACGAGACGATGTCTTTGAACACAAAAAGGTCACAGAAAAGTTACCCACAGTTGAGAAGGCCTTGACATTCACAGAGCGTGTGGCGCCAGTCGGTGGGAGGAACTTTGACACAACCATTCAGATTGGACTAAAACTTTTGTGTTGGTCTGTCTTTTTGATAACTGCTTGTTCTTAATGACAAAGAACAAAGTAATAACGTGTATTGAAAAATGTGATATTTTTAATGAAAACTAATGTAGAAGTCTGTTGTTCTTTTTTCTCGACACAACTGTCACAGCAAATTGATAAAGCAAAATGCCTGTCTATGTCGTGATAAACCTGCTGTGGGGTGCAAAGGCACTATGAATATATATTGAGCTCCGCTGAGATTTTTCCATGTGGTGAAAAGCGGCTAGCTGTCATAAGAACCAAAAACCACAAGCGCCAACGCCGCAAGCGCCAATCCGTAACCGCCAAACGAGAAAAGTCGCAAACGCCAAAGGTCTTAACCGCAATACGAACCTTGCCTAACCTAACCTAACTTAACCTAACCTAACATAGCCTAACCTAACTTGACCTAACCTAACCTATACGAACTTTGGCGTTTGCGACTTTTCTCGTTTGGGGGTTACGGACTGGCGCTTGCGGCGTTGGCGCTTGCGGCGTTGGCGCTTGTGGTTTTTGGCGCTATCGAATGCCCCCCGTGAAAAGCCAGATCAAAAAAGCTTAGCAAAAAACTTCCATCAATATGGCTGCTGACAGGTCTAGGTTGGAATAAGATCCGAAATACCTGTTGAACCAGTTTTTCTGTCGTGCGCAAACTGCACAAGGTAAGTGAGCAAAAGTCCTGAGTAGGAAGAGGGCTCCACAAAATAGGCACAGGATTATACAAGACAAGTTCAGGACAACCCTCTCAATACGCAATGATATTTCAATCACACAAGTACGACTATACTGTAAAACTAAACAGGTACGCGACCAAAATATTTTGTGTAAATGTCCATGACATCATGAACGGTGCTATGCTGAAGACATTTTAAATGCATTTTACGGCTATCTTAAAACTATGAATGAATTCATTGTTAATCTGGATAAGGAGATAGTTTTGGATTTAATTTTGAAAATAATTGATAAATAATCAGCGGAGTTGGGCCAAACAGATTTTGAAGAAATGCACCATGGATGTGCTTGATGTAACGTGATTGTTTTTAAGAGCGGAGATTTTCTTTGACTTTTTCTGATGAGTTGGAAAATTAGCTGGCAACCAAGCTTACACCAAGACGCTTGTTTTGCCTACCCACAGATATGTGGACGTCGAGGTATATTGTGCTCCTCCAGTGTAGGCAACCCACAAAGCGTTGCTATGTAGTGGGCGGCCTACCTAAATATTTTACGGAGTTATCATTTCTACGGAGCATGTCCAGTACCTTGCCACATACCATTTTTTATTTAAGTAAAAAGAGGTCTCAGTCAGTTAATACGGTTTGTATACCTTTAGGTTCGTTTGGGCCAGGATAGTTCAGGTTTGGTTAGGTTGAATTCTATTGGTTGTTGTTTTATTCTGTCCATTAAAAAAAACGGGAGGGGGGTTCGACGAACGTCCGAGCCCCTAAAAAAGAAGACACCTTCTATTTTACACGTACCTTGAAAATAACACCAGGTAACATTTATTTCATTTCAAAAATATGTCTGAAGATTGGCTTTCACATTCGGATGCTCAGCTTAAATGATAAATGGTCTAAAGATGGAAAATCTTTCGTCATGAACAAAAAATGCTGGCGTTGGAAGGCTCAAATGAGCCATAAAACACCGGTTTATGTTCATAAGAGGAGGTATTTAGAAAACTGATGTCATTGAAGAAATGGACCAAACAATCTCAAGATGGCCTTCTTAAATTCAATCCGCCATAAGAGCTCAAACAAGGAGCATTTTAAACGGTTTGGCATTGAACCACATTAAACGCGAAGTGCGAAAAGCAATCACAGAAATCAGAATGTCTTTCAACCCGGCGGAGGTGAAGGTTTCCGGGTAGAGGTAAAAAAATACATAAAACACTTACATTAATTTTATTTTGAACTAAACTTAGACGTTATTAGACACCACTGATAAAAAAAATATTTCATAAAAAAGAAAAAAAAGTTGGATTGCAAAAACAGTAGGTTTACTATCCCTAGTTTTGTAAGATATGATGTCAAGGGAAATGTACGATAAATTACATAATTTTGTGGAAAGGAAAAATTGCGCAGAAAATTTGTTTCAAATATTGTAATTTTGTTACAGAAAGGAAATCGACAAAAAAAGGAAAAAAAAAACAACAACAAAAAAAAACAAAAGAAAACTTGATTCCACTGTTTTTTGAAAAAAAAATTAAGGTTGCCAATGATTGTGAGTAATCATACACCTATTCAGGGTGGGTATTTGAAGTCCCTCTAGAACGTTTTCCTAAGATACAAGCAGTATTGTTGCTTAGAAAAGAAAAACAAAACAAAAAAAAACAAACATCATAATTAGCCTGAGACTTGCATGTCTAGTCAATACGCTTGGAATGAGTTACAATAATTATTGTCCTATTTTTTGATTGGATTTCAGACAAAGCAATCCCTTTTGTAACTCCCTGGCTGAAATTCCGTTATTTTCGAGCATAACGGTTCGACTATTGTTATGGTTCCCGCATGCATTGAGTGCGTACAACCACAATCTGATTAACTTGCCGCAACAACGAGATATTAATCACAAGATTTGTACAACAGCTTGTTTAGTTTGAGCATACTTCAAGACAATAGCTCCTTCTTTCCGCGTTGCGTGTTCATGAAATCGCGAGGTTTACATGCACGCAAATAAGAGGCACAGGCGAGAATTGAACTGTAGTCACCACAGATCGTAACGCGTAGGTCGGAGACGTTTCCAACTTGCAATTCAAAAGTATTTTCTTTCAGAAAACGAATCTTGAATCGACGTGTTAACAGGAAAAAATCTGAATGTTAGGGAAAATTAGTGTTCTCTATTTCCGACAATAATAATAACAATAATAATAATGATAATAAATACCTAAGAAGAGGCAATTGTATTCCAGACGGACTTATCCTCTACTTGCCCCTTCTATTGTGATAGGTTTAAGCATAATCTGCAATTGCCGTTTATCTCCTACCCTTAAGAAAGAAAGCGTCGCTAAACTTAATGTGGAACTTAACCTTGCCTGTTAGTGCGGATTAAAAAAAATAAAACACTTTTTTTTTCATGACACATAGAGAGGAGGCGTCTCAATAAAGTTACTGATCAAATTACGCGAGTTGATTTTTAGCGTATAACTGTGTTTCTGGTCCAAAAGGGTCGCGACAAGAGGTCGAAGTAAGGTCCCGCAGAAAACGGCTCATTTCCGGTCTAACCTAGCGTTACCGAACCTAATAAAACCTCAACACCTTAATTGTTTATACCTAAGGACAAAATATACTTGACCTCACATCTTGTCACTCGTAAAAATGCGAAGTGTATTAAAAAAATCGCAATTGCTGCAGAACATCTCAAGCGGGTCAATAAAAGTAAAATTATCCTTCTGACAGCCCAGTATTCTCCAACATTCGAAGACTAAAACCGATCCTATTTTAGACGGAACACGTGTCTCCAGCCCGGTTGACTTTCATCTGACAGGAATGGCCCACTTAAGGATAAGCAACGTCGTTAGTCTGTGTTCAAAAATACCGGAACACGCGTTGACAATAAGATCCTTACTACAACAGAATTTTGCAATCTTGCGATCGTGGGTCGATTTCCGACGACAGTCACTTCGCTTTTCAATCACTTTCAATTAAACGAGAGTTTCAACATAAAACTTCTCTGAAAACTGGAAAAGTCCTATAAGAGGTTGACGTGTCTCTACTCCACAAACCTTGCAAGCTCAGTTTTTGTAAACTTTAAATGAAAAATTATTCTAACTTTCGTACATCTCCTTTTCTACATTTTTAAAAGACAACGTAGCTGTTCCATTACAATTTATTATTTAAGAGTTATCTCCCCTTACTTTTAGCGTAAGAAATTTTAAATATTTAACGTATTCTATGACAGAGTCTCGGGGGGCAGTTGCGAAATATTTATGCAGGTCATGTTGCAAAAAATATGTTCAAGCGAAAATTGTGTCCTTGACAGTTCACCCCTTTTAATTAACATCGTCATCAAAAGAACAAAGAAGGTTGGTATTTTTGTGATTTAAGGGTGTGTCAAAGTAAGCGGCCAGCAAGTACCTATGGTGATGTAACCTAGTCACTCAAGTACCATTCGCTACCCGATGGGTACCCTTCAATAAAAGGATGTGTGAATTCTACTAGTAAATCACTCCTTGTTTACTTTGGACTTCCGTATCTTCCAAGCTGTCGCCATGTTCTAAAACATGACCTATCTAAACAGATTGCTGTTTTGAAGTTTACTGATTGATGCAATTGAATTCATGTGAAAACATAGAATAAACTTTGGCTGGGAGCCAATGAGAACAGCTTCACTTAAGGCAGAACAGTGAAGCTAATGTCAATGGTTTCCAGCGAAAATGCCCCGCTTTTTCCCCAGCATTTTTTTGCAACTAATGCAATAATGCAACTTTTTGCAGTAGTTTTACTTCAATTTACACGTCTCTAAAATAACCTATTGGAACCTTCATGTACCAAACGAAAGAAATCTTTCAAATAAAAAATAAGAAGAAAATGAAGGTTTTACAAATTAGTAGGTACTTTAACGTTTTCTATAACGTTTTCCTCATTCCCAATCAGCCCAATTCACCATATACTTGTCCAACCCTAAAAAACATAGCTTAAATCTAACCTACTGTATAGTCAAAACTGACGTCGTTGAAAATGATCATCCTGATGTTGCCTAAGAAAGCTTCATCAGAACTGGCCACGTTTACCTAACCTTACTCAAATTTGGTAAACGTAGGTTAAATTTAGGTAATGAGCCTCTTGTCTCGCTCCCCAAAGTGACGCTTTGCTGGGTGACGAAAGTTGGAGCAAAATGAAACACTCCACTTTTTAAATTTGTTGTTTTGAAAATTTTAGGTAGGACACTTACGCATGATAGGTGCTTGCATTAGACACGTGACCTCTGCACAGGTTCTTGGTGAAAACATTTTCCCGTCCTTCTCCTTTTCTGGGCGAACGGAGCACCATTGTGGAGTTAACAAAACAGGTGCGCGGTCATGGAAGCAATTAATAGAGAGGTACTCGAAAACCAATAATGTGGGGACCAAGGCCAAAAACATTGGCACAAAGGTAGCCAGACTTTGACCGACTTTTTTCCTTGTTTCTGCCGCTTTTTCCTTTGCGGTCCGAATGACAATGCAGGATGTTCAACGGAAAGGTAATAGAGAGGAGCAGATGAGTTGGGTTATTTCGAAAGACTCGCCAGGAGGGGGATAAGAGAACCTACATTCAAACCTGAAATCACAACGCGCCGTAAACACAAAACGTCTCCACCAAAATTTTAAAATAAATTAATTTTAAAAAATATATTTTAAAGGATGCAAAATCAAATCTCTTTTTAGTGATTTTTTAATGTAAACATTCCGCGGGCTTTTAGAGTTGGAACTTTCCGGGAAGCTGTCATAAGCGTCAAAAACCACAAGCGCCAACGCCGGAATCGCCAACCCGTAACCGCCACACGAGAAAAGTCGCAAACGCCAAATGTCTGAACCGCAATACTAACCTTACCTAACCTAACTTAACCTAACATAACCTAACATAACCTAACATAACCTAACTTAACCTAACTTAACCTAGCCCAACCTAACTTAACCTAACTTGACCTAACCTAGACAAACTTTGGCGTTTGCGACTTTTCTCGTTTGGCGGTTACGGACTGGCGCTTGCGGCGTTGGCGCTTGTGGTTTTTGGCGCTATCGAATGCCCCCCGAACTTTCCTACATCGGTGCAAATAGTTTACTCTCAAGAAGCTAATCACATCAAACATTTTCTTAAATCATTTCAAACTTTCGTATACTTTTTAAATCAGAGATTCAAACCGAAGCCGCCGTTTCAATGGTGCTCTCAATAGCTGCCCGTGGAAGTGACATACACTTATGTTTTAGACTTGAAGAAATTGGAAAGAAAAATTACAACTTATTTTACAAAACTTTCATTTCAACGAAACGAAGTTCTGAAGCTTTCAAAGAACCTAACTTATACCTTACCTTAGGTAACCTTACGTGACTAAAGCAAAGGTTAAGGAGTGAGTTCTGTCCAAAAAGCGAGCGAGACCTACTTTGCCTATGATTATTTAGCCTCTCAAAACTACGCACAGGCAAGGTCAAAATGCATGTTTTACTGGGGCTATCAATGTTTAAGGGTAGCACAACTTTTGACCTCGACTGTACTCTCAGATTGGAACAACCGATTGTTTAATGGGCGAACTCTAAAGTGCTCTGGAATTGCAGAAATCCAAAGCGAGCGTTCAGGTAAAAATAAGTAAATTACCATTTCTCAAACTAAAATGGCGGTCTTCCAGCGCTCTTTAGAAACGAAATGAATTTGGTTACAAAAGGTTTTGTAAGTGAAACGACAAGGAAAAAGTGAATACATTTGAAACACTGTGGCTGAAAAATGTCGGTTGTTCAAAACGGACGCTCCTTGACCTGGCAAAATCCTAATTTGTCATCGTGGCGAATAATTTGCCACATTTTGACGCCTTTCGCGCGACGCGCACAGAATCCCGTTTCTGTGAAGATCAACTCAAGTCAGGTTGACGTACGTTCGAGATTTATGCCTACCTGCAATGACAAACGGATTCCATTTTTCACGGCCAAATCAGCAACAGAAGCCAACTGCCTTTAGGTCAATCCAACTCACTATACAGGTACTTTGGACCTCATCACCATAACATTAAGGTGAATGAGGGCTCCGAAAAATATTCAAATTAATTTCAACCAAATTGTTATTTTTAAAATACTGTATCTATTTTCATAACTTTTTCGCTACCTTGAAGCCCAACAATTATCGGTTACGTGAGGCTATTCGGTAAGATAAAAAGTTTAGTTTAATCCAAACTTCGCAAACCTCATCCCACTGACAAATAGCAATACTTTTGATTTGTGTATTTCTTCATATACCCAGTTTGGGTGCGAAAGGTAAAACGGTACAGTAAGGTATTAACACCCGTTTTCAAGATGGTAAAACCTACAGCCAAATGGAAACCTCTCGCTCAACCCATCCCATTGTTATGGTTAATAGTGAGCTTATCTTGAAAGCTATACCAAACACGGCCAGGTGCCACCTTGCATCCATTCCCCAAAATAGGTATAACCCCAAAAAGGTATTTTATCAGTACAGAAGTCATGCACTACTTTAGATTACGTAAGGAATGATTAGGTAAGTGAGGTATGAGTAAAGTAGAGACATTCTCAACGATTGATATTCGAATGTAGCCCTGCTCAAGTTTCGCTGCTGAAAAGAGCGCCCTCGAGACGCGTTAAATTTTGAATTGAGATGTAATCAAAAGCATTGTTTGTCGCAACAACAATAAAATATAGTCAATAAAGCAGTAGATGTTGCAAAGAGCGTGGCCTGGCGCCGTCCAAAGGGCAACACCATCCACCAAGTCATTCACTCCTCACACCCACAGTCACTCCGGTCTTCTCGGCGTACAGCACGTGATTAAAATAATCCAATTCATTGATTTGCGTGGCTTCCGCTATCAAAATGTCACTGACACGCGGTCACGAAATTAGTCCCAATGGGTTATGCGAGCTGTCCCACACCCCACCGCCACCGGGACCGCACGAAAAGAAATAGTTTCTATTAGCCTTATTATTGCCAGTGTAAGTCATAATATTCACTCTGCCATTTTTTTACTGTTTGAATTTTCTCTGATACATCAGATAATACTGAAACGGGGTCGTATGCTGAGGGAAGAGGTTAGTTATAATTGGTTGCTCCTCAAAGTTTAAATGTTTGCTGTAGGCTCAAATTAAACTCTTTTTAATCCGCTCTCTTAGTTGGAAAAAAACTCTCTGAGCAAAGCATCAACTTTGCACAAAAATGCTCGCCTCCTTCTTCACAGAAAAGTAAAATAACTATACACTTAAACACAAAATATCCCTTCATTCGATGCAATGCCAAGTAAAATGTACAGTCTAATTTTAAATCAGTGAAAATCTCTGAAATTCAGCAAAAAATCACTGGATTTCAGTCAATATATCTCCACTGATTTTTTTTTCACTGGTTGTACATTGACTGAAATTCAGTGTATTTTCACTGAATCTCAGAGACTATCACTGATTTAAATTTGGAGTATAGAAAAATGAACCTTAATCCTTTCAAGTTTATCAAAAAAAGGTGTTGCGACTAGTAAACTCATCGAAAGAGTGTGGCATTTTGGTTGTAGGAAGTTTCCTGTCCTAGGATATGCAAAATCACGTCCCCTTCCACCTGAAAATACCAACCCACAAGACCAGCGAATCGCATTACATAATTGGAAAATCCTTCGACGAGACATAAGGCTTCAAGTAATAGACGCTTTGTCCTTAAAGTGCGACCCCGACCGAACAATCCTCAGGACTTCGGCGCGTTTCCAGAGCATTTCATCAGGATGTTTGATGCGCGGAACGATGACCCGCTGGAGAGCCGAGAGTTGAGCGCGCCATCTGTGGGGCCAGTGATTAGGTTGGCGATACTTTGCGATGCGTTTGGCCAAGCGGACAAGACGCGCTCCAAAAACGTAACAATGAGGCAATGCGATTGCGGGACTACAGGCAAGCCAACAGCTTCCGTACGAACTAAAAATAATAAATATGATGGGAAGTCAACTAACAAAGCTTTTTTCGCAATCCTATGAGTGATTACCTCTGAGCGAGACAGATATATCGCTCTTCATATGGGCTCACTCCTTTTTTTTGCTTTGATGACTTCGTCGTTAATCGGAATGGAATTGAGGTGCGATCTAAAACTCAAGATGCAGGGATTTCTATTTCATGCATGTCATCTAACAAGCTGCGGTGGATTTGGAAGGTGGAATATTGTGTTCCACCTTCTTCTCCAAGTCGCGAGAGCGAGACACAAAACCTAACTTAACCCAGAGTAACTTAAACAGCTTTGAAGCCTGATGGCGCTTCTCGATGACGGTTACTTCTTCCAAGAACTCAGTGGCATTGGCTTCAGCTGAACGGAGCAATAGCGAAATCGAGCATGAGATATTTGACCAAACCAAACTCAGGTTAACCTCGTGAAGGTTTATTCCTTTGGGAGGTCGAAGATCAGAAGCACAGCTGCCTACCGCTCCTCATCTGATGATTAGTTCAAACGGGCTTGTTTACACTTGGCCAGGTTGATCAGGGTACGTAGGATTAGGATTGTACAACTTAGGTTAATTTAGATTATCTGAGATTAAGCCAGGTCTCGCTAGATTATACATAGCTCCGCTAGGTTACGTTGGATTACCTCAGGCTGCGTTCAAGGTTAGGTTAGATTAAGCCAAAACCGATTTTAAGCGTTTTCTTAGTACTTTCCTCTTGAGAAAACCTATCAGGTCAAGCGTTTAAGTGGGTCACGATAGAGACGCTATTCAACGCGCAATCCCGGTGTCTGGGTTCTTATGAGTGGGTCTTTAAAGAAGTACAACTAAACTTCAGGATAAATTTTGCAGGATGATAAAATGTACGGCATGAGTTTGTCTTAAATATTGGCTGCAACTGCTGCAAGACTCATCGGTGACTCAGAACGGAAGCTGCAGATGGTTGGACCACGTGACTGTTTTAGTCGTGAGGCGTCGCGCTGAGGAGACGGTCGGGGTCCAGGCGCCAAATACGAGGCGCCTCCTGGTGAGCCGAGCACTAGGATTCATCTTGGCACCGCGGGTGAGCCAGCGGAGCTACGAAGCGCAGGTCGGGTCGAGTGTTGTCACAAGAGCGAGACCGGCTTGACGAATGCAGAGTCGACCGAGGAGTTGGGAGATGCGCGAGAGTCACGGCCACCTTGATTGGACGTGTCAGCCCGCTCCGCCCACACCATACCCGCGTTCAGCTGACGAAATACGGCCACGAGTTTAACGCCACCTTGAAAGTGTCTACCCTGATCCACGTGAAGAATGAAACCAAGCTTGATTACGCCTAACCTAGGCTCAAGAGTTCGGCTTGACTTGTCCAAAGATAACCGTACCAAAAAAGCAACGAGGTTCATGAGGGAATGTTATTCTTCATCTCGAGATAATCTTCGCTACCTTCTTCCACCTCTAAAGCAATTGTCTGGGCTGATAACTTAAAGGTTCACTTTACCACCACCTCCAAATAAACCTCACCACCCTCTCAGCCAAATTCTTCCTCATACTCTTCTAAAACTTTTAAAAAATGTGCCAAGACCAATGTCCATTCCACTACCACCCCGGCGATTTTCTACAGATTTTCTGCATCCTCATTCACTATACTCTCTCTCCATTCTAAAGAGACTACTGAACGAAAAACCTTCCTCACTGGATCTCCTCCGCACAATGTTCATTGTGCTTCCAGCAAATAGAAAGCAAACAAAACATAAAAACTTTATTACCAGAGAAGCCACAATTCAACAGTGGCAGTTTCAACGATGTTTCAAAATGATGCCATTTTCATCACAACCTCCCTGAGTGCAGAGAAGATCATAGGTGAACGTCGTGCCTTGGAGAGACTTTCAGGGCTCTAGCGACTAAATTCGGAGGTGTGGCGCCCAGCTGCTGAAGGGTAAATACGGCAGGAATTTCGCCATAAAGTTAGCCAGTCGCACTCTCTTTGAAGGACAAGAGCAAAGCACCCCACCCCACCAAGGGGGTCTCCGTGACTGCGCACGCCAACATCTCTGAGGCAATGACTAATCACCCCACTTCCAAAAGGTGGATCTCCACGACTGCAAATGCATTCGGACTTTTTGCCGAACGCCAACTTTCCCTTGCTACGGGTAAAAAAGGACCGTTAATACATCTGGAAGGTGGGCGGTTCTGTGAAGAGGATCTCAAGGCCCAAATGGCAATATGCTCGATACATTTCAGGTTATAGAAAGTTATCCCACCTTTGGTTTACAGTTAAGTTCGTTTAAGTTAGCTGGCTTACGGTATATGGTGCGTAAACCTGGGTTAGGTAGAGTTTACGATAGACTTAGGTGAGACAATAGGCTAAGCAGACTCAAGTTCTGTTACATGGAATTCGGTAGGTAGGGTAAAGTTAGCTAACAGCGAGACAGAGCTTAAAAAAGGATGTAAGGAAGAGGCTGGTTACATTGGCATTATTCACCGAGAGTAAACTTACTGACACCAATCACAACAAAAATATGCTTTGCAGTAGGGAAAAATACCAGGTATACCAGGTCCGTTCTCAAAACAGATCGCGCCGACTTGGGAGACTGGCATGCTGGGAACACAGGCCAGTCAGTTTCTTCGAGAGAAAGAATACGTTGAGGTCGATAACCATCATAGAATTACTGTTCACAATATAATAAGATGAGTCACTTACCTTTGTGAATAAAGGAGAGCGGCGCTGAGCATAGTGTCCGTCGACCTATCGGATTTGGCAAATCGTTTCGATTAGAAGAGGACAAAGAGGTCCTGCAGAGCGAATTCTTCTTTCTCAAGGCGGAAGCGTTCACTGGCGAAACCACGGGTCAATATAATGCAAGTCGATTGAAATTCAAGACGGCGTACAAGTGATTAAAAAGCTTTTACGTAAACTGAAATATTCGTTGGGCGGGACTGCGATTGCCCAGGCCCTTGTGACCCGGGAAAACGATTGACAAAATATGGTGAAATAATTGTGTTAATAATAAGACGTGACGTCACACGGCGTCAACACATCAAGGGCCTTGTTCGCATCAGTCACCTTCGTGTCCACATATTATCGAGGAGTGATATACACGCGGCGTGAGTTACATCATTATTGGAATGGAGCTCTTGAAAACACATCTGTTTTTGCGGCTGGGTGCCTTGGCCGCTTATGGGTACTGCATCCTGATCTCCTAGAGGTCACCGTAACGACTATCCGCGAATTTATGATTTTTAGCCACCTCGACACGCATGCTAACGGCACTGTTTGAGTCATAGGAAAATAAGCATTCACGGAAATATTGGTGAATTGAATTTTTATACCACCTCAAATTTTATCCCAAGCCGAGGGAGCAATAAAAGGCATGTCTTAGAAAAAAATTCGTGGGTTTATATGAGTCATGAGAAATCCTTCGTCATTAGTTCATAAGACCTAATATCATGGGGTCATGGGCAATGTAAGAAATAGTACCCTGTAGAATCGGAAGAGTTGCAGGAAAGAACTCCTTAAATGTACTCTTCAAATAAATCGTTCACTACAGAGCAATAGGAGCTATAGGAATACTTCCACATGCGGCGATAGGAGCTAGAAGAAATAAATTCCTGAATGGTTTCAATGTTTCGGCGTCTCATAGAGTAACACGATGGTCCCATAGAAATGGGATTTTTTCAAAGTTTTTTCTTTCATCCTATTTTTTTATTAAATCTGATTATAATTAAATGGAACATTACCTTATCCATTAAGATAATCCTGATGAAGGTGATAGTAATTATCACTTCCAGCTTCGACAATAACTTCCAATTTTTATGAACAAAACAGTACAAAAAAACGCATCTACCAACAAAATTCTACTGTATTAGAAAAACGTTCACAAACGTTGGACTTCGGAGAGAGGCTATCACAAAAACCATCGCTTCGGCCGTACCGAATCTGTGGTGACTTTTGGCCGGCTGGTACGCTTGGCTGGGTCAGTATCCACACAATGTAAACAACTATGCGTCAAGACAGATTTCATCACAATTGAAAATCTGTGAATCAGTCGGCGGACAGGCCGGCAGCTGGCAGTCAGGCGAAATCCGCTACAACCGCCTCGTTCACACGGAAATAGCACAGCCTCATGAAATCGTCGCTATTGATATGTGTGCCACCAGCACTTGACAACCCCATCAAACTCCGAAAAAAGAGACCTCTTCCTTCAGCAATCTCTCCATTTAGAGAAGGAACCTATCCCAACATACTCGGTTGTACGTCGTTTATACACTCTTGATGAAATGAAAGGTGTAACTGCGGTAGAAGATGAGGACAACGAGTTTTCATCAAACTCACGAAAGGAATTGTTTTTCCTGAAGCAGAAGCGAGGTAGAAGTCGGTATGTGGTACTACTGTGATTAAAAACGAATGGTAATTGACGAACGCAGAGAACCATTCTCTTCCGAGAAATCGGTCAATGCGTTCAAGTCACCACAATCAAATGTCTGGCGCTCAAGTCTCCAACAACATCATAGTGATAGCAAGAAAGGTTGCCAATCTAAATGGATGGATGTACTTCGAATTGATCCGACAGATCATTCCCGGGAGCAGGGCTAATTTAGGTCAAAAGGCCTTTCTTTTCTCTCCTATAGGGGAGGAAACTTTTTTTAGACGCCTGATCGAGAAACATAAAGCTGCAGAACTACTAGTGTAAGAAGGCTAAAGAACCAATGTCGCCCGACTTCGGGGAAGAGAAGGTCAAGCTAAAATACATTAGACCTAGTTAGGTTATAGTGATGTCTCGAAATGGGTGCCAAGCGATGCTCTTATCACAAATTTACACAAGCTCCAATCAAAGCCAGCGTTATATCATAAGCTCCGTCGATCCCCTTCCTAACAAGAAGGTCAAGAGGTTCAGGTGTGGTCAAGGTGGCGTTGGAATACAGGCAGTCACTGCTCGATTTTAACGGTTGTAATTCCCACTTCGTATTCCACCTGTTTGATCTTTTATGATATAAGAATGAAAGACTTACAACCGCGTACAGGATAGGTCAACATCGATTATCTTAGGTTGATCTATTGTTGAATCGATAGGAATACTGCATGATTCACAGAGGAGGTTCACTGTCTTTGAGGTCGTCCATTAATGTCGCTACGTTTTAAGCCTAACCATATCACTGTATTTATAAGACGCTCCACTCGCCATGCTAACTTAGCCTGAAAACACTCAATTCTTAGTAGCTGGGCGCGAGGTAAGCGGTATGAAGCTTAAGGAGAGATCAGTCAGTTAACTTCAAAAGTCTTGATCCTCGCTCCACATTCAGCTTGGCGATGAAAAATGGAACAACGAGGTGCAAGATTCATGATTCCAAATTTACAGTATTGCCTACCGGCCACGCTATGGGCTGCCCAGCAGCTGCAGTGACCATCTCGTCCGCTCTTAATTGCCCCTGAGGCAATCCAACTCGGAACTGATTGTTAGTAAAATTGGGAAGGAGGCTAGTCT
>Ga0058701_10000927_pt1 | contig 20128 bp, 12 predicted proteins | sample AgamicOrMae_FD_97039 | JGI IMG/M metagenome (GOLD analysis project Ga0058701, IMG submission 97039) | Agave microbial communities from Guanajuato, Mexico - Or.Ma.e | ecosystem: Host-associated > Plants > Phyllosphere > Phylloplane/Leaf | place: Guanajuato, Mexico | collected 2012-06-04
AAGTGAGTTCGTTGATCCCAATTTTTCAAAAGTTTTCTTAATGTGTCGTGACCTAAAGAAGGTTTTTAGACCACATTCATTGATTTCTGTACATAAGACCTACCCCGCTCGTACTACCTTAAATAAATCTTTCTGTTTCCGAACGGCATCGCTGGGCGGTAGTGGGTTAATACTCTTGCGAAAGATGGTTTTCATAAAAATATTAACGCATGAGGGTCTATTTAAAAGACAGGCAGATTGTCTTGAGTTGATTATGTTATTGTAAAGAAAGGTGATATTTGATGTGCTGGAAATGAGGGACGAGGGGAGGGAGCAGCAGTGAAACAAAGCCATTTATCCCATGCGGAGCTGCGCTTTCATTTCTCGTTATCTTCCATTGCACACGCACTTCCTAAGCCCTTTCAAATAGGTCATTAGGTTGACTCAAATTTCAATGAGGAATTACTGCGTTTTTACTTTCCGTGGATTCCCGACGTCCTACGGCATCAATGAGCCCAGTGAAGCGTAACGCATTCAGTCGACGGTGCATTCAGCCGCCGCAGCTGGTTTGCCCACAAAAAAGCGCGTCTCCCACTCCAAGGAAAAGCTCCGCCTTCCGAGAAGGAAAGGGGAGGGGGAACGAAAACGAAAGGGGAACAGAAACAGGATTCTGAGTTTGCGCGATCTCCCCTCTCTCTCCCCCAAACTCCGTTATTTCGCTCGTTCAGGTCCGCCATTTGTAATCCGGAGCGTTCTCATTAGATGGGGATGCCCCGGATTACAAATGGTGGACCTGAGCGAGCGAGAAAACGGACTTTGGGGAAGAGAGAGGGCAGATCGTGCAAACACAGAATAGAAAACCTAGGTGCTCGCCGCGTGCGAAAAGTTAGTGGTAAAAGATCGTTTCATTCACTCGGAAATCTTTGAATCGGTTCAGATTCAGAAACTCATCAACAGAAGTATTATCAGTTCAAGGTTCGAAACGTTTCGATTTTTCACCAAAAACTGTTATTAGACCAAATGTACCACAACAGCGCTTTTTCCTTTAGCGTACTCATCCTACTGCCCCTTCTATATAGTTAACGCACCCGCTATTAAGCTTTTTTTGATATCATGAAAGATTGATTAAAAAAGGGAGTCCGAGTGGTCTCCGAAATGAGTTCCCGAAATGACTCTCCGAAGTTTTCTCCTCTTCTTTCATTGCGTTTTGTACTTTTTCAAGCGCACAATATGTATAGGGAAGTTGATATCCAAACTTTCCAATTAAGTGCAAACACCCAAACTTCTCTACTCACTTAAAACTTTTCTGAACTCTTATAAAATACTTAAATGTTTCCTCTTAAATTCCTTAGGGCTGCCGACGACCTGGAGAGATGAGAACTTCTATCCTGGAATGTTTTGCAGAAAATTGAAACTAGTTTACTGTTAGAATGTACCAGATGATAGTTGGAATATTCTACAAAAAATCCCGATGTATTACACCTTCAATGAGATGACCCTCAACGGAATCGACGTCCACGAAGAGCTATCTATTCCCTTCTTAGGGAGAAAAAAATGTTACGGTACCTAAAATCGATTTGTCGTGCGCGTTTAAACGCAGTAAAAATAAATCCCCATTTCGGGGAATGCTATACCTTTTTTGGGTATGAAACTAAAACGGGAGTAGTGCGTATTTTGATAATTTTTCGATGTAGATCTATGTTCAGCCACAAGAATAGAAAGCACTCGCCGAAACGTTTTGAATGATATGTCTGAACATACGCCTATCGTGAAAATATCAAAAATAAGTGACGCCCCCGTTTTGGTTTCACACCCAAAACAGGAATGGCATTCCCCAAAGCGGGAGTCTTGTTTTTACTGTGAATTTTCTTACTTATTTCGGACGGGATATTTACTAATCGACGTAGATTCAAAGATGAGAATTTAACCTATGTTAAGGAAAAGAATGGCGCAAATCCGACGATTTTTCAACGCGAAGGAATCCATTTCTTCTCCGAAAAGAGTTTGATGTGGAAAACTCGTAGATTCCTCGGTGAAAAATCGTCACGTCGACGCAGTGTGGATTTATACGTTTAATAGACGTATATTTTACGTGAAAAGGGAGTAGTTGAGGTGTTCGACCTTTCCCTACGTCGAATAAACGTATTTTCCACATGTAATTTTCAACAGCGATCTCGTCGACGCTATTCACGTACATTTCACGTGTATTCGACGCTGCTGTCCCAACAATCAGTAACGAAAACATAACCTTCGTTTACGTAACTGGGCTGTTATCGCTTCCTCTCATGATTGATTCCGTGTGGATCACATATGTTGGAAATCCGACCTTTAAAATTGAGTCTAAGAAGGACTTTGTCAGTCGGTAGACTTTTGTACGAAAGGTATTTACCAAAGGCCTGTCACATGACAGGCTAATATCAGTCTCCCAAAGAAGCCTTTTCTGAACTGTTTCGCTGCGTTTGGCGTCATAATGCGAATAACAAGAATTACTACAATGGACAAGATTTCTTTTTCCCCATGAGAATAATTGGTACAGACTTTTTTGGGTCACAAGTGGGGAAATTCACTTACGCTGTGTAACACATGCTAACGCTTTCGCGGCAAGTTCGTAAACTATCAGTTGATGAATTACTCCGTAGGTCTAGAACTACTGAGTGGCGGCAGAATTTTTTGCTTATTCCATAAGTACTGTACACAGCCCCTTTGCCGTGCTGGCAGCCCTTGCTTGCACGAAGCATATACCTTATCAGTAGCTTACCGAAGTCAGGAGGGAATATAAAGAACACGCCTCGCCCCTCCCTCCTCTCCCCTAACGATCTCGCCGACCCCAAACACACTCACCCCCTTGCGAAACCGGCTAGGCTGGCGTTTCGTTGAGTACTAGTGCCTTTGGTAAACTCACTAACAGCTCCTTATTTCGCAATTTTACAGCCATTTTATTTTATCGCAAAAATATCGACGACGCAAACATTTCGAACGTGTTTCCCGATCGAACAAAACGCATCTGAGGGTCTTTCTCGTGAAAATTGGTTAACATCATGTAACTAAATGGATACATTTTAGCCCGGAATGAGGGGTAAGAAGTACTTAACTCTGCATATCAGATAAGACGGGGCTGTATGATGGTTACTGTAATTACTGGATGTTCCTTTAGCGGCGTCGTAAGGTGTGACGGTTCGCTTTCGGGAGAAGAAGGACGTACACTTACGTCAGTAGGTTATGACTAAGCATCTTGTTTTTATCTTATTATATCTGCCTCTGTGATACTTTCGCATAAGTACAGTTGGGGTCATAAGCGGGCAGCCAAACCTGATCTGGAGACTGTTTCTTCATTAACTAGTTTTAGCAGCAACGCATGGACGCGGTTATATCCATAATATTTTTTTCATACCAAAAGTAATAATGATATTTACTTTCAAAAGTCATTCGTTTTGACCGCTGATATCCTGCTGTCACACATAAGAACAAGAAAAAAAACCTTTTTTTTCTTACCAAGTCCACAAAAATAATAATTTAAAATAAATAAAAAAAACTAAGCAACAAAAGAATAAGATATTGTTTCCTAATTAAAATTAATTTGGTGAAAATCTGAAAAAATAATAATTTGTCCGCAACAAAAGATTTGGTTGATACAAAATATGTTCTGAAAAAAAAAAGACAAACCCTAAAACGCTGGCCCAATTTCTTTGCCGAAACATAGCTCTTCCGGTGCGTAACACGATGGCTTCAAATGAAACTATACTAGTTGAAAATGCTCGTTCAAGAATGTACTTATTCCAATGCGTATAAATTGCAAACAGTACAGTTTTGAAACAGCATTTTCAACTACTACAGTTTCATTTGATGTCATCGGAACAGAACTTACAAGAAGGAAACGGACTACGATAACATCAACAACTTTACGATACGCATGTTTTTTTTTTTTACCTTCCGACCAAAAATTGGAATATGACTGGCTAAAGCAAGTATTATTATCATGAGCGTCGAAAGTAGTTGCGGAAGTGAGGTAAAACAGTGCCTGTGCACAAATATTCGAAATGACGTAATATATTATTAAGAGCTTATGTATGAGTTTCTCTACATAATGGTTACTTCGAGTGGAACCCATTTCATTGAAACGAAACCCGATCGGAAACTTGTGAAACCGATTAAATAAGTTTCGCTGAGGATAACTAGAATAGCAATTCATTTCAAACAATTATCGGCATGGCAAAAATCCAAAAAGCCCAGGGAGATTATATCTCTATCTCTCTGTGGATTCGACTGTGCTCAGAGCCCATGGCGAGGAAAGTTGGGTCCCTGATTGGGATTTCTTCTTTACAACGGACATTTTTTTCCTGTTGATCAAGGCTAAATAAAACTCCGCAATTCCATCTTGTTCACAGTAACGTTTACTGGCAAATCTGGTAACGTTTACTCGCCCATAAAGTTAGCTTTTTTTGTTTACTATTTTTTTTTAAATTTAACTATCGCAATTTCCTCCGTGGATTTTCGTCCTTTCATGACTACTCATATTTTACGTCGATCAGCATAAAACTCAAAATCTTCGATTTAAGCCTGAAAATAAGTCATTCAATACTTCATCCCGCATTACAACCCAATCAAAATTGTCACAGCATTTATTGAATTTATGCTTCGTTTGACGACCGCATGCGGAAAGTAAAGCTTTCGGGGATGTGATTGTTTCTTTTCAAGATTGCTTTTTTAAATTGTGTAATCTGATTGTACAGAGGTGACCGTTCGGTCACTCTCGCGTCACTTTATCCCATAACGGAATAATTTTTCAGATCAGCCCATAAACCAATTCCAATTATTATTATTATTAAAAAAAAACAAACAAACAAAAAACTTTAGCTGTTTTTAACGGCTGTAATTAAGGGAAATGTCGAAGGGCATCATTTGTGATCAGACAGAGTAAGGCCTGTCCTATTCAAGGGATGAAAGTCCTACAGGTTTTTAACCGTACCGATTTATGTCAGCTTGCAGCAGGGCCGCGCATTTTCCCCACAAATCCGCTGACTTATATTACGCGAAAAGAACTGATCAAAAGCTACCAAATCCTTCGAGCTTTTTTCATTAAAGTATGAAAATAACAAAGGTTCTGCATGTACCTTGTTGAGTCATTGGAATAGACCTATCAATAGCTGTATTGGACAGCTCTCACTGAGCCCTTTCGTTTGATATGGCTATTGATAGTCTAGCTTGAAAACTGGCCGTAAAACTTTGTTTGTTTATTATATCCGTTTTATCTTCAATTCCCATGTCTTTTAATTCTTCACATTTGAGAGGCTTTGTTTTATTCTTCCGTTGATTTGAACTCCTCCGTGAACTCAAAAATGACTTTAGATGGCATTAACATCGGTAACTTCCCCAAAATACCAAAGAAAAAAATTAAATTAATGCATAAAAAAAGGACAAAAAGACTCTCTCTGCTCTGCTTGTTAACAGAACTGAATGGAGTCCTCAGAAGTTATACGTGTATTGGTTTGAAAGAAAAAGAAAAAAAAAGCACAGCAAATAGAGCGAATGACACAAGGCAATTACTGCAGACGATTTTGAATCAAATATCTAAATAGATTTCTTCCGAAGACGAAATCGGCATTAAGTATTTCCTCGACACGAAGATTGCACACTCAGGAATAACAACAATAATAAAAAACAACAAAATTTGTACGTAACCATTTTAGCTGAGCTTGACTTAGCTGCATCGGAGGTGTATCCTTAATTAAAAAAGGGAATTAAGCAGGATTGCGCAATATGGAAGGCGTTAGCTTGAAACAAATAGGAGGAAATGATAATTATCCAAAACGGAAACCAAAATAATACTGAATTAACAACGCGAATATTTAATGGTATGGCCATTACTGAGGGCTCCGAATATATTCTCGAACTGATGTTTTGGGGAACTTCCAATAAATTAATAATACATGTCGTTAAGGAGCTCTTTAAGGGAACCTCACAATTAAAGAATTACAATTTTCTTTACGCAGCTTACTTTTCAGGTTTGGGTTCGAGAAGTATGACGAGGTCACGTACCTGAAACAAAGCAGAGAAAATATGGTTAGGCCCACAAATGAGATAAAGAAGTATGATTTGCGAAAAAGATACAACAAATTGACCCGTAGTTACTAGTTAAACCAACGAGAAATAGGCAAAATCAACAACAAAATAGGCAATATGCCGTACAAAAGTGAGTCGAATCAATAACGCAACTGTTTTGGAAAATTCGAAACAAACGTATTTTCACTCTCTAAAATATTGGAAATGCGCATATTTGTTTAAATGGTGTCGACAATTCTACTAATCTGATTTGTTCAGGCATTTAAGTTCAACTTGACTAGACTGATCCGCTGGTTGTACCTAGAGCCCTAAAGAGTAGAGAGGCGCAAATGAAACCCACGGCCGCCATGTTGAGCCCCGTTTTCCAGTAGGGAATACATTGGGCCGATCATGGCGGCTCCCATGGCAGGGGTCACCATTCGCTCTTCTCTCGTATGAAGGGCTCTAGTTGTACCTAAGAATAAATAACCTTAAAATATTTTGTATACACCGAAGAAAACAGTTTTTAAGCGAAAAGATTCGGCAATATCATAACTCAGATGCGGCGCGCATGTGCATCGACTTCATGTCATCACCAGGCACGTACACGGAGGATATGTCATTGCATTTAGCCAGGATTATTAACGATGGTGCACAACAGTTCATAAGCATACTGTGCACCATTGTTTCTTCAACAGATTTGTATACTTACAACGTACATCATTTAATCAATCTTCAAAGGATTACAAGTCAATTAGCAATTTAAAAATCATACAACACGATTTAGAACATATTCGCTATGAATAAAACTTTAATCTATCCACTGATGACTGTTGCCTTTACCCTGTAGGAAATTGGAAACCCTGAAAGCCTATCCGAGAATTTTCGCAGGCTTCATTCATGTTGTTTTGACTGGTCTCATTCCGCACTATCGTATGATATTAAGATGAATAAATGTAGGCTTTTAAAAAGTTTGCATAGAGTTTCCGTCTAGATTTTTTTATTGCCTTTGAAATGCCATATATTCAGCAAACGCAGTTTTCATTGAAGAATAAAAGTTTACTTGAATCCTCCGATGCCTGCAAAAGCCATGTCGTCAAGGAAGTAAAAGAGTCACAGGCGAATAAATGATAAAACTTGAAACATCAAAGTCCCTTCTCTCATGAGTTCATGCATGAAACATTAACGACCCCTTTGATAAGTCTCCTGTAACGAGTATCGCAAGCGCAGCTATCTTATTGTTGTAGTTTACATCGCTAGATTAAGTTAACTGATTTACAATTTTGGCGTCCTGAAACTTGATTAATTTTGCCTTGAGAGACTATTGTGATATTGTCTACCAGTATTGTGGTTACGCAATAATCCGCTACTCTGGGACACATTTGGTGACAACACATGGATGCGATCGTAACATTTGCACATTCGAACTGTTTTATGACGTTTTTACAACGCATCACGCCAGATTTTATGTCGATAACAGTGAGGATAGTCCGAGCTTTTGCTTTACTATGTCGCGGTGATATCTCTCATTGAATCGAAGTCATTTCCCTCTTTACACCTCTACCAGTCCTTGCTACTCTCACCTGGAGATCAGATCAATGTTCTTCATCTATTGCATAATAACAAAAACTTGTCTAGACATACATGATCACATTGACTTTATTATTGAGGTATACACTCCAACAGTGAGATCAATGTGGGGCAAATTTCAACTCAAAAGGACGAATTTCGGCTACCAACTGAATAATATCTGCTCTAACCCACTACCGCCCAGCGATGCCGTTCGGAAACAGAAAATTTTATTTTAGAGGATCTTTTTAGTTCAGTATTGCCACAATTTAGAAAATATCACCACTCTGGAAACCTGAAGTTTATTAATTTAGGCATTTTTCAAACCTTGAAATTTCGTAAATAAAAAAATCCTTCCAATTTCTCTTAACCTAAATTTTCACTCAAAATACTTTAGGCTGTTGTGGGTTAAGGACGAGACTTTCTCGCATAAAAGCGAATTTGGTCAAAGCGCAAAGGAAGCAGACCTCTCGACGTCTTGACTTGTATACCGACCCTTGCTGATGTCGGAGGACGGTAAGCAAAGCGCAGACCTTCCTGACCCGGCCTGACCGTTGCCTATCCAGGAAAACTTATCCTCATCACCCAATCACTCACTTCTCGACCAGAAACAAAAGAACGTGAGTGCATAAAGCACTTGGATTAGCATACATGACGGATGAGGCACTCGCTAACACGTGTATTTACAAGGATCGACTCCAACATTACCATTTTAATAGAGCAGGTGAGGTGAGGTGAGATGGTGGTGGCTGCTAGGAATAGATTACGAGATAGAATCTATTCCTGGAACGCTTGGTCCCCAGCGACTGGCCAATTGGAAGTTGATTTGCATTTATTCATTGCCCTTTCACGTAGCACACTGATTAGGAGGGGCACACCGTTTTGCAAAAATGCTCCAATGCTCACACGAACACATGTTGTGAGCTTACACGTCATGGTCATGGAGATCTAGCAGTAAATCGACGTTCCCCATAAAATGCTTTCATGAAACCACACAGTAAGTGTAGGTATCATTTTATTCCTCTTCGATGGATCTGGTCAAGTTGATAGGTGTGCATAACGCTGTAGCTGCCACGAGGCGAACGGTACCGATGTATCTGCAGCGACGAGCTCATACATCGTTATGAATCACTTCGCGGTAGCTATGCCATTATGAGAAGAGCGGGTGCAGCTTTAAACTTCTTGACGGAGGCCACTGTCTTGTATTCTACCGTTCGTAGGAACGCTGCGCGGATTAATAGAAAGTCGGGGCACAATGCATCTGACCAAACATTGGGCTACTAAAAAACAAAAGACGATGAAAGTATGGCATCTTTATCTTCTACTATTCCCAATAGAGGTACTTTCTATTTGATTTATCAGGGTAAGAATTGTTCCTTGGGTAAAAAGAGCATTGGTGCTTGTTCCAACAACAAAAATAGATTTTCTTTCGTAAAAACAAGTTAACTGATCAAGTCCCCATTTAAATCGTCCTTGGCAGACACATCCAATCCCAGTGTGAGCAACGCACGAAAAAACAAATAGTATCGACTCGCCAACCACAATAAGTCCGTCGAACTAATCCCGAGAAAAGGGAAAAGGGTGAGTTTGTCGCTCAGAGAGAGTTCGTCCCAAGTTCCCGTTTGTGGAGAATCTGAGTCGAGAGGGGTGCATACTTGGTTAAGACACTCGCCCCAGACTCCCACGGGATAGCGACCACAACATATATCTCGGTTTGATTCACTTCTGATGGTCCAAAGAGACGCCGCAAAACTTACCACTTGGAAAATTCGACACTATCATCTGAGCTGAGATAGCTCCAAGAAAAAGGTCGATTTCTCAGTTATCATTGTAATATTTATTCTCATGTGTTCGTCGATGTCTACTATCAGCAACTTTAATCCAATTTAAAAGCTCTTAAACTTGAGAGACGGATGGAAATAGTCCGACGGCAGCCGACTTTCCTGTATTTCTTTTTCAGTTTGGTTTGGAATGCCTTAAGTTTGATTTGAGACGCGTCACTCGCGAGGATTCTCTTTTTCATACCCTATTTTCGAATTCATTTGTCGACATCTTAAACCATAATTGTCCACCTGTGTCTCACCTCCACCGCTCTCATCAAGTTTTTCACAGAAAACTCGAGAGTCTCACTTCACCAAATCTCCGAATTGACCTCAAATCGTTCAAGGCCTCTTCAAGATGCGGGAGCACAGGACTTCGACCCGCAAACCTCCACACTACCTGTAAGGCCCCCTCCGTAACACATGGCATTGAATTGGCCTTACGTCACTTCAAATTGTCCACCTCTTGGAATTGTAGAATTCTATCTTTGAGAGAAACAAGGAGCACGAGACCAGCAATCAGCTATCAGTCTCAAGGTTAAAGCATCCGATTTTTCATGCCTAAATGCGACAACGTGGTCAAAGTGTTGCAGTAGGAGGCAAAAACAGCATCACGATATCCATGGGATCAAGTCCAAACTTTTGAAATCAGTAGTTGATCGGCGGGAAGTTCCAACTCTAAAGATCCTTTGAGGAACACACTGATCGTGGAGTCGATTGCTGTAGTAAAAAGAAAAACGCTTAAGATTTGGTCATCCGAGACTGTTCTGGAACTAGCCTGTTCTTCATCATACCTGGGTTGCTGAAATCAGGTTCCAAAATATCAAGAAAGCTGACATCAAAGGGCCTGAAGTCTTACCATCCTTCCACCGAGTTTAGGATAAGATGGCATACTCAACTACATCATATTTAATCCATAGACGAGCGAAGAGATATTTTGGAAAAGGGTGTGCCATTCTTGTGCATCGTTTCAAAACGGAATAAAGCGATTTTTCTACACGCTCCTCACCTTGCTGATACTTCGGCGAAAATGTACGATCCACATTTGTGCACGAGCTCTTTATCACAGGCTCAATAGATGCTTCGATAAACGATTTCTTTTTCAGTGTCGGCTAGAAACGCCTTGGAATAGGTGCAGTTTTCTCTTGGATGGTTCCGGCTCAAGTTGGCTAGCCCGATTTAGCGTTGGCCAATCGAGTCAAAGTAGACAACGTGCCATCGCAATTGCTGTGCACGTGGCTGACAATGGGAGGGTGTTGACTTGCCTACAAATAAGCCGACTTCACTTTCTCAGTCACATTTTCTAACGGTTAAATCCCATAGAGCCCGACTTACAGTCGATTAGAAAAGTATACAGCAAAATCTTTACAAAGTCTGTATTGGAACGGTTGCTTTCTTTGACTCTTGGGTTATACATTTCGCCACCACGCCGAGCGGGGCTAACCTGAACCTATCTTCATCAATACTCTGCCGAGAAGTATTGGGCATCCCTCAGAGATCGACAAACGGAACGGACTGAGGCGTAAAGTATCTTAACTACGTGGTTGTACTTTTCAGTAATTTATTCTGTTACTAGAATTAAAGATTGGATCAGGATAAACGCCTGTAGAAAATGCAAATTGTAAAACTAAAGAGTATATTCGTTGAAACGCGACGTGATCAGAAAAAATCAAGCTTACCATTGTCTGGTACACAGAAGTGCTGCTTGAAAAGATACGGGGAACAATGTGTGGAAAGGACGCTGCTATGTGTACGTAAAAGTCTGCTGTTTGTAGGTATTTTCATTTATGAATTTTGCGAATGGAAGGCAGTGGATACACAGCAAAATAAACTCGCAACATCCATGGTTTCAACGAACTTTATTTTTACGTTGCAAGAACTACATTATTTTGAATGAAATGGAAGCCTTCCGGGGCTGATAGACTTTCTGCTAGTCTATGTTGGCAGCAGAGTTCGACAGAACCAGAGATAAAGAATGTTTGCAGTTCGGCCTATTTTTCAGAGTCGAAAAATCTATTAGGGGTGGGTTAAAACTGGCGGCATTCTTCAGGAATAACAAAATTCGTGAGGGAAAACTCATATATCACTGCATCGCTGAAGGAACGGGAGATGCTCGCAGTAGACGAGGCAAGGGGGAGAGGTTTTTTCTTTAGGGCCTAGCCTAACCTAATCTTATTTTATCACAATCTTTTAATCAATAAGGCAGCAGGCAACAAAGGTAAGTTGATCGAGTGGCGCTAATCTACATTTGGATCAAATGACTTTTTTTTTCAAAATTTGTGTTGGTCATACTAATGCATTTAAATGCGGAGGACCCCGCACAGGGTCAGGTCAGTTCAATGGTATTGCCAACATAAACTTCTTGAAACAAAATATCCCTGGGTTTTAAAGAAATTAACTCAAAAAAGGGATTTTTAAAGTAGTTCTATCAAATTGCGTTTGAAACTGGGCGTATACCGCCTGCGAATTTCCCCAAGTTGTTTGTTCCAGATATTTCAGAAAACCAATGATAAACTGGATTGGGTAAAAAAAATTGGAACAGGTTCATTAAATCACTCTAAAACACTAAAAAAAGTTAAGATTTTACAGCCCCTTCTTCCCTGCGGAAAATGACATTAAAAGGCCAACCCACAGTATTAGCTATTAAAAGCCAAAATCCTGTGAAAAATTAATTGTAGATAAGACAGACCACGCGCCCGATAAGAAACCACCGCGCTAATAATCGATAACTAATCAAAGCTCAGAGAGGTCCAAATTTATGATACGAACCTAAGATAATAATAATTTGCGAAGCGCCGCTCCATGTTCAGATGTCACCTGGTAGATAAACTATGGTTGGGGAAGAGAGGGACTTATCAGGCCATCCTTTGCGGGCCTGAAGGAGTCACTGAGGAGGGTAGGGAGCGAAGAAGTCTGCCCCAGGTACCCTTTTGTGCCGTTAGAGTACCGTACCTTTACGTGACGGCGAATTCGTCCTGCTTGTACAGATCTCACACGTAAAATCAGTATTACCACGCAAAAATATTTTAAAGAATGCAGAGCTAGGATATAATATATAGAGTAATCAGATACTTTGTTTTGGGTAAGGTAACGTGTTTTTTTCCCCCCAGATATGTCCAAAATTAATCATTAGCCATAGGCTACAAAAAAAAGGACTTGGTGATAGCTTCCGATTGACATGGTTGTCGATGAGTATACAAAGGAAACTACAGCAGAGACCGTAGTTACACACACGGTAGAAAAGGTTTTGTTATACCAACAAAACCATTTGTTAAAATAGGGATGATAAAAATATTTTGTTACAACAACAAAATGTTTAGTTCTATCAACAAAGCGTTTGGCTCGGTTTGGTTGCTGCAGCAAAATTTTTGGCTGCAGCAACAAAAACTTTATTTGTTGTCCCTAATTTTGTTGGCGTAACAAAACCATTTTTTTTTCGTGCAGTGGCCAACTGCACCACGTGAATACACGAAGTTTTGGTTCCCAACTCATCAGCGAAGGCAAAAGCTGGATCTCAACCAATCAGATCTGTGGAATTCATGAGGATGAGGACCGTTACACTTCACGGAAAAAAATTGGTTTAGTTACGGCAACAAAACTAGGGACAACAAATGATTTTTTTGTTGCTGCAACCAAAAATTTTGTTGCAGCAACCAAACGATTTGTTGATAGAACTAAACATTTTGTTGTAACAAAATATTTTTGTTATCCCTATTTTAACAAATGACTTTGTTGGTAACACAAAACCATTTTTTCCGTGTTGGCCATTCTCTGTGCAACTACAGTCTCTCTAAAGGAAACTCTTACCAACATCTCAAATCTGTGTTACAAAAACATTTATGAGATAACTTCAATGAGGTAATGAGATAAAAGCATAATGGAGATCTTTAAGAACCATACTGCTTGAATTGTATGTCGAGAAGCTATGAGAACTAGCGAAATGCTAAAAATCTTGACATTAAATAATCACATGGTTTGCAGCAACGATCCGAGATAGTTAATTCAAAAGAATCTTCACATGATTCATGCCACAAGATTGTAGCTCTAGATGCTAGCTGGGCTCAACCAATACCCATCAACAATAAGTAGAAGTATCACAGTAAGAATTCACCGAATGTAAGATCTTTACTCACCAGAATTTTACAGTAAAGATAGGGGAGCGAGCTTTTACTCATTTCAATTTAGACAATACTTTAATTCGTCCTACCAGCATTGCAGTAAAAATAGCACACATGAGCCTGTTAAGTTATCGTGTTCACTTTTAATTCCAGGAAAACAATATTGAAATCTGACTGCAGAATACTGGAAAAAGAGTCTATTGATTGCACACTACTGATCTCCAAATGGAGCAATGGTCTAGCTCAAATTACAAAGGTGATTCGTGAAACCTGTTGAGTATAGTGCAGTTGGTACCCAAAAGATCGGATTTCTTTGAGAATCGGCTAACCGGGACGAATTTTAGATCCCTTTCAGTCCCTTTCAGTCCCTTTGGTAGGGTGCGGCTGGGGTCATACAAGAGCATAATTCTCGCATTCCTGTCCCTTTATCGATTTCAACGAACAAGTCCTCCGAGAATGAGCAGTCTTTATGAAATAAGAAGAAAAAACACAGATCCTGGCAGTTTTCGTTGTCGTCCCGCCCATACAAAAGCCTTCTTTTTTTTATTTTAAATTATTTTATGGAGGGTCAGCCAAATCGCACTGGCCTTGCCGGATAAAAGAAGTCGGACTCCTGACCGAAAAGGGAAGAGGAAAAAAGGAAAGTATTGGCCCCATTCAATTCCCGACGTGAATGACTGAATTTTATTCAAAGATTTTCAGAAGGAAACTTGCCTTACCTCGCAAAATCCTCGCTCATAAAAGCTGGACTGTGAGCAAACAAGTCATGGTAAAAATTGAAATCGTAACCATAAAATCAGAAGCTTTTTCGAGTTAACATTAATCCCAGTTCACTAAGACTAGATAATTCCATTGTTAACACTGCTTACAACGTTTTAACTTCCATGTTCGTAGAACGAATGGAAGTAGTTGGAATATCACCAAAAATTCGAGGTTGATTTAAAGTCATTTCCTGTTTTGTTTAAGACTATTGGCATAGTGAGAAGCTCTACAAAACGAGCACTCTTAAGAAATGAAGCCCTCCAATCAAAACTTCACCTATAAAATTGGTGGTATATCTAGACTTAAAATTGTAAAGGCAAAAAATGTTGATGGATGACATTGAAAGTACTACCTATCGATTTTAAAATCGCAGACGACGGAAAAAATAGAATCCTATAATTTATTTAACTCTGTTGCTTTTTTTTGCAACATCCCAATAATGTCCTTGAAAATTGTGGTATTAATACCACAATGAACATAAATACTTGAATTCAAGTATTTACCTCACCAGAGTTTCAGAATGGGCTGAAATCCCTCTGGAATTTTGTCTGTATTTCACTACTTTCCTTGCTCTTCAAACATGGAAATAAAAAATTCACTTTGTCCAACACGACTAAATATAATTTTATTACAATATTGAATAGCTCCGGCACACAATCAAGAATCATCACACTCTGAAAATGTAATTAGCTTTAAATGCCTTCTTGCAAAAGTGCTTTATTAGCTGTTCCCCGGACCGAGACGAAGACGGTAGAGTAGGGAACCGGTTAAGTGTGAAAGAGAAGAAGTGTGAGCTACGGATATTGATGGTTCAAGTTGTCCGGCGAACAACACGAAGGGATTTATTTCAGAAACTCTCTTTTCGATTTCGTTCAACATGGAAAACTAGACCTCATCAAGAACCTTTGGCACATGAAGCCCTTCTACTCGACTTCTTCTCAACAGAGACTCGCCTTCTGGGTTAGACAACAATATTTTCGAGTGGCAATTGCAAGATCAATGGCAATGCATAGTGATATGGCCCTAAAGAGAATCGACGACATGCAAGCCTTAGATAAAGCAGGAAATGTTTTTGAATCAACTTCGAATTTTAGGTAATATTCCAACACCTCCATTATTCGCGTTCTTTGAGCATTAAAGCAGGTTAGATGAAGGTCCTTGTGTCTCGTTCCACTAATCCACTAGGCTGTCTCCAAGCCTGATGCCGCTTACTTCGCGGCAGTTATTGACACTGAGAGAGGCGGCATCAAGCTTTCCGAACGTCAGGTAAACCTAAGATTTAGTTAAGTTCCTTGTGTCTGGCTTTGGTGTTGCTCCACTAGGCTTTCGTTAAGGTGGAAAATGCACCGTCTAAGACTGAGAAAGAGCGCGTCAAGGCAGCTCACGAACACACAGTAAAAACAAAACATCCGTTATGAGGAATGCTATACTAGTTTTGGGTATTACAAAAAAAACGGAGGTAGTGAGTGTAATGGTAATTGTTTAACATAGACCTATGTTAATCCACATCAATGAAAAGCTCTCGCCGAGACCTTTTGAATGATATGGCTGAACATAAGCCTACTTGAAAAATAACCAAAATACACATAACTCCCTTATTTTTCAAGATAGACCTATGTTCAGCCACATCAATGAAAAGCTCTCGCCGAGACCTTTTGAATGATATGGCTGAACATAAGCCTATCTTGAAAAATAACCAAAATACACATAACTCCCTTATTTTTCAAGATAGACCTATGTTCAGCCACATCAATGAAAAGCTCTCGCTGAGACCTTTTTAATGATATGGCTGAACATAAGCCTATCTTGAAAAACAACTAAAATACGTACTTGTTTTGGTTTCGCACCGAAAACAGGTATATCATTCCCTAACACGGGGGTTTTGTGTTTACTGTGCAACTTTGAGTCGCGGTTAAGGAAGAAATGGGTAGAACGCTCTTCGGCCTTTCTTTCGGCCGTGGTCGCTGGTCGACCCGACCAGAACCCGGAAGGCGGGCCGGACAGCTGAGCCCGAAACGAGTACCTCAACGCGTTCACCGCTCTTGCTAATGCAGTACCCAAACCGCAGAGGCATGAACTTCCCGAATCCGGTAGCATGCATGCCGCTTAAGAGTTTAAGTAATTTTGAATGTTGGACCTTCTGAAATTCGTGGCCACAATAACTTTTACCACTCTTCAGTACCGACTAACAAGGGCTAAAACTTCGTTTCCAGTTTGAAAACGCTCGCGTGTTGGTATGAGCTGAACAGCATACCACAGATTGCCGCGAGTTTTAAAATCCCCAGCATTACTTACTAGATTTCCTTCATTGGACAGCCATGCGGTTGTACTCAGAGTGACACCAATACATATTTTTAAAAGGTCAGTTCTATTCACTCGTCCTTAACAATCAGTTCGCACAGCCTAGTATGGCGATTTTGAATAAGTTATAAAACAGGTTCCTCGTAAATGGACTGGAAAACGGGTTTTGTATTCACGTTGGAAGACAAAACCCCTGCAACCGCCAACACACGGGTGTGTTGCAGTTGCCTATCCTCGCTTGGAGTCAGCCAATCACATATCTGATTCCAAAGGAAAGGTGGCTTTACCGTAATACGCCTGTAGGTAGGCGATTGCAGAGGGCGGAGATACACTTTCCACGTGAATACTTCTAAACTTCATACACATTAAAAATTGGGTTTCCGCAAAAAAAAAAATCATCTTTCAAACCTCGAAATTACCACACGAGTTTCTTCAAAAGTAGAAATAACCACATATGTTTTTTAAACTATAAAAGAACAGAAAATAACGCGTGAACAGATGTAAAGTAGTTTTAGAGGTATTTCGGAGGGGTCCTGTGCTACCAACCTCTTGGTTAGTTGGCTACCTTATGGTCGATCACATGAAATGGGTACCTATGATTCATGACAACATCTCGGGCCGGTCGCCATTTTTCCCCATTTCTTTTAAGTGGCCATCCATTTTCATGGAGCAGAGAGAGTGGTCACGTCACAACAATACGCTAAGGCGGTTGCTAACAAGCGCTCGTTTGCCGCGGAGGACCTAACCATCGATTTCCGATCGCGACCCTTTCCCCAAAATACGACCTGTTGGGGCGGGAAAAATCGGATCGCTTCAAAAAAGTAGCCTCATAGATCCCAACAATGAGTCTCAAAACAAAACTTCTTTTCTCCCTTTTTTTCTTTTCTATTTCCTTTTTTATTTTACTGGCCCATATTTAGAAATCGAACAGGTCTCTTGCGCCAATAAAAGCTATTCATTTAGCGACCATCAATGCACTCTTTAATAAGGTGTCATTTGCGACCATTTGAGTACTACCATAGTTCGAACAATGAATAATTACATTTAGAAGGAATGATGTGGAAAAACGTGGGTTAGATTGGTTTACTAAGGTGTCCTGTCCTTTGTTTTGGTATCCACCCCATTTAATTGGTTAAGCAATCACGGGTAGACATAAAAATTGCAACGTTAAAAATTAACCCATAACAGCCCAAAGTATTTGGAGTAAAATTTAGTTTAAGAGAAGTTGAAAGGATTTATTGGATTAAAATATGCAATTTTAAGCTTCGGAAATGCCTAAGTAATTAAATTTCAGGTTTCCAGAGGGGTGATATTTTTTTAAAATGTGACAATACTGAACTGAAAAGATCCTCTGAACTTCTTTTTCTGTTTCCGAACGGCATCGCTGGGCGGTAAAGGGTTAAGGGGTAAAAATCGTACACAAACAGGAATGCAATTCAAATCATCCGGTTTGGTAAAAAATTGATTCTTTTACCCGAAATTAAAGGAGGCAAACTTTCTTGCAAACTTGATGGAAAAGCTCTTAACAACAGTCGTTTCAACTAATGTCGATTCTACGATGAGACCAAGTTATTGACTCAACTCTCCAAAAAGGAAAGAATAACATTGCAACCGCCAATTTTCCCCGTTTGTTTCCCTGACCTCTAGACAATTATTTACCCATAAAATCGCCTTCGGTAATATACTTTCCTGAGCGAAAGTGTTTTTTTGTTAGATTGATCTAATTAAAACAATACTATCGCTTATGGGATAACTTAACGTCCTAAGGAGGCCAAAGTAGACGTAAAGAATAAAATATTGTTCACTCGATAAAAAATATGCCGTAATTTATTGATCTAAGGAAGAGGCGATCCAGCGATGGCAATTCAGTCGGTCACCTGCCCGTCTGAAACAGTGTTGTCAGATTCCGCGACTCCGTCAAATTTAAACGCGTCTAACTTTTTAACCATTAAAGATAACATAATATTGAATCCTATTTTTGGAATGCTCAGCTCGAGAGCGATCCAAAACATACCCCATATGCTAGGTTATCTTTAATAGTTAAAAAGTTAGACGCGATAAAAAATTACGAAATTGCGGTATCTGGCAACGCTGGTCTGAAATGAAAAAACACAAGAAGCAGAATTATTGAAGAGGGTTATAGCCCTCATGGATAAACAGGAATCGGTATACAATAACGGACGGGCGATATCTGGAAGTCAAAAAGAAAATGGCTGCTGACCACGACTGCCAGCGGGTGAACTAGACAAAAGAACAGGGCTTAAAAAATAGACATTAAACGTGGCTTACATAGGATAAAGAGCAAAGTATTAAAAGGGCTTAAGGCAACAGTGTGTTTCGCTTCATGTTTTATTCAATTACACATTGTTTAAATGAAACTTTTTTCACTTTTTATACGAGGCGTGGAAGATTTAGTGGACAGGTGGTTCTTTGTTTTCTTCAAGCGTTGGCAAAATTTCTGTAAAACGCGGGATTACGACAAGACCCTTTTAATCTATTAGATGAACTTGCGGCTGAGTTTCGTTTAGTTTAGTGGTTTTGGGATATCTACACGCTAAAACATTTAGTAGTGAAAATTCGCTTAAGCAGTGAAAATTCACTTCTAAATAGTGAAAAGTGAGCCACTATTGAAGTTTCACTGCTAAAGCGAATTTTTACTACAAAATGGTTTGGCGTGTAGGTCTAGTGAAGGAAACTTACGAGAATGATTGAAAGCCAGAAAACCACGAATTTCATTTTTAAAAATCAGTCCCCTTCTTAATTAATCCGTTCATGTTACTAGAGCCCGCTGAAAAGTAGAGAGCCGCAAATGAAACACATGGCCGCCATGTTGAGCACCATTTATCTGTAAGGAATAAATTGAACCTATCATGGTGGTTGTCATGGCAGGGGTCACCATTCGCGCCTCCCCACTTTTCACGTCTCTACATTTTACACATTCCCTCATTGCACATGGATCCTTTATTCAACTTTTGAAATTAGCTTACAGTAAACAACCCGAGAACGTTATTTTCCCGAAAGAGTTTATGCTCAACGTACTTTCATGGGCTCATAACTGTACAAACTTTTAGTTTCGGGATTTTTTCCGGAAAATAACCCTGCTTATAAACCTTGAACCTGGGTTCATGAAAGAGCGCTTTCTTTATCCGCGAATTCTATTCCCTCTCTGGAAACGACGGTACGCCCACCAGATTTGTGGGGTTGGCCGCAGCCGGTGGACCGCGCTGGTGGGGGGACGGGGGGGGGGGCGGCTGCTTGCGAGCCACAACAAATGTCCCATCCTTCACCCCCGCCCACCTCTGCGAAGGGCAGTGAGTGGCAACTTCACTGCCAAGTCACTGCTGCGCTCTCGCTAATACCAACTATTCACTTCGACTTTCTGCCGCAGATAAACAGCAGGAACTTTTAAGAACCACTCTCAAAATGAAATCTAAATTGGCGAATTAAAATAATAAAACCTTACAAGATTTTAACGTTATGGTAATATGTTGATTGTGTGTACACTTCAAACCCCCGAGACTAGTATTGGTAACACTTTCT
>Ga0058701_10000928_pt1 | contig 20123 bp, 9 predicted proteins | sample AgamicOrMae_FD_97039 | JGI IMG/M metagenome (GOLD analysis project Ga0058701, IMG submission 97039) | Agave microbial communities from Guanajuato, Mexico - Or.Ma.e | ecosystem: Host-associated > Plants > Phyllosphere > Phylloplane/Leaf | place: Guanajuato, Mexico | collected 2012-06-04
AAACTCACTCTGGAAACACTTCACAGGCCCATCTGGAGGGCCCACTTTTCCGAATTTCCGCCACAAAGAGCCAACAATCCCAAATGGCAGCACTCGAGTTTGCCATTATTATTATTATTATTATCGAGCTTTTCATCGGCCCTAAGCTCATTGTTTGAACTAGTTGCCGGAATTGGTGGGCTAAATCATTTGTTGCTTGCCTTATGAAGCGGCCCATTCAAGTCTGAGTGGGAGCAGACTAATGAGACTTTTGGGCGATGGAATTTTCATTCAATTACTTTGAGGGGAACTTTGAGCTGAAATTTTGGCCACAAGAAGGAAAAGGATTTTATCCTTCTGGCCAAAAGAAGGAATCATCACGAACTGCGTGCCATGTCTATTTGTGAATTGGTAATCTTGGCGCGTAACAATGATAATTATAATTTGTACGCCCAGATGACCTAAGCCAGTGGGCACGCAAGGGAAAATTTCAATTGAACAAAACAACTTGTTTCACTTTCCGGCCAGTTGGGATGCAGAGAATGCTCTTGGCAAAAGGCTCTCGCTGGTTGTTGTTGTTGTTTTTCCTCTCTCCACACCAAAGGGGGGCCAGTCTTTGGCAACTTGGCTCCCTTTTTCTTCCCACAATCTGCTGCTGCCACAACACACTAGAGACCATCTAACTCAGTCCATCCTCAACCATCCATCTCTGGCGGGAGGAGAAAAGATTTCCGCCTCATTCACAAATCTCTCTCATTTTTGGCACACACACCAGCAAACAAAACAGGTGCCCTAATGTGGCACGAAATCTTCCTCGCGTGCACAATCGACTAAGCCCACCAGGCAAACTGTTGGCCCGGCACCACATGATGCAAATCCAATGGACTGCATCCAACTGGCCCGGACGATTATTCATTCTTTTCCTTTCCCCTTTTGGCCGATTGTTTTTCATCCCTTCCCATCCAATTCGAAGCGAGAGAGCAGCTCTGACCCGCGCGATGAGAGTAAATCCTGAACTAAACTCTCCAGTGGTGAGGGCAAAACAACCAGACAGTTGTGCTTCAACTATTAGTTGTCTCTCGTGGGCCAGAGACGTTTCCTCTCCAATAACCACCCACTGCTTTTGCACAATTGTTTTGTCATAGCCGAATGACGGCGAGGAGGCTCACAGGAATGCTTGAAAGCAATCGCATCCGCCGTTTCCGTTCACAATCCATAATGATGATTCATGATTTTTCATCGATAATTACGGGCTTCTAACTATCCAAAGATGGAATTTGGACCAGCAGAGAGACCCTTCGATCGCCATTTGGAGCTCTCAGGCGCACTTGCACTGGTTGGAGATCAGCGTCGGAAGTGCAACTCCTAAGGTGTGGCTCGGAAAACAGAGAGATGGAGACTAATTGGGGGCGAAGGAGAAAGCCGGCCAGGGTTTGAGTCACGAGAGAGAAAAGGTAAAAGAGATGGAAAAAAGAAGGAGACTCTCTCTCTCTTTCTTGCTCGCTCCCTTGCTCATTTGGCCACATCTTTTTGTTATCAAATAAGGCCGACCTTACTTGTAGTCCTTAGCAGTTGGAGCAGTTGGAAGAAACGAAGGTCATAAATGTGAGCATTTTTCTTCTTCCAACTTTTCGCTCTGCCCTCTGATGTTTCGTGCCTATTTATTTGCTGATTGTTGAAACATTAACGAACATAAAGCATGGCCCAAGAGAACCGTTGGCCGAAATTTGCCGCCGCCTTCACGCCGACAGACAAGCCCAAGTGCTGCCCGTCCGGCCGAGCACTAATGATCGCTTGTTCGTGCTTACTCTCTCCCTCTATCAAGAAACCTGGACTTTCTTCTTTTCATTTGAAGGCGCCCGCAATGCTCGCCGCCCGCTCCTTGTGGGCTCGCCTCCAGTCCGGAAGGAGGGCGGCATCATAGAGAAGTGCTGGCGGTGGTGGTTGTGAAGCCAATTCATCAATCAAGCCTGAGCGGCAGAGCAATTGATCTGCTGCGTGTTGGCCCCATTGGCCGACCAGGACGATGAATGGAAACGGGAGAGTCTGTTTCCAATTTCAAATCTCCCCCCAACTTGGCCTCTGTGGGGTGGTTATCATTTTCGGCCCAATGATAAACTGGAGGCCAAATATGATGCATTCCAGCTGCACCATGAGTTGTTGGCCTGCCGCAACAACTTGTCAGAGTCTGCAAAAGTTGCGGCATGCTTGTTAGGAGAAGAGATTATCTGCACATCAGAGCCAAGGAGATGGAGATTTCTCCTTCCAACTTTATGGGCCGAGCCAGCGCCACGTGGGGTCTGAAAAGTTGGAAATTGGAGAAAATTGCACAATATGCAAGATGAAACGTTGGAGTATTGTGAAAAAATGGTCACTTTTGGCCAAACTCAGTGCCTTCACTCCAAGCCAAGAGGCGTTTGCGGCAAGCACAAAAAGGGAAAAAGAGAAAGCACATTCCAATGGGGCTTTGTGGCCGGCGTGGTAGCGGTCAGTTTGAGTGAAAGCAAGCATATAATTTGCACACAACAAACAAGTGGCCTTCCACCCATTGATATGGACAGTCTACAGCTCACACATACTGGCCTGCCTCATCCTGGTGGTGCCTCAGTGTGGCTCTCTCCCTTGGGCCAGGCTAATCTCATCTCCTCCTCCTCCTAATTCATCCACTCGGACAATCACAGACCATCACTATCATCAGTGCTCATCTTCTTTTGAACTCGTGTCCTCTTCTAGTCTCCGTTTCCTCCGACACAGACACTCCGAGGAAACGAGACGGAGGAGGAAAAGAGAAGTTGAAAAATAAAAATGCGACACCGACGAGGTGGCCAGTGTGTGGAATATTTTCGTCATCTTTTCCACTCGAACTGGCCCTTGCGGATCCCAGTTTCTAGCCAACTGTTGGGCCAACTTCTCCTTCCAACCTTAAACTAGCTCAAGGAAAGGGAACTGTGTCTCCAGTTTCCTCTCCTACACTTCCTCAAGGACAAGCTTGCTCCGACGGGCAGCCAAACAACTTGCGGCCTTTGGTCTGAACTGGCGACGACAAGCCCAGAGGAGGAATAAATGTTTAATGAAGAACTCGAACCACTGCTTCGTGCATCTCTCGAGCTGTACACTTGGACCCACCGTTGCACTTGGAAGTGGGATCACAGGCAACTGCAGTACTGAACATGCATACACTTCGCGAGAGTCTTAAACAAGCCTAAACAAGACTACGAGCGTTGCTGCGAGCCTTCTCCAGCGGGCCAAATAAGTCAATTTGGAGCAACGGCTAATGAAATTCTTGGGCCCTCGTTGTATGGTGGAGATTTTCTGATTTAGGAGCAAAACATGCTCCTAAATCATGCAGAAGATCAAACAAGCTCAAGAGCGATCCGCTTCGAGCCTCGAGCTTCGGGCAACGGCTAGCTGGAGAGATTTGGCTTCTCCGCGAGACTTTGCTTCTGGCTGGCATCAAAATCTGGACTTCTTCCAACTGACTGCCCAGACAATCAGGACCATTCAGCCGAGAGCAACGTAATTAGAGGAATTGCAAACGGCAACTATACACATTTCTGATCCCCTTCACCAAATGACTAACAATTCTGCGCCAGGAACAAGTTCAACTTGTTTCCTTCTCCCAATGATCCGCAGCCGACTAGTATCACCATCTATCGCCGATGGAATGGAAATACACATTCTTCAATGCTTCAATGACAGCCTGCCTTGAGCAGTTGCAGTTATGTGGCTCCAATTTGTGGCCATACGAATGGAGGCCTGCTAGCCCCTGCAGAAGTTGGCATTAGGCGCTAGATGTGGTGAGCTATCGTGTTCCGACTGACTACGTAACGGTCCCTCACCCATGATTGTCTCTCGCGTAAATCAATCTGGAATCTTCTGTTCGATCTGAATTGATTTGTCTGCTCAAGCTCAACTAAGGAGACAGAAAAAGCTCATGGAATGAATGGGTCATCGACCAATGAAGCTAAGGCTGTACCAATTGGCTGAGAGGTAGGTTTTGTGAATACAAAATCTAGGTACTAGTAAACAGAGTGGCAAAAAGGCTCGACTAAGTTGGCGGAGTCACAACCAGAGGCCCTCAAAAGTCCGGTTCGTATGGAATATCATCGAGCGAAAATAATCATGACCAGATTATTCACATTTTCGATGGTTGTTGTCCTGCGACAACAACTATCCACATGGGCACTGGTTGAACTTGTGTCAAATCCGATCACAATGCACCGATTGAGATATGCGAAGATTAGATCACCTTCCTCTTGAGCAATAAGCGTTGGGAAAGATAATCCAGTAGGCAACATGCCGATTTGTTTTGCAACGCCAAATTGTGATGACTTTCCTGACATAAGCTCAACTGCCATTTCCGAGGTGTCTACGAATGGGAGAGGCACACTTCAGCGTTGTTGTTGCCGAGCTTATCGATCGATCGAATCAGCAAATACGTCTTCCTCTAATGAGCTTGGGCAATAGAATTTTCACCGTCTAGTGTTCATTTGGTTGAGGATGAGTCAAATCAATCTGGCCTAGATGGAGGGAGATGTTCGACGCAATGAGCAATATCTGTTCATCATCTAACCGACTCTTCGCCGATGACGATCATTCTTAGTGACGACACTCACGCCTAAAGAGTCAGTTAGAAACTACTCTCGAGTGAATAATCCGAAAATATTTCCAATAGCTTTCAACTTTTTAACGAACTCTGTCGCTTTACCTTATTGCATCCAACTCACCTCGACATCAAGACAGAACTCAATTACAAGACAATCAAGCTGAAAGATGGTTCAATCAGAAGTCAATAACGCCACAATGACCACTGCTTCCGGCAGAATTTTACACCAACCCGAAAGGAGGGACATTAAGGCTCTCATCTCGCAATACGACTCACTTGGGCACTACCTTTTACACAAGCTCAAGGATGACAATCATGACAAGACGATATTCGTAAGTTCATCTCATTGCTTGTGCCTTCTTTCTATAATATAATCCATAATTTCGCTAACACTAATCCTAAACTATATAAAATGGCCCCAAAACGTTAGACCGATTTTGAATCCGGAAGGACTTGGACTGGTATCAAATTGTACGAGAAAATCATGAATGTGGCCTCAGCACTGGCCGATAAGTATGACTTGAAGCCAGGCGATCCTGTATGCATTTCCAACGACAATTCCGATAAGACACACATATTGGCCATGGCCGTGATTTGTCTCGGCGGCATTGTGGCCTGCACCTACCCTAAGGACCCCTATGCAGAGTTGTTGTATCTATCTCGCAAGGTTGAGCCGAGACTTCTTTTCACTCGTGGAAAGCATGCCGCCAAGTGGGGAAGCCAATTGAGCAAAGATCTCGGATACAGTGTGACCACCATAGCAATGGATAGGCATGAGTTGGCGACGGGTTTCGATGACCTGGACACTTTTCTCGACTACGAGCACGAGAAATCGAGCGCAGTTATTCCCGTGAAATTATCCACGGATGACCTCAAACAACTGCCCGCCTTGATAACCATGTCATCTGGTACCACGGGGAAGCCAAAAGCGGTGCCGGCCACCCATTGGAATGTTCTGGCGGACTTGGTGGATTCATACATGTTTAGGAGTCAAGTTGATTTTTCCAGAGTTAGTTTCGCGTGTAGCGCCTCTTTGGATTATGTGAGCGGTCGATTGATACTCTTTGGTGCGGTCAATTTGGGCTATAATGCTGTCATATTGAATGGCTTCAATCCAGACACATATGCCCAGGCGATAGAGAAGTTTCGACTGAACACAGTCTACATTGGGGCAGCCTCATTCTACGAATTCATGACCTATCCCAATTTGCACAAATACGATCTCTCCTCACTGATGATGATATTTCCAATGGGAGCCAAAGTTACCTACCTCGATGAGCTGGCTGACTTCGTTAAGAGGTATCCAAACATAAGATGCATTCGCCAGGGTTATGGGGCGTCAGAAACTGGAGGTATGGCAATGAACTCGATGGAACCAGGCGTCTATTTTAGGGAATCTGAAAACTGTGGCACTGTAATCCCGGGCATTTACTTGAAGGTGGTTGATCAGAGTAGTGGAAAGTTGTTGGGCCCCAACCAGCTTGGAATGGTGCACGTTAAAGGTGAGACTGTGTTTCCTGGTTACTATGACGCGGCTTTCCAGAATGGGAAGTCAAATGGCAAGTCAAACGGCAATGGCCAGCTCAATGGTAAGAGATTCACATTCCATCGAGACTCGACCATCTTCGACGAAGATGGCTTCTACATCACGGGAGATCTGGGATATTACAATGAGAAGGAACAAGTGCACATCATTGGCAGACAAAAGGAGCTCATGTCTTGCCGGTCAGCCAAGAAGGTTCTTCCCCAAGAACTGGAGGAGGTCGTTTGCTCGCATCCGGCCGTGGACAAGGTCTGTGTCCTTGCTGTCAAGAGCAAGAGGGTGCTTTTGGTGGATTTACCGCGTGCATTTGTTGTGCCCAAAAGGGAGTACATAGACCAGCCCGAGCTCATAGACAAGTTGAAGGAAATCTGGCCCAAGGATGGCCTTTTGACTGACGAGGAAGCCAAAGGACCCAGCGGTGAATCTGGCACAACTTTGGTGCATTCTGGCAACAGCAACACCACCCTCTCATCTCTTCCAACCGAATGGCGTCGAAAGCTGGCCGAGGACGTGTTGGAGTTCTCAAACAAGCGCATTGGTTGGGAGAAACAAATCACCGGCGGCATTGTGATTCTCGACGACATTCCAACCTCCCGAGCGACCGGCAAGATGGACAAGAACTATTTGCGCTCCCTCACCTTAGAGCAAATAGAAATCTACGCCGACCAATCGTGATCAAGCTTACTTTGATCAAGAAAGTCAAGACAACTCGTCAAGACGACGATAGCGGAAAAGTGTTAATTTGACGACGATTGACTCATTTTATTCATCGAACTGAATGGAAGAATCCATTTTATTGTTAAAACTAGTCTGCAGAATAAATATCATCATTAGGAGTACCAAATCGTCATGCCTTAGCGAGCAGTTGAGTCTGAACCGTTTGACGGCCATGGAAAACCTCCCTCTCGCTAAGCATACGTTGTGCCAGTTGGTTGTGATATGGTTTGTTTGACTTTAGGGCAGCCACGAGCAACAATTGCTCAAACACATCTCGCTGTGCATGGCTGCCGCCGATTTTGATTATCTCAAATCTGATTGGCTCCAGCAAGTCGGCGCAATTCGCATAATTGCCCAGTTTAAACTGATACATAGCCTCAAGAAGGGGCTTGACAATTGGCGCAACTTCGCCGAAACTGCTCGAACTGCTTTCAATCGAATCAATGTGCTCCCGGGCCATTGCAAGGTCGTCGTTTCCCAAGAAACTCATCATGTAATGAGCATCGTTGAAACCTATCAAATGGTCGCCCTTGTGTTGCTTGCAAACATCGTACAATGCCTTCCATCTGGACTTGGGCTCGACGGTTGACTTTTGGCCCACTTTGCCAAACAAATCGACCAACTCCATCCGGTAGACCATCGAGCAAGAGTCATGCATGTCCAGAGAGGAGCAGGAACTCTTGCAACGCGGAATCACCTCCTCGTCGAGCAGTCTGACCGCCTCATCGAAGTTATTGTTGTTTATGTGGAACAAGGCGGTGTGCCAGTATTGGTGGCTGGCCAGCGACGAGCAAGGAGCCCAGTCGGGCTGTTTGTCAAGCATCCACTTGAGTCCCTCCTCGGTCTTGCCCTGCATTTCCAGACAATGAGCATAGTTGTGGATGGCCCAGGTGTCGCGAGGGATCCTCTCGAGGGCCTTCAAAGCCTGAACTTCGGCCTGAGAGTACATGTTGGACTCCTCCAAAGCGAAAGCAAACATACCATAAGCATAGCCGGCCAGAGGATTTTTTTCCTTGTTCATCTTGGACAAACTGTTCGCTATAGAGTGTCTCATGGGCAAAGCTTGACCCAAATAGAAGTAGGTGTCTTGGCTCATTTTCAGCGCGGCTATATCCTCAGGATAGATGGTTGTCAATTGTTCAAACACCCGAACTGCCTGCTTCAACTCGCCCTTAGCCCAGTGATTGACCACCTTCGCATGCAAGAGCTCCTGCTCGCTGGCTTGGGGACGTTTCTTGTCCACCAATTCATTAAATTCCGCCAACTTCTCCTCCAGGCTTTTGTTCAATCTTGGCGCTGTCAGTCCGCCAAGCAAATTCACCTCCAATGCCAGAGCTCGGCCGAGCAAAAACTCCGGATCGGCCTTGAGCATCTTGTCGAGCGAGCCCTGGAGGCCGCCCAGAGTTTCGTCTTGGTACCAACCAACTAGCTGGGTGACGGTGGCATCGTAAGATTTGGCCGCTTCATCGGAGCTGGTTAGCAAATCAATGCATCCACCTGTTGAATCTAACCACTCCTGATGATTGGAAAAAAGTAAACATGATCCATCTAAAGTTAATCTCCTGAGCCTCAACACAAATGTTCGAGCCGCGACTGGCTTTGTGAATAAGAGCAAATTATTTACTTGCCTGTTTGTCTCGAAAATGCTCCCTGAAACTCATCTTCAATTCACTTAAACTTTTGCTTCCTTTTCTTTTTTATTCTTACTGACTCTTGATGATCAGAAGAGATTCTGTTGGCTGAGATTGTGCGAATGAGTGTCTTCTCGGGCTAGCCAAACGAGTGGCTACGTGTCATGGTGGTGGTGGTGTAGGAAACATACATACATACATACATAAAAATAAAATTTTTGCCGTTTCATGAACTTGTACTTGGCCCGGTTTGGGGGTCGCACACACTCTAAAGACTAGACCACATATTCACGATCGTTAAACACGATAAACTGGCAGAGCAGCTTTCTGCCAATCCTGGACGTATGCTGCTGGCGCAATGGCGGCACAAATATAACTATCATCTATAAGATACCTGTTCAAATCGGTGCAACTTGCCGCAGTGTTCATTTTAACAGCTGGTGGTGTTGTTACTCCACTCAGTCGGTGCGACGTTGAAACCACCGCCGAGTGGACCATTGATGTGATACCGGATAGCATGTTTGACCTGCGTGCTTGGGGGCAGTTTGGATTTCTGGGATTATTTGCATATTTAGATGAGCCCTTCTGTTGACCCTCTCTGAACTTGTCCACCTGTAGATTGGAGTCCGAATTGTTGACGGGCAATTTTGGCACTTCACCATTGTTATTGTTATTCACAGTGTTGCCATTATCGTGCCATGTGGTGTTAAGATTGTTAAAACTCCAATGCTGTTGTGTTCTCATCCTGTCTGCAGGCGGTTCAAGCTCAAGAGATCTTCTATAATTGGCATCTTCGATGAACTTTTGCAACTCATCAATGTAACGGCTTGAAGCTAAGATCGACTGCACCTCTGGCAGGGGAACCAAATCATCATAGGTGGAGGATTGAAATCTCTCTATTAGATCCAGTATCATACAGGTGCTTTTTGTTCGTTGGACTTCTCGCTCTTGATGAGCCTCTTGGATGTAGATCATATCACGAGAGAACAAACCCAAATATGGTATACAAGGTAAACTACAAGAGGCCAAGTGTTTTCTCAAAGCCTCATAGTTGTTTGTATCAGAAAAGAGCTCATGCAATTTGTCGAATTGGGTTCTATCTTTTGGATATTTCTTATTGAAACAATGCCAAGTTTTCTCAAGACGATAAATGGAGGAAATCAACAAGGCCGAAACAATTGCATTTGCCGAATGTAAATTGTTTAGCTGGTGTAAATTTTTAGCTGTTTTAACGAAATAGCTTATGGAATTAGCTCGTTGGCGGGGCGAGCTTTGCCTGAGTATTTGGTCGACGACCCAAAAAGTCAATTGGTTAAATTGTCTTTTCATCGCCATCACATTTGGACAGGAACTTTGACCATGCCTCCTGGTAGTATCTGATGAATTTCTCTGCAATTCATCGCGAGTTATGGATTTAAAAATTGGCAGATCGATTAGAGTTAATTGTGCAGCCAAGTCCTCTGGGGGAACATCGATAAGACGTAGAGTTTTCTTGTTATTGTTGTTGGTTCCTATGTATGCGTAACCAGCTGGTTTCATGGTAGTGATAGTTTGAATTTCTCAGATAAGTTCCAATTGTGTATCTTTGGTACTAGATTGTGCGCTAGGTTTGTTGATATGTGATGATCTTTTGAGGAATTGGTTACAATGGTTGAGCTTGCTATAGGCCTTAGCGAGCCCCCAGGACTGTTTTTGATCTGAATAACTTGGATATGACTAGACTTGTTGCAGACATCAACACAACCACCAACAGGTATCAGCTGTAATTTGTGTAATCTTTTTCCATCAAACTTGGCCCGGTTTTTCCATATAAAATTTACAATCACGATTGACCAACAACAAACGATTTCGGTCGCCCGGACATTTTAAAATGAGAATTGCCCAATGGCCGTTGGCGTTGTGTGATTGTGTTTGTGTTTGTGTTTGATGGTGACAGTGCTTTCGTCATCATACGATAATGGTAGTGATTACTTGAGCAGTTTTTGCGCTAACTAGCTCGTTTGCAGCACCACACCACTGTCGCAAAGCTCCCAAACGACCAGCACTCACAACTGGCCAAGCTTTGCTGTACGTGGGGAGGATCGTGTGCAAGCAGCGCCATGGTCTTGCCAAACAGTCTCTTTAGCTGCACGAGCTGTTTTTAACTAGCGACTGAAAGGGACTCTCTCCCTCTCTCTGTCTTTCTGGGCCTGCCTCTGTCTGTTGAACTTGCGACTAGTGCTTGACAAGCTCGTTCGCTGTTTCGCTCCTGTTTCCCAGACATTTATCACCGGCCCCAAAGGAAACGGACGACATGGTGACGTAGTCTGTGCTCCGATGGGGTTCAAGTCGAAAACATCCGAAAAGTCTAGATATTAGAAATCTGGACAAAATTCTAAGGAAATTCACGACCTCAGGCAGTCTCCCCCATCGATAGAGGCGCCCAATGAAGTCACAGGCAGCTACTGTTGGATGGCTTGAGATTGCAAGATGAGTCTGTCCGCTCACGGCCCGTTCGCATCGGCTGACGTAAGCAAGTGTTAAGTAGAGACAGTTCAGGGGACAAATGCTGGCTCAGTTTCATATGGCACGTTTCCATCTAAATAATTGAGAAAACCAAGGAGAGTACTAGAAAATACAACTCATTTCGGTTGAGACGTATCAGATCACTTGGAGACATGCTCTCTTGATAGAAGTATCTCGATTTTGATTTCCATAGACAAGAGCTCCACTCGAAAAAGTCGCACCTTCTTGGCCAAAAGTGTGCAGTGGTGAATGTCGAGGCTATTTGTGAAGGACATCTTTGGGGCCAGTTTTCGCTATTAGTTTTCCATTCTATTAGGTCGCCTTGGCGATTGATGATCGTTACTCTCGATCACTTTGGGGAGCCCGCTCGATCCGCTGACTCTGTCGCGTACGAACTCGAATAGCTCACACCGCCGATGTACTTGTTGCATCTCCTGAAAAGAGTACTTAAAATAGAGATGTCGAATTCGTTGCTCATCCTCCTGTTCACCTATGCAGCTTCTGATGCTCCTGGCTAGCTGATGCTACGGATTCCTAACATAAACCTCTCTTGTTTAGTTGAAACTACATCGCGTTCAACATAAGCTCAAGAGGCAACCAAATACGTAACAAGATGAGCCGTCTAATCGTTGGCCTCAGAATAACGCTGATTGGCATAGCAATTAGCCTCTGTCTCCAGACATACCTGAGTGATGCCAACATTTTAACTGACTTCTTGAAGGACGATTGGGATGCCACATCGGCCAGAAACCTCCGAGCAGAATGTCGGGCCCTCTTCGCCAAAGCGAATTCGGCCCAGAATCAAATGTTCATCATGGAAAATGAGGACAATGTGAATGGCTACGAGCAATGGTTGGACAAGATGCGCAAATACGATAGAAAACTGGCCGAATGCTCGGCAAAATATGAAGAGGTTAGGGATTATCTAGAGTCCAAAATATGGAAAAACGAGCTTAGAATTGAGGGCTTTCAGAAGAGGTGCGAGAAGGGAACTCTAGCCTCTTTCTTCGATCACATTACAATGAAGCAGAGATATTAAACATAGAGGACAAGATCCCCTGTTGTCGATGAAGGAATTTTGCTTGTGCACATGTAAAAATCTTTCCAACGATATGTCGGGTAGGCAGTGTATTGATGGATAATTGGATCATGTGAGCTATTTAGACTCACAGGTTTCAAGGCTGCGCTAATGATTGCGATTGTTCACTGGATTCTACATCTTGGTCTACCTTCTCCAATTCCGTGATTGCCTTCGTAAGCTTGGCATTCATGCTAGATAAAAATTTCAACTCCTGATGGAATGAGGTCTCAGCGCCATAGATGTTTGTTGAATTCAATAGATCCTTCAATTTTCCCCTAGTAGCCTTCACAGTGGCTTGAACATCTCTCAATTGCTCTAATATTTTCTCTTTGAATTCTTGGTTCTCACTCAAACTACAGTCCTCGTCGATGGTTCTTTTGAGACGCTGCCACTCAAGGTTGATGAACTTCAACTTGGTGAAAATGGATTCCAGCGAATTGTCACCATAAGATCTATCATATAGCTCCAGCTCTTCCCTGCAATACTTCAGAGCTGACTCAAGATCTTGATTGGCTTCAGCGCAATCAATGAGCTGCGACTTGATTTGAAAGAAAAGGGGATTTTTCCAATGCACTAAACTTTTCAGATTCTCTTCAATACTTCTGAGTGTTGCCTCATCATTAGAATTATCGTTCTTGAATTCATCTAATTTGGTCTTGAGTTCATTCACTTGTCTTAGAATATCACCTACTTTGAGGATGTCACTCTCATGACATTTCATACATTTATGGGTTAAATCTTTGTTATATATCACAGGTCCACCACACTTTGGACATATAAGAGCACGGCTTTCATCCTCCTTGTCGTTGGAGCATGAATCACAAGTACAGTCGAAAAAATATTGCTCCTTAAGCCTGGCCTGCCGATCTTTTCTCGACATCCGATTCACGCTTGGACCATAGCAGTAGTTGACCTCTGTCCCGCATTCGAGACTACGACTAGCACGGGCAACGAATTTGTTATTGTGAAATATGCTCATAATATTGGGGAGGCAGCTATGGTTTAATAGACTGACAGTAGGATATATTCCAACACCGATTGGTTCCTCTTTCACAGTGTTTATAGAGTGTCCTACTAATGACATGTTCTGTAGGTCCTGGCAGATAATTGAAATGGAATTTGTCTGCAGTTGCATCAGGTGCCTCAGTAAGAGCGAGCCTAAAACTAATCTTGATTGCTCATCGGTCGGAATTTTTGAGGGAAAGTGCTCTATGAAAGCTTCCATCATGTAGACTGCTGTTAATGTATAGCCCATGACACTGTCGTAGTCATAGTCTTCGGAGTGATCTTGTAAAGCCACAACAGAGGCATAATCATTCTTGTAAACTAGGTCTGGCCAGCTTGAAGCGGGAATATTGATTACTTCTTCTAATGACTTATAATCGGTTGACTTCTTATCATGGACTGCTATCCTATCGTATTGGAAATCTATCTTGAACATGATGTGCGCCACTAGATAGGCAATCCCAATCATTTGCTGGAAATCTAAGAAAGTGTTACACTCATATGCATGGAGACTCGAGTTAGCTTCAAGACAATCCAGTGAACAATAAAGTACCTGAGTACAGTTGTTACAGGCCAAACCACATGAGTGCAAAACGGCAAAACAATTATAACAATATTGGTCGCGTTTGTGGACAGAAAGATTGCAAACAAAGGGTTCCTCAGCGATGAGCAAACGTCCAAAAGAGGCATCCTTACTCATCAATAAATATCTACCTTTCTCATCGTTGTAGCTCATTTCAATACAATCATTGGCATTTGGTAAAGATTTTCCTGTACTGCATACTCTAATTGCGATATCGTCAGCAACATCAGCTTCATCCTTATCAATTTCCTCTGGATTAGAGTTTTCCAAAAAGTCGAACATATTAGCTATCTCAGTCTTGATGAACTCTTTCACCTGAGGATTATGGAGCATTTGTCTAAGGTTTGTTTTGATGTCCTCAACATCGTTCGCCCATACGGACAATATGTGAAGGCATCTAACCTTTCTTATCAATAATTTGTACGCATTCTCCGCTGGATAGTTAAATTTGAGAGCAAGGTCAATATCATGGAGAGACAAACGAAAACGAGTCAATGAATATAGAGCGGCGGACCTGTTTGCTAGAGCGAGAGCTAATGAAACGTCTGGTTGATCTTTGGATGGATAGGGTGCATGTTTGATTGCTTGAGTGTAATGTTTGAGAGCTTCAAGATAGTTTCCATCCTTGAAGGACCTGTTACCAAGCTCGCGAGTTCTTTTAGATTCTTCAATTGATTTACCTTTCCTAGATTGTCGTAACTCTAAATTCTCAGCCAGTTCCCTCTTGTAGCAGATTCTCACTTCATTACGAATGTCCTGATTGTTGTAGATATATCTAAATCGTTCAAGATTTGTCCTACAGGCGAGCAAACCTTCCTTGAAAGTGTCTATTTCGTCACAACCTGCTATGATTTCACTATCATCTCTTAGATCATCTATCCAGGCCGAGTAGGAGAACCAACCATCGATGAAGTCTTGAGCATCGTGAGCCATTTCCGAGGGCTCCACCGGGTTCGTGAGGAGAGTGTTGAAAACTTAAAAATAGAGAGGTAACTAGAGTTTCTGAGGCAACGATTGCATTTTAATCCATAAGGCTCGTAATAACGAACAAGTCTCCCGCTCTAAAGCTAAAAAGTCGAGAGTGGCGCACACGAGTTTTTGCCTCAAGTGGAAAAGTTTTGGTCCGCGTGAGCGCGGCTTCTTGCGTGCCTTTGGCGTGCAAATTAAGCTCCCTTCCCGCAGACACGCCCTCTCCTCTTATTGACACGCCCCCTCACCGCAAAATAGAGATTATCAATAACTAGGATTCCTGTTACAGGATGTAACATCTTCACAGAGAGAGAATGTTGTCCAATATGAGGAGGTTGCCTAGAACAATGTCTGGCTTACATCCTGTCCCCTCAAATTACTTTCTCATGTTACAATGTCATCAACACAATTTATTACAACGTTCTTTCGTTTATGGGCTTCCAGCCACCGTTTCTCCTCTGCGGTGCTGCCGCTGGTTCGGGAGCTGGTTCGGGAGCTGGTTCGGGAGCTTGTTCGGGAGCTTGTTCGGGAGCTTGTTCGGGAGCCTGCTGTGGAGCCTCTCTTGTTGGGGCTTCCGGGCTGGCGCTGCTGGCCGACTCCTATTCGGTTTGGGATTCATCATCCATCGTGTTGTTTCCTTGATTTTCTCGTTGAAAGTTAAGCGTTTTTAATAAAATCGTGGTTGATTTTCTTACGCAATATCATTCTACTTTTGGCGCATAGTGCACTCTCAAAACCACTGCTTGTGCGAGTGGCGCCACTCGCGAGGGGCCCAATGCATGGTGGAAGGCCGCTCGCGAAGTCTGCCACCGCGATATTTCTTTATTTATTAGATTTGACATCCTCTTACGACTCTCCTGAAGCAAGTTTCCCTTCAATCGAGTCGTTTTCGAGTCATTCGATCGGGTGGAGAGAGGAACAGACTGTGTGGGGCGTGAAATCCATAAAAGTCTGGACCATGAGTGAGGAGTGAGTGAGCATATTCTCTCAAGAAATGAGATAACAACCAGAATTTAATGAAAATTAGATTGGCTTTAGAGTTTATTTTCCTTCAAAGATTGTATATATTACTGCTGTTTTTCATCATAGTGGATACATAACTAGATTACAGTTGCAATTGGATTGGTGTAGTTTGTGAGAGATGCGATTCTGTTGGTTACGCATTGGTTGCTCGGAGATGTTGGCGCAACTATTGGTTGCCAGTTGTTTGTTCAAACTGGTCAACTGTGCAATAGTTCGAGTGTGATTATCACTTGTTGTCGTCGTGAGCTGGTGATGAGGAACTGGTGGTTGTTGTTTGTTTGAGTAATAGTTTTGTTTGTTCGTCAGATTCGTGTCGAGATTATAGAACTCCGAGCCGCTGCTCTCCGGCTGGTCCTGAGGATCGTTGCACCGGGTGGTGAGCTCGCTACTTTGCTCCTCCTGGTCGTCCAGCTCCAAGTTGCGAGGCTCCTCCTCGTCTTCGTCCTCGCAACTGGTGGACACTTTGCCGTCGCTCTGCTGCATCGGATCGGCCAGCAATCTGAGCCCCTTGCTCAAAGCGGCGTTTGCTTGCGAGCCGTAGTCGTGCTGCAACTGTTGCTGTTGCTGCTCTTGCTGCTGCTGGTGTCTCATGAAGAGCTGGCTGGCGGCCAGCGGGTGCATGTAGTCAGCGCGCGAGCGATACCCAAGCTCGTTGTGTGCTGGCTGGTGGGCGACCGGAAGTGGCGCGCTGGCCTGCAGCTCAGCCGTCTGGTAGTGTGCGCTGGGGGCCATGCGTGCGCCCGCATTCTCCTCGATGAGCATGTGGTGCTCGTTGTCAACCTGGCTGAGCGTGTCCAGTGTGGCGGCGCCGAAGTGGTGCGGCTCTGGAAGCGACACAGTGGCAGGAAGTGGCGGCTCGGCGGGCCGCAGCGAGGCGAGCAGGGGTTTGCGGGCGTCGCGGATGGCGGCCGCGTAGCTGCGCGCGGGCGGCTTCGGCTGGTGTCTGAGGGCGCGCGCCGTGTGGCGCAACACGCTTGAGGCGGCGCCGAAGGGAAGCTTGTGGTGCGCCTGGGCCGAGGACTGAGGCTTGGCTCTGGCGCTCGGCTTGGGCGGCGATGGGGCGCAGGCGGCGCACTGGCAGCCCAAGCGGCCCGCCTGCTGCAGACAGACGCCCCCAGGCGCCAGACTTGGTCTGCGCTGGCCCGCCGGAAGCTGAGGCGCGGCCGAGTACTGCGCGTTGGAAGCCGAGCGTCTTGCTGCCAGCCGGAAGTTGCCGCCCGCCTGCCTGTTGGTGGGCGGCTCTGGGGGACTTGAGCCCACGAGCGGCTGGCTGGCCTGCTCGTGGGCGCCCGCGAAGAAGCCCGGCGCCAAGCGGGGCAAGTGGAGGCGCAGCAGGCGGCTCGTGATGGTGCCCCCAATGCGCTCGCCCAGCGAGGTGCGTCTGCCTTGAGGAGGCGGCCTGGCTCGCTCGCCCACTTCCTGCGCCTGCAGGGCGGCCAGCAGAGGCGCCAGCTTGGCGTACGAGCGCTGCTGCTGCTCGTGGTGCCTCTGGAGCTGTTCTTGTTGCTGCAATTGTTGCTGCAATTGTTGTTGCTGCTTTTGTTGCTCTTGCTGCTGGCGACCTGCCTCGAGGCCGCCCACGAAGGTGAGGGCGCCTCCGCTGGCGCTGGACGCGCACAGCGAGCCCGTCGAGCCGCACGACTCGGCCGGCTGGCCGGCGCTCGAGCCGCTTCCGGCGCCGCGCCTCCTCCTGGGCCCGCGGGCGCCCTTCAGCGCGGCCCTCGAGCGTCGGCTGAGCGCCAGCGCGGCCAAAGAGCGCCCCTTCCGCCCGCTCGCTGGACGCACCAGGCCCGCCAGCGACGAGGCCTCGTGCGCGCCAGAGCCCAGCGGGTCGCCCGCCGCCGCCACGCCCAGCGCGGCCGCCTGGTGCCGGCGACGCGTCTCGGCGCAGCGGTGGCGCCTGCGTCGCTCTGTGGCCGCCCGCGAGGCGCCCAGCACACTCTGGCACTTGATGGACACGGCGGCCAACAGCAGACAGGCCACGATGAGTGTGCAACACGCGCCGATGGTGACCACTGCCGCCCGCTGGAACGCGTTCAGCTGGTCGCCAAGTGCCGGCCTTCCGCCGGCCGCGTTGCGCTGCTTCTGCTCGGCCAGCCAGTTGGTGGCCCCTCCAGACCTTAGGATCTTCGCCTGGCCGAGGCCGCGCTCAGCCAGGAACACGCTCGCCTGCGGGCGCTCCTTAGCTCCGCTGGCGCCACTCTCGCGGCTCGCCGGCCGCTGCGAAGTCGCCTGCGCCACTTCCGGGCCACTTACGATTCCCTTTCCGGCCTCGCTCGGCGGCGCAGCTGCACTGGTTGTTGTCTGAGGTACTGTTGTCGTTTGAGGCGCAGTTGTCGTTTGGGGCGCAGTTGTCGTTTGCGCTGCGGTTGTGCTCTGGAGAGTGCTTGTTGTTCTTGTGTGAGACAAGTTCGGAGTGGGCGTGGCCACACTGCTGGGGGGCGTGGCCACCGGGGCTGCCATGCGGGACGCCCTAAGCTCAGGCACCACCGAGGCGACCACTGAACTCTCGCTCGAGTCCTGGCCGCCACTTCCGGTGCCACTCTTGCCCATTTGGGTGATCTTTTCGGCCTCGAAAAAGTTCTCCGTCTTCTCAATCTTTTCCGTCTTTTCTATCTTCTCCAAATTTTCCGAACTCGCCCTCTCGCCGCTGGACGCGCTTAGGTTAGACTCCCGCCTGGTTGTGGGCGGCGGCGTGCTCGTGGTTGTGGTTGTGGTAGTGATGGCCGGAAGTGGCTCGGAAGTTGTGGACAGACTGGCGCCGGCGGCCACTTGGCGCAGGATGTCGCTCACCTGCTTGCTGAGCTTGCGCGCCATGGCGCTGCTGTCGCGCCCGTTCCGCTCGAGCAGCTCGCCGCCGGGCGCCAACACCACCACGATGGGCTCCTGGCCACTGGGCTCCACTGGGGCGCCCGAAGCTGAGGAGTAGGAGCTGGAGTTGGGACTGTCTGCCGGCTGGCTTGGGGCACTCTCCAAACTGGCGGGCCTTCCGGTGGTGCTCGTGGTGGTCGTGCTTGTGGTCGTTGTAGTGCTCGTGGTGCTTGTCGTGCTTGTTGTGGTGCTCGAGCTTGCTGGAGGGGCTGCTGGCGAGCTTAGCTGCGGGCCGCCGTCCCACTCGACGCTCGCCGAGCTCCCCAAGCTCGCCGAGCTCGACGCCGGTGTCTTGGGCGTGCTGGAGGGGCGTCTGTTGCTGGCGCCAAATGTGCGCCACCTCGAGCTGTTCGGAAGTGCCGGCGGGCTCGTGGGTGGCCCGCTCGGCCTGGCGCTGCTCTGCACCTCAAAGACAGTCTTCGGGGCCGCCTTTGTGGTCGTCAAGTTTGGTGTGGCCTCCAGTTTGGCCTCCACTTTCGAACTCTTAGCAGTCGTCGTTTGGGGCCGCCCGCTCGGCTCGCCAACCGCAGACTGTTGCCACTGCCCACTGCTCACTGGCTGCACCAACGAAGAACCGTTGTTTGCGCCGGAAGAAGCCGCGCCGGAAGTAGCCGCGCCGGAAGTGGCCGCGCTCGGAGTGCCCAGATTGAGCATGGTGCGCAGGAGACTCTTGGTCTTGTAGTCGTTCACGAGTGGGACCAGCGACGAGCTGCGCTGCCAACTTTGACTTCCGGCGCTCTGCAGCGCTTCGTCAGTTGAGTTGGATTGGTTGCGGGCACTCGTGGGGGGCACTGTGTTGGCTGGCTGGAGTTGGGCCGCGGGAGGCGCACCCTTAGGGTCGCCCGCATGAGATTCAGCTGCGCGAGTGCCCAGCTCAGCAGCGCCACTGGTGGGCAGCACGGGCGGCTCGCGGCGCCGCTTCCGCTTGGAGGACTGGCGCAGGAGTTGCTGCGGACTGGCTGCGGGCGGAAGAGTAGTAGCAGCACTCTCCTGGCGCCACTTGTTGCTGGCCGCCTGTTCGCGCTGCTCGATGGGCTTCACGTAGACGTCGAACTCGTCGTTTGCGCCCAACTGTTCGTCTGCGCCCAACTGCTCCTCGTTGGCCGTTTCCGGTTGGCGCGTCTCTCCAAGCTGGCCGTTCGGCGAGGCGTCGCTCTGGTCGAAGGTTAGGTTCGGTGAGGCCGCCTTCTCGCTGGATTGGGCGCCCCATTTGGCCGCCGAATGAGGCTCGTCGGTGTGCTTGTGTGAGGGGGCGGCGCTGGGGGAGTTTGGCTGGCCGAGCTTGTCTTCGGCGGCGAGCTTGTCGTCGGCGGCGAGCTCGCTTGGCCTTTCTGAGATAACACTAGACAACTGTGGCGACCCAGTTCCAGCTGCACTGGAAGCTCCAGTTGTTGACGCTTGGCCGGCGACATGCGACCAAGCGTTTTGAGTCGGCGAGGAGTCCCCGTTTAGAGTGGTCTTTGTTGTCGCCACTTGCTGTTCCACGGGCTCCACAGACACTTGGCCTTGTGGGGGCGCTTCTTTCATTAGATTAGGGCCGCCGGGGGGCAGCGTTGCGGGCGACTTGCTCGAGGGCAAAGAGCTTGAGGGCGAAGAGCTTGGAGTGGGCG